>Ga0056128_1008097_pt1 | contig 13280 bp, 10 predicted proteins | sample WorMetLIZISLAND2_FD_71113 | JGI IMG/M metagenome (GOLD analysis project Ga0056128, IMG submission 71113) | Marine gutless worms symbiont microbial communities from Max Planck institute for Marine Microbiology, Germany - Olavius geniculatus... ... | reverse complement strand
CGTCCCACGGAGCGGCAAAACTCTAAGATGTCTAAGTCGATTCGACTCAGTCTAACATCGCAGTGCAGAAGGCTCAAACTTTTGGGGGAGCAAGAGCTATGGCCTGCTCTCCCGTGCCGAAAGTTGGGGGAGCAGCTGCTCCCTCTGCTCCCCCTGTTCCAACGCCCATGCAAGTGACTGCGCCTATTACGACAAAATTTCTTCGCAGCGTGGTCTGTTTGTCAGCAGCGATCAGCGATTTCGCTTTTCACAGGTTGTACGGTAGCGCAACACTAGACCAACGCAACACCAGCCATTTCAATGGGAGACCCCAAACTTTGACCCTCGTATATCCCATACGCCTTAGATTTTACATTCCAAAATGATAAAATTCGTACACCGCTGTTACACAATGTCAGAAAAACTTTGCTGACTGTGTAATGGTAAAGTTTGAATTTTAAAATGGTAACTAATTTGTCCAGTTTATGTCTACAGCAACGATGTCACTTTTACACTGTGTATGCTAAACAGAACATTTTTACATAAATTATCGAATTACTTTGATTGTTGTTATTATTAAAAGATAATGTTCATATGAATACGGAGTATGTCCAATGCATTTCGACAGTTTACAGTATATGTCGGTACAAATATAATCAGTGAACTGTTTAGACCGGTAGAAAAAAATCAAACAGTTTAATTTTAAATTGTACAGCAGCAATGATTTTTTCATCCTTCTCTATTATTTAACTAAACAATAAACATTGTCAGTCACGAGACCATTCGATTCGTCACCAGCGCTTTACTATAAAAGGTCCATCGTCACCATGCATCTATCTTGCACCGTTATGGAGATATGGCGCCTCAAAGATAATTGGGTCACGATCTTGACCTTTTGGAGTCACGTGACGTCATCGGTCATTCGACTCCCGGGGGTCGACTTCCTATGGGTGGTCCTTAGTGACCATACGTCTCTCTGGCACCGTTACGGAGATAGAGCGCCTCAAATATTGGACGCACAGACGTGGACATGAAAAGAAAGATGGAAGAAGGGAAAGAGTAAGAGAAAGGGGGAGGGAAAGGAAAAGGAAAGGAAAAGTGGAAGGGGAAAAGGAAAGGAAAGTCGAAGGAGAAAAGGAATGGTATTTAAAGGGAAGGGAAAAGAAAAGGGGAAGAGAAAGGAAAGGTGGAAAAAAGATAGCTTAAGAAAAGTTGGACGCACGGACGCATGGACGCACGGACACTACTCTGTTCAATGCTATGCATTGCATCGGACAGACAATAACCATTACAGACATGTCGTTATCGTTGTGTCGCAGGTTGATCTGGTGGCCACGCCCATCTACTGTCCGTCGTCTCGTCGACTTACCCCCGGACGCTCTACAGAGTACGTCTTCAGCTCTTCAGCACCCTACTCGCGGCCCCCTGACTCGGTGTGCGGTTGGCGAGGAGTGATACAGCTGGCCGCATACGAGACGCCGTCGCCGCGGACACTAGCTCTTCCGTGTGTCGGGGGCTCGGAGGCGGGGGGAACTCCGTCGTGTGGTGTCGGTGCTGCAACAGAAGGCAAACAGCCCGGCCAAGAGACAATCACGGGTAAACAGGCTCAACGGCGAGGTCTTGTCGCATCCAGGACATAATCGGAAAAAAATCTACCTGGACACAACCCCCCTCCGACAATTAACGGCAATGTTATGCGGAATTCAGAACATAATCTCCCCGTACCAAATCTCACCCGGCAAAATTTTCCCCTGGACAAAATTTTCCCGGAAATAATCCCTTCCCCAATGGCGTGGTCTCATCTAATCCAAGACATGGCTTTCGGGAAAAATCTCCTTTGACAAAACTTCCTGGCCAAAAACCCCACGGACAAAATTTTCCCCTCCACACAAAATCTTTCCTGGACAAAATAGCCTGGACGAAATTTCCCTGGACGAAATTTTTTTTCGGATAAAATTCCCTTATTAACGGCGTGGTCTTAACAGCTTCGGCGTTTCGAGTACGTGAGCCGCCGCCCCTCCCCTCTCGGGCAGATGATCAAAGTCAAACGGACTGGCGGCGACATCCACAGGCGTTATAGGGTGTTTACACAATCTATCAAACGTCCAGCAAACTTCCAGCAAATGTATTCAAAATACACGTGAATTGCTGGACGTTTGCTGGATCGTGTAAACACCCCATTAATGGTTCGTTTCAATTTACTCGCCTTCGATCCACCCGGCTCTGTGCGCACCATACACCCACACATACGTCTGAGATAAAATAACATCTCAACTATTTTTAAACATATTACATTTCTTCCGCGCTGTGATAGGCGGAATTAAACAGAATTTTAGGTAAAAATTGCTTATTCAATAGTTGGCATGTGCCCGTTTGTACTGAAAAAACCGTTCTTCGTTTGCCGGTTATTTCAGTGGCGTCGTGATGTAAAAAGTTCGGGGCAAAAGGTTGCAGTTCTTTGACAAACAGCAGCAATTTTTTTTTGTCAGAGGAGATTATAAATTCTTAAAATTTAAATTTTGTCTCTGATTGTGTTCAAAATAGAGGATTTCCGGCCGCAAATTATATATTTTCGAGAAACAAAATTTTCGACAAGAAGAAAGTTTGTCGACAGTCTAAAATTTAGGGGAATACTGCCTTTTTACGACCACGCCACTGCAGCTGTTTGCGAATCTCTGTAATAACATCTACCCGCCATCTTCCATGCAAGTGCGAGACCACGTGCAGGTCTAATGGTAGACTCATCGGACTCGTACTTTTCAGATTACGGCTCGAATCTCACCGAGGGTCATTTGCAAGCAACGTTGAGCAAGTTGCAAACCTACTGTGTGTTTAGGCCAACTCAGCCTCCTATCCTCCGTGGGATGGGAATGCGTAGCCGCTGGCAGACTATACTCGGCGAAGGGTGAAGGCTAACTATAGCGGTAGTATGTTTGCCGGGTACTCCGCTTCTCCAGCTGTTTACTGGCGCGGGCAATGGATGGCCGCATAGTGTGCTGCGATATTATTAGCTCATGCCATTCAGGTGTCACTTCCGAGATTGTAAAGCGCTTCTGACTACGAGTTTGACTCATGTAAGCCTCTCTGTGTATCAGATAGCGGGTCTTTTTTCCGGTTTAATGTCTGTGGCATTGTCCTGTCTGACTGACCGCTGAAGACAAGTAATTTGAGCAAAGCTCACGTGACGCGCGATAGAAGCTGTCCTGCCACTTCAGCAATCAGTGTGGGCCTACAGCAATAAGATGTTAATGCATCTTGAAAGAGTACTTAAATTCAAGGCCTCCGAGTTGAGTTTAAGCGATCGAAACTTAAATTCTTAAAATTGTACGTTCTGTGCTTAAAATGTCATACACAGGTTGACCAGGTCCATCTTCAGCCATTTCGGCGCAATTCCTAAAATGTGTGTCGCAGCCGGAAATCGCAAAAAATTACTAAAACCCTTATTTTAGGGGTTCAGAGTCATTTAAGATCATCGACGTTGACACCAATAAAAAGCTTGCGACTAGTGTTTAATTGTTATGATAAGCAGCATGTCTGTAAATATCTACAACCGTTTTCACGCTACACAATATAATTGAGGTAAAATGACCACTTTTTACGGGGCAGCCGTCTTTCACGGCCGCCTGCGCCGGCCTCCTGGAACATAGGGGGTCGGGACTGCTGAAATCTACGTATAGTGCTGAAAATTTCATACGCAGGTTGTCTTGGTCTATTTCCAGCCATTTCGTCGCAATTCAGTGTTGAAATGTGCGCTGCATCTAAAAATTGCGAAAAATTCAATAAAAATTCCTTTTTGGGGGGTTCAAGGTCGTTCAAGGTCATCGATGTTGATAAATCTAAAAAGCCTGTTACCAGTGCTTGTTATGATTAGCAACATGTGTGTATCTATCTGCAACCGTTTTCACACTAGAAGAGCCAATAGGGTCAAAATAACGTCTTTTAGAGGGGGTACCCTTTTTGACGCCCTCGTTCAAGGGGAACCCCCGCACCCAGGGGCACGAAATTTTGTCGCGAAAAACTAGAGACCTTGAGGCAGCTCGTGGTGAAGAGTTTGTGATTTTAGCTTGCACCGTTTTGATACAGTGCCAGGGTGTGACAGACGGACAGACGAACGGACGCCTAGACGATGGCTAAGACGCGCGATGCATTCTGCTATCGCGCGTAAAAAATACAAAGTGCTCACGCCGTGATTTTACGTAGATTTGAACGCTCATTGTACAACTACAGCTTCATTCGGGCCTAGCCTTCGTAATAGTCGTCGGCTGTGTGTCTGAAAATTGCCACTTCGCTGGCCAACCAACTTTTTAAAACTCACAATGTATTTCGTGACACCGGTGCTTAGTATAGCAGTGCCGGTAGTAGGCCTAATGCTTGACGGATCCATATTCGGACACACCTCTGCAGTGGAGAGTATTCTCTCCTATTTGTCTAATATCTTGTCATTTCTCACAAAAAAGTGAGCGCGACGATAGGCTACCAATTTGTCTTTCACCAAATAATCTCTCGAGTAACGAACGCGATGTCTAGAATGAATTCTGACATCGATATCTGATGCACTGCGAACCAAACGTGTCGGAGCTTGCTTAGTATAATGACAGGTGCGAGATGAAACCGGATAAAAAGTTTTCTCGGCGCTATAACGTTTTAATTATATTTCTTTTCCGTCCTCACCCGTAGACGTAAGTCTGCAGCCTGGAGTAGCTAGTAGTTACTGTCAAGTTAATTAGCTGTAGGGCCCATAGATAGTCTAAGCACTGTCATTACCAATGTGAAACAGGAGATGCCACGATTCAAATTGGATTCGAAATCAATCTAATCACGTACGTAACATGATCTAGGCCCCTATTAACAGGCTAGCTACTGAGGGATCCCTGGTTAATATCATTTATCTAAATCATTTCACTTTCTTTTTTGTTTGCTTTGGTGCATAAAGTTCAGGAAGAATACAGAGAGTGCTCTGTTTCACACGGTAGAGTGGCGTCACTAATTAAGCGAGGTCAGTGTTTGAATGGAGAAAAATTAGTAGCCTTATGTAGGCCTATATAATACATAGCAGACCCCTCCCCCATACATAATTTGACCATGTGTTAGGGGGGCTGAGAAAACAGTTGGGGGAGTTCAACTCCCCCCCAGCAATTCAAACACTGAGCGAGGTGGACTACGAGCACATCGTCAGTTGCACATTGCACCCGTCTGATGTTGCCCCCTCAAAACTTACAAACGTGGGTTTAAATTGGTTATTAATCCATCACGTGACAAGAAAAACAGCAAAGACACATTACATACAAACGAACAGCAGATATTAATCCAAGTAAATGCAGTAAACGTTCAGGGGCCATTCAAAAATAGGTCACGCCTAAAGAAGGGGAGACGGTCAGATGGGGTGTGAAAAAGTGCAACATGGGGAAGAGGAAAGTTCATAAAAATGGGATGTCACGCCCCTCTGAAAAATTTTTATAGGCCCAATAATGTTTACTGTTGACTGCTGTGACTCAAATTGTTCTTTCATTGCCAACTACTGTATGTAAACTGTGAAATGTTCGAAATGATGATGATGATGGATAGATGTAGATGAATAACTTTTGGCTGGCTTGGTAATTACGGCGGAACATTCGATAAGATGCATGCAGCTGAAAGGTGTGGCCTGTGACGTATTTTTCATAGGGGAGAGGGTTAGCCATGTGTGACAGTTTGTGACAGAAGGGGAGAGAGTCAAATTTTGTCAAAAAGTGTGACAATCGCAAGGTGTAAACCTCCGCTAACACTCACTGCTAGTGTCCAGACGGAACTGACGAGGACAATGGCCTCCCCAACTTCTCTCTCCCACAACAGTGACGGATCTAGGCTTCAGCAAAAAAAGGGGGGCAGAATTTTCTTCCCCTCCCTTTCCCTTCTCATTAAATCCAGCTAAGGGGCTTGGGGAGCGCTGCAAAAGATCCTCCAGTAAGGTCTGAGGCGGAGCTTCGGCAGAAATCAAATTTGGTGCATTCAAGCCTTAAAATATAATATCTAGTAACAACAGTAAAATTATTTTTTTGAGGCACAAAGTTATTAATTAGCGACTCACCAGAGCATAAGAAGTGTTCAATCACACACTGGGTCAAAATGGGGGGCCACATGTCCACCCCTTGGTCTGCCACTGCCCCCAAAAAATCACTGAAGGGTAATTTTTTTTCCAAAAACACACAATCTGCCGTCTGGTGTTGAAAATGCCCTTTTTGGGAAAAGTTAGAGAAAAATGTAAGAAATCAATTCTTAAACTTAACAATCTTGCAGTACCTACTAATAGACTAAACTGATGAACAAATCAAGGAACAAACAAAACTATACATCGAGAATTCTAAATTTATGAATTGTATTTTTTTTTATTAATGACCTTTTGCAAATTAAAAAAATGGCTAAATTTGTGAAATTTGCAAATACTTTCAACTGGTTAAGTCAAGTATTGTCAATCTACAAAGAAAACGTGTATGGTTTATGTCAACACAGGAAAAAGCTGTGCTAAAAATTTCACAAAAAGCAGACATTTTCTATGACAAAAACTAAATACTGTCTACAGAGATTACAGACGTAATTCCAACTAAATGTGTTATTGTCCATTGAAATATATGAAACACCCGAATAATAGTTACGCATGTAAGCCTACACATTGCAGCAGCAACAAAACACTCCAATGCAATAATCATTTTGTTCGGCTTGTTACAAACCGACATTTTACGATCACTTCTTGTTATAGTTTTACCGAAATTGTCTACTAAATTAGGTTTAATTTAATAACACTACAGTTTTAGTTTTGACTAACTGTAAACACAAGCATTAGCTTCAGAAGGAAGCAAACTGGCAGAAATGTTGCAGCACAAATAAGCATAGTTCACAGAAAAGCACAGTTGACAACCTATCGCCTTGTTTGATGTTAAACATAAAATGCATTATGGCTGCAGTAAACATCGTAAAACACTGTTTTGAAGTTTTTGCAGTTGGGTTTAATTTTCATTCTCGTTTTAGTTCAGTTTCTGTTGCTATGAATGCTAACAAAACCGTGACTCATTAACGTGAATCTTTGTTATCGTTTTTCTAAACAGAAAAAACTTCTTGAAATTAGGCCTACGTTAATGAACGTTGGATTCTAATCTAAACGAGTAAGATGACAATCATAAATAATAACACATAACGTAAACAGCAGGCACTGAAAAGTGGAATATTTTTGCGTTTCATCCTTGAATGATTTTCTGTCAATTTTGTCCCCTAAATCAAAATACTGGCAATACCAGTATGTTCAGAACTAGATTATCAGAAGCTAGCATCTAATCTGAATGACAGTCACAAATAATAACGAGAAACACAGACAACAGGGCAATGAAACAGACCGCCATCATATTTTGACATCGTCCCAATCAATGTCATCACCAAAATTTAGAAGCTGTAGCCGCCACGTTCGAGGTAGTAGCCAAGCTTGCTGTGGTTGAAAATGATCGACGGCAGGCCAACGTAAGAGCTGATCTTGATCGGCGAATCATCCAGGACGGAGGCGATCGGATCGGCCGTTTCCGATTCTGCCGCATTATCACCGGCATTCCGCTTCCTTGCGGCATCAACGGCTGTGACGAGTGATTCCGCGAGTTCGTCGGCGTTGTACGTAATGGTCTCGTTCTCGATTGGATTGTACGCAAGCAGGTGGTGGGTGAGGGTAACATACGGCATCGCGCGGGTCCACGGATTCCACCATTCCATCAGTGACACCGAATTCTCCTCCGCATAGTGGATCCGCACTCCACCGTAATCCCGAGATCTGATCACATGATAGTCCACAACAGTTCAGGCCTGTAGCAGCATAGTTTAAATTGGTCTAGTTCTTATGGCAGGCGCAGCAGTGCAAGAACAGGGTCTGAGTGCTGTGCCTCCAAAGGGTTCAGAGGCAGTCCAGGTGGGAGATCAGGGAAAAAGACTATTTGGCATTATAAAAACAAATTCTCACAAAATTGGTGCCAATATTTTGCTTCGGTAAAATATACACTATGTCCCAAAATTAACAGCCCCCCTACAGATAAGTTAGTGTAAAATTGTTAATACCTAATAGATATTTACAAAATTTGAAACAGTCATGAAGGCAATCATTCTGAACTAGCATTTAAAGTTTGAGCTCAAAGTGGCCACATTTGGCCCTGACGTAACCTCTTAGTCTATGCGTATCTTAATGTAAACAAACTGTGATGTCATAATAACGTAAGACTGAGCACACATGGTAAAGTGCGAACGTCATAATGGGTGTGACCATGAGTAAAGTTAAGATAGTTGAGTGTACGATATTACGTTAAAATCCATGAACAACAAATTGAACTAGGTGTGTTTGAAACAGGGGTGCCACTAATTTTGAGACATGGTGTTTCATAAAAAGGACCCCTTTTTGTTTTTTTTCATAATTTACTCAAATTATGAGCAATTTAAATAAAAGTGTTACCAGTTGTAGCTGAAAAAATACTAATTCAAAATATTTGAACAAAATATGGCAGTTGACTAATTATTCTTTGCTAAACATGATGTAACGCTGACGTCATAATGTGTCACAGGTACAAACTTGCTAGTCTCAACTGGTGCTGTCAGTTGCTACCCAGCTTTGATGGTAAACTTAGTCTGGTTTGCTAATGAAAATGCTTATCATGTCAGCACTGAGCAACATGGAAACATGAAATCGAGTGTCTTGTGATCCAAAAACTCAACACCTTGCAAGAATGATGTGCTAGTGCACTGTCTTGCTCGAACATGTGAAAGACCAACTATCCCCACAGACACATAAATTCGATCGCTTTGCATGTTTTTGTGGCTGCCACTGTAAAACTTCAAATATTTGACACCAACGAACCAGATTTTTCACCATTGAAGCAGGGTAGCAACTGGCAGCACCAATTCGGATTAACCTGTTTGTACCCGTGACACATTATAATGTCAGCGTTACATCATGACTAGCAAAGAATATCTAATCAACTGCAATTTTGTGTTAAAACATTTTGAATTAGTATTTATTCAGCTACAACTGGTAAAAATTTCATGCAAATTGCTCATCATTTGAGTAAATTATGAAAAAAACAAAAAGGGGTCCTTTTTATGAAACAGCGTGTAGTTGGGGAAAAAATGATATATTCAACTGAACATTAGTCTGACAGCCACTAAACCTGCTAGACTGGTTGCTATGCACCTGCAGTTTGCTCCTGATTATGATAAATCACAGCAAAAAAGCACTGAATGGAAATTAGGTTTAAAGTGCCACAAAAAAGACAAACTCCCATGCAACGATTTGCGTGTAATCTTCGTTCAGTCACTCATTGTTTCATTCATTCATTTATCAGTACATTCATCTATTCCTTGGACAAGCAAGGACATAACAAATCAAATTATGCTATGGGCCGGGAACACCAAATTGCCCACTTAAACATACACATGACACAGTAACGTTCTAAAACTAACACAAACAGTAGAACACATAAACAAACAGAAGTCTTGATCAGACAAAAAAATAGCTCACGGCATGAAAGATCTGGCGGGAAAGATAATGTCGGCAATCTGGAGTTTGCTGATGCAGAGGAGAGGTATCTTTTTTCCCTCGATGGCGGTCATCTTGATGAAATCATACTTGACGATAATGACTACGATGTCAGTCAGCAGAACGACTCGCTCCAGCTCATGGTTCCAGTGATCGATTCTGCAACAGCATCAGCAGCAGCAATGGAATCGGTAGCATTGAGGAACAAAATTAGCAAGCAGAAGATTGCAATTTTCCGACACACAGCTGCCAATTTCCAACAGGACAGAATGTCGATGGGTGCTCAGAATTTAAACTTTGCTCCAAATTTCACCAATGGCCACAAGTTTTGTATTTTGGAAGAAAATTTTCAGACGAGGTAAAATTTAGAGCCTCTTGTCAAAACACTGCTGTGCAGCAGCATCAACATAGGCGTTGCATTATTGCATTATATGCAGTGTGCACACAAGGTGGGTCAAAAAGTTTACCTAAAATTTTCACAATATCTTCACCAAATGCTGACTGATTTTCAAAATTCTCTCACATTTTGTGAAACAATTGCAGCAACCTAATTATTAAAATTGTATCCCACCACACCTTAACTCAGTTGGTATATCACCCTGTGAAACATAAATTTTCACATCTCTTCCGCGCCTACGATTCGAACTTCTGTTTTAACATATAGTGCGTTACAAATGCAGACTACTTACTTACTTACTTACTTCTATCACGTTTAATATGCAAGTTATTCATACATCTAATCCATCAATTCTTGCTATAATCTACTGTATTTTTGGGATATACTTTCGCACTTTGTGCCGAAAAAAAACAGACAAAGAAGTATCAAACAAAGAACTCACTCTGTTAGCAGCCAAGATCCTTTCACTTCGCCGTCGGTTTCCGGTGTCAGCATCGACTTTGCACAGTCCTCGAAAGCCTTCCTCAAAGCATCTGCCTGTGAACAAAAATTTCAACATAATCTATCATCTACATATTAACATGTCACTGCAAGAGACAATATTCACACCTAACCCTATACCTATGCTGCATAGAATATGGCAGTGTCAAAAACCTGGAAATACCCTCACTGCCACTGATCAATCAATTTATTTTGAAGAATAAAATTTTTATCTGCAGCTAATTGACAGAGACTAACTTGCATGGTTCGTGAAGCCCTAATAGCCGAAAATTGAGTCCAAAGCCTACACCAGGAGGTAGGATTCTTAGGGCCGGTTTCTGGATCTTTTAGTTAACTGATCATTTAGTAAACCGTCTGTTAAATGTAACTCGCTAGTTAAGTTTGTGTGCATTTCTAAACAAAACCTTGACTGGCTGTTAGCTAACTGAATGGCAAACAGAAGTTGCTTAGCAACGATGTGCACAGCGCAAATCCTTTTGCCTAGCGCAGGCGGGCGTCACAAATATTAATGAGTGCAAGTGCACGTCAGCCAGCCCACGAACCAGCCAACCGATTGGGAACAGCCATTTTGTCCATTCATGAATGGATTTTATAGCAAAATTTGTAGCAGCAAACGTCTTCTTGAGCATTTTGAAGACCTAGGTATAGAGTAAAATTGTTTTATAGTATCACATTCTTCAATTAACTGCTTGCAAAATGGTACAAAAGTTGCATTAAATACAATAACTATGATCAATGGTTAGGCAACTGGCTGATTTCGGCCAGTTAAATTTTTGACCATTATGACAGTTGGTTAGTGCAACGAGAAACACGAGTTATGCAAATCTGTCCGTTAACACTAACTTGACTGGCCAGTTAAGATCCAGAAACCGGCCGTTAGGAAGAAACAGCAAGCTATAAACTCCCCAATGGGTCTGCAAATGCATTATGGGCATAGAAAAGCCCAGAAAAAGCTAAAACTTTAAGGGGGTGAAAATATATTCTCATCCTGGTATTTCTTATTACCCCGAGATCCTGTATTCCTCAATACCGAAAACAACTGAAAGCATACCCAAATCATAACTGTGTTCAGTTGAAATTGGGGTCAGGTTTAGGGATATTTTTGAATAGTTTTCAGGAGTTCTGGCATTCAGGTTACCAAAACTACTGTAATCATTTTTGGTAACTTTCGGTAGTTCTCCGTATTTAGTGCCACCCTCTGTCACTGGATGCGATAGCATTAAATACCTAAAATAACCAAAAATAACAGAAAACTACCAAAAACAACCAACTTGTTTTCCATAGTTTTCGGTTAATATTAGGGTTTAAGGTTAGGGTTAGGTTTTCAGTACAGAAAACTACGGAAAACGTTTTTGGTAGTTTTCCGTTAGGTAAAAATTTACATTAGCTCCGCCACCCCAGATTGCCTCAGAAGTGACTGAAATAGGTAGAATTAGTGTCGTTATGCATGTTTCAGACTAATTTAATTATGGAAAACTGCAAATAATTGACTATTGAGACCTGAGAACAAAGTTCACTTTTTGGATGAATTCCATCACTCTAAAGAAGGTTTTTTGATGGGGCCTACAAAGAAAAAAGGGGCTAGGTCTTTTTGGGGAAAAACAAAAAAAAACACGAAAAAACACACAAATGGTGCCACCTAGCGAATAAAACATGTACTAAACTCAATAAAAAAATAATTTTATAGCTGAATAAGCTGCATCTACAACCCATAAAAATAGCTGAAACAGCTTAATGGTGCCACCTAGCAAATGAATATTGTACCAACAAAAATTATAGAAAAAATAAATAAGCTGAGTAAGCAGCAATGTAAATCACAAATGAATACAAAAATCGCAAAAAAAACAGCAAAATCAAACTGCCACCTCCTGGGAAAAAACAATGAACTGCAGATACTGAATAAGCAGCAAATAAAGTACAAAGGAATTAATATTATTGGTTCTCCCCACTCAAAACCCCCAAATTTATTCTCAGGTAGCAATATGTCAATCAATTACAGTTTCCCATAATTAAACTAATCTGAAACATGCATAACAACAGTAATTCTACCTATTTCAGTCACTTCTAAACCAACATTAAAACAAACAAATGACAAAACAAACGTACACCTACCTTGTTCAGCCAAAAAATAGCACACACACTGATACTGCTGCATTTTTGCGCAGAACGATGACACAACGCACGACAAATGCTAACGAAATCTATTATAATCTGTTGCACCATTACGCACATTACAGAAACGCAGCATTGTCCAACTAAAACGCTCCAAAGTTGATGATATTCGCATTTGACGCCATAACATGCACACCGTAACAGACAAAAACGCACTTGGTCTAGACAACCACCACTGACCGCCAACGTAGCGCACGTGATCACCTCAGCACGCCGTGAAGGTCATTGCCTGACCCTACCTGACATATGACGACTGCTGCCCGCCACACCACTTCTGGCACAGAAATAGAATTTTCACGATAAAAACGCCTGTATTGCACACCTGCGCTCAAAAATTTTGGTACTTCCCGTTACTTAAGCACGACATATACGAAAAAATAAGCAAACTGTTGAACATATATTACACTAGCGTTAACGTTTACATTAAATTGTATAACCGGACATCAAAAGATACATAATATTATTTCACCAGATGTTATCTAAAAAACATGCATAACTCCTTTTCTTTTTCTTCTTCTTTGGAGTACGGTCAAACTTCAACAAGTTGAAGACTCCTGACCAGTAGTGGGTGTGGAGGGTCAGGGTAAAATGCGAGGTGCGAGGCGCGAGGTGCGAGGAGGGTATAGTGCGAGGGAGCGTACGAGGCGGCACGCGATTGGTCGGCTATAAATAGATTTCCTCGCAGTTTACCCA
>Ga0056128_1008096_pt1 | contig 13286 bp, 9 predicted proteins | sample WorMetLIZISLAND2_FD_71113 | JGI IMG/M metagenome (GOLD analysis project Ga0056128, IMG submission 71113) | Marine gutless worms symbiont microbial communities from Max Planck institute for Marine Microbiology, Germany - Olavius geniculatus... ... | reverse complement strand
TACTGTTACACTAAGAAATCCATAGCGCATAAAAGTAAAAATTATGCCCACCACCTCACCTTTATTCTGTATGCCTAATCACCCTACCTAGCAAAAGACGCACGACTCCTTATATCGATGCCTCATATTTGCTTTAGGATGCCGAGTGGGTGCTGCATGGGGGTGCTAAGGGCTTCTCTTAGTACCGGTGCTGAAAAATCTGAGTAGGGGTGCTGATCACCCCCTAGACCCCGTCTGGCTACGGCCCTGCCTCTACATTGCTGCAAAATTTCATTCATTTACGTCAATCGGCGGCTGAGTTACTGCTGTTTGTGCAAAAATCCAAGATGGCGGCTGCCGCCATCTTGAATTATAATTTTGTAATGCTGGACCACCCACGAAGTCCATTTGTGCATCTGAAATTTTTTTTTCAAATTTCATACTGATCGAGTGCGTACTTTTCGAGATAGTGCGATTCAAAATTTTCGCAAGTTTGGCTTAAAATGCCTATTTAGGCCCCCAAAATCATGTTTTTGGTGAGTTTTGACCCCCAAACATTATTTTTTATCATCGAGACCTTTAAAATGTTCTATCTTACGCAGAAACACACGTTTTGAGCCATAAACGGTCGTGATCGGTTTTCTGGTGTGACGTGTAGGCGTGAGCAAGAATACAAAAAAAGGATAGAACACAAAAATTAACGGAAAATGCCCTCCCTACGCAGACCTTCTTTCCGTCGTTTCACATCACCCAAATTTTGCACGTTGGGTCGTCTCCCTTATATTTTTCTTGGTTTTGAGTTTCATTAAAATCGGTTGAAAAATGTGGGAGCTTTGGGGGGTCAAAATTTTGGCTTTCCCATTGACTTGGCACATCGCTTATACAACTTTTATTAGCCATGTGTGTTAAACTCGGGCATGCAAAATTTCAGCCGTCTAGTCTAAGCAGGACATTTTCAAATTATATGTTGAATGAAGGGAAAGGAAGTTCAATGAAAAGCTGGCCATATCTTGGAAACGGTGAGAGATACAGCCAATGTTACCATTAATCACTCATAGGAAGTGGCATACGCCCTGTCAGACGAGATGAAAATCACTGACCTTGGATAAACTTAAAGGTCGTTACGCGCTATTGTAAGTAAACGATGCGAGATATGGCTTAAATTATTAATCGCTAATAAAAAGTGGCATACGCCTTTTCAAATGAAATGAAAATTATCGACTTTGGATGACAATGAAGGTCACTAACAACTAACGATCGGTTATCTTAGCGACAGCTGGGCTTCTTGTCTGAGTATCTGTTGGACATTTATTTTTTAACAGTGGACCAAACAGTAATCATTATTACTTTGGCTACTTTCAAAATTCGGATTAATTGATTGATGGATAGATGAATTGATTGATTAAATGACCGACGGACTGATTGACTACTTACTTCAGTTGATCGTTGTTGGCAAAATTTATTTATTTATTGTCAACAGGTAAAGACGGACATGGTGTTGAAGAACATGCAGGAAGGTTTTCCGAAGCCTCCAAAGAAACACGGCGACAACTTCATCATCACTGTGCGTTTTCCACGCTTCAACAGCACCGTCTTCTACGACCCAGAGGCCGATATTCTTGAAGAGGCTTTGCCAGACGAACCAAGTCATGCTGGCTTGGCAACGTGCGCTAGCTTCGTGCCGTTCTTCGCTGGTGTTTTGCTCGCATTCGCCGCCTCTAAGTTTGCGTCGTTTTAAGCACGATTGTAGGCCTCGACCGTCATAAGAGTTGTACAAGTAATTTGAGCAAAGCTCATGAGACGCGCGACAGCCTTAGCAGTTTCTATTCGCAGGTTGTCTTGATCTATCTCTATCCATTTCGACGCAATTCACTCTTAAAATCTACGCCACAGCCACAAATTGCAAAAAAACATTAAACCCCTATTTTAAAAGTTCGAGGTGATACAAGGTCATCGACGTTGACACTAATAAAAAGTTTGTCACTATTGCTTGTTATGATAAGCAGCATGTCTGTGCCTATCTGCAACCGTTTTCACGCTACACGAGTCAATAGCGGCAGATTAACCACTTTTTAGGGGGGTAGCTGTTTTTAACACCCGCCTGCGCCGGCCTCCTTAAACCTACGGGGTCGGGACTTGGACTACGTTTAATGCTGAAAATTTCATATGCAGGTTGTCTTGGTCTATCTCCAGCCATTTCGTCGCAATTTACTGTTGGAATGTGCGCTGCATCCAAAAATTGCGAAAAATTCACTAAAAACCCTTTTGTTGGGGTTCAAGGTCGTTCAAGGTCATCGATGTTGATAAATCCAAAAAGCCTGTCACCAATGCTTGTTATGATAAGCAGCATGTATGTACCTATCTGCAGCCGTTTTCACACTATTCGAGCCAATAACGGCAAAATGACGTCTTTTTAGGGGGAGTACCCCTTTTTGACGCCCTCGTTCGAGATGAACCCCTGCTCCCAGTAGCATGAAATTTTGTCACGATAAATTAGAGACCTTGGGGCAGCCACAGTGAAGATTTCGTGATCCTAGCTTGCACCGTTTTGATACAGATCACGAGTGTGGCAGACGGACAGACGGACAGACAGACGCCCACACGATGGCTAAGACGCGCGAAGCATTCTGCTGTCGCGCGTAAAAATTGTCATACTCATCTTGGTATTTCGTCGCGATGAGCACGTGGTGACGAATTAAGTATAGCTGTCTGCAGGCCTATGAGCTCTTGTACACACTGTCTGCAGTTTACATCGTGTTTGTGTGATAAACACCGGCCTTCACTTCATCCTCGCTTTCGCCGGTTTCATCCCGTTTCCACGAGTCGAACTCCATCCTTTCGTGTCTGTTGCAAAGCAGTAAGCACCTCCAAGAAATTGTTCATAGTGCTGTCAGAGATGCTTAGAGTTGTTATAACTTGAACTTCGTTCTTGCTTCAACTTAACTTGAACGGTCGCCGTCTTAGTCCAACACGTAGGTCTATGATTTCTTTGAGCCGTTTTGTCGCAAGATAGCGCAACTGCACAGGGATGACGTCGACATTGTCGGCTGAACTTGCGTGCAATGTCAGCTTGCGGCTGAGGTGTCTATAAGCTTACTAGCTCCATTTCATTTTGTGTATAATGATTGTGCCTTAAAGTTTATCTAAATCTAGCCTAATCAGAAAGCCTGGAAATTGATTTAGCAGTATAATAATTTACAAATTTCTTACAGTCAACATTTTTTGCTTGCATTAATAACCTAGACGAATGTAGGCCCTATAAGCAATCTTGCTGTCAACCAAAAATCGACTTGTTACTGTTGTTGGATCTGTTTAATAAAATTGTTTTATGTAAAAAAAAACATTTCGTGTTCTGGACTCAAAGGTTGTGTTTCTCGATTTCATAACTTAACTGAAAGTTGTGATATTTGCTCGTTGGTAGCATTTTAGTCAAAAAATGAAATAACATCCTTTCAGGATGTCTTGATAAATTCTTTATTGTTTCGATTTTTTAAGTTTATTATTATTTTTTGTTATTTTTGTTTCGTTCTATGCAATAAACTAATTTGGCTACCACTCAGTTTCCGAGCGCACATAGAAATAACGTAACGTATCGTACAGTAACTGTAGGGAAATGGATCCATCGATCGACTGCCGCTTGCCGCAACATCCCGTGAGATGAACGACCTCTGAGAACAGCCGAGCGGCCCGAGCTCTCTTAGGACCTACTGCGCAGTCGCAATTGACACAGCGTTCTATAATAATTAGCAGTGCTACTTGCAAAAAGTGACTCAACTGGCTCGCAAAACTAACATAAAACGTTGAAAAACGTTTTAATGCTAAATAAACGTGGACGTAGATTAGGATGCTAAAAATCGTCTAAGTGTTCACAATGACATTCTTTGAGAAAAAAAGGAATCTTGGTCACAAAATGCGTAATTTTCAAAATTAACTATAAACTGGTACGGCGACACACACTGTTCAATCTTTATTACAAACATTGCTAGTTGTGGATGGAGTTGAAAACAAATAGTCCACATGAATGTTAGAGGGGAGGAGGGCAAGGGAACGTCAAAGACTGAAATATCTGGATAGTTTGTGTGCACAGTGAAAGGATCACGTGAGACCAACACAGCTCATCAGGACTTCAGAGGACAGAGTGCTCTGGCATCGCATGGTCGACAACGATGACGTGGCCCCATAACAGACGAGCAAATGTTAAATGAACATCAGATTCAACATTAGGTGTTCAACGTTTCAGTATACTCAAGAGTTAAACAAATCACAGCGTTACCTGCCACCCGACATAGGTGAACGCGACCCCCTTAATGATTAATCCCAGCCATGCAGGCCGCGGTTCTCGATTAACTAAAGCCTAACGGATGGAAGGCGGAGTCATATTCCGTTTACACGATCAAGCAAACATCAAGCAAGAATCAAGCAAACATCGAGCAACCACCACAGCACACCACCATCACCATAATGCACTTGATATACGCTGCGATTCTCCCACCCATTTTTGCAAAGTCACAATGCCACAGTACCCTTTTGACATTTCCATCAAAACTCCGCCGGGGCGCGAACTGCGCCGCGGTTGATTCGTGAGCGAAATTTCCCGTCTGAGAGCGGACGCTCATTCTTCATCTGTCTCGGGGGACAATAAACTACAGTCGTCAGCGGTGAGTGGTCATTGACCGCCGCATGAATGTGCAACTAAGTGCGCTAGACGCTGCAGAGACAGGCATGCAGAGTAAGCCCATTCGATAAATTGATGGACACCGTCCACCCGTAACGGATGTACCCTGGCTAACGGGTAGGTCATAGGGCAAAACTTTTTACACGAATAATTAGCCGTGTGTGTTAAACTCAGACACGAAAAATGTCAGCTATCTAGTGCAAGAGAAACATTTTCAAATTCTTGGTTAAATGGACGAGGGTAGAAAATGTGCGTTTTTAACGAAAAACTGGCCATACGAAGTAGCCTCGTATATCGAAAACGGTGAGAGATAGAGCATAAGTTGCTATTGATCACTAATAGTAAGTCGAATATTGGCTTTCAAATTACCAGCAAATCATCGACCTTAAACGTCACTGACAACCTATCCTAGCGACAGCTGGGCTTCTTGTTTATGTGTTTGACACCCTGTATATAGTCGCCGATCGGGTAGATCGCATTACACGCGTCCGATCATTCCGCCATGCAAACAACTATGAAGCCTGAACAAGCTGCTCACAGCGTAGAGTCACTTCAGTTTACTTAATCTCGCGTGTTGTGTATTGACCTGCGCCCATAAGCTGTTTTTTGTCATTTTCAGGCTCCTTTGTAACTGATGACCTACAATAGCTATAAATAATAAAGCCTATTATTATTATTTTTATTATCATCATCATTACTGTTATCATTGCTTGTTTTTACGCGCGTTAGCAGAATGCTTCGCGTCTTAGCCATGGCCTCGGCGTCCATCTGTCTGTCCGTCCGTCACACTCGTGATCTGTATCAAAACGGTGCAAGCTAGGATTACGAAATCTTCACTGTGGCTGCCCCAAGGTCTCTAATTTATCGTGACAAAATTTCATGCCACTGGGTGCAGGGGTTCATCTCGAACGAGGGCGTCAAAAAGGGGTACTCCCCCTAAAAAGACGTCATTTTGCCGTTATTGGCTCGTATAGTGTGAAAACGGTTGCGGATAAGTAAAGACATGCTGCTTATCATAACAAGCATTGGTGACAAGCTTTTTAGATTTATCAACATCGATGACCCTGAACGACCCTGAACCCCAACAAAAGGGTTTTTAGTGAATTTTTCGCAATTTTTGGATGCAACGCACATTTTAACACTGAATTGCGACGAAACGGCTGGAGATAGACCAAGACAACCTGCATATGAAATTTTCAGTATTAAACGTAAATTTCAGCAGTCTAAGTCCCGACTTCCTAGATTTAAGGAAGCCGGCGCTGGCGGGCGTCAAAGATGGCTACCTCCCTAAAAGTGGTTATTTTACCGCTATTTGCTCGTGTAGCGTGAAAACGGTTACATATAGGCACAGACATGCTGCTTATGATAACAAGCAATAGTGACAAGTTTTTTATTGGTGTCAACATCGATAACTTTGCATGACCCTAAACCCTTAAAATAGGGGTTTTAGTGAATTTTTTTGCGATTTCCGGCTGCTTCACACATTTTAAGAGTGAATTGCATTGAAATGGCTGGAGATGGACGTGGACAACCTGCGTATGACATTTTTAGCACAGAACGTACCTTTTCAGAATCTGAGTTTTGATCTTAAATTCAAGGAGTCTTCCATGCGGACACTTCAAATTTAAGTACTCTATCAAGACGCATTAATATCTTATTGCTGTACACTGATTGCCAATGTGACAGGACCGCTGCTATCTCGCGTCACGTGAGCTTTGCTCAAATTACTTGTTCTACGGTTTCCGTGTAGTCGCAACACAAAACAAATCATGAAGTCATATCAAGTTCAAGATCGCCCGCATCAGCTGCGAAACTGCATTGTATATATCCAGCAACCAGCCTGCTTGCATACACTAATTTCTGAAACACGCTTATCTGGTATTCTGCGTTCGTCGCACTCTTAATTTGTCGTCTGTCCCTCGTGTCCGCATGTTTCGGTTCTCGTGGTTTTGCGCGTAAATAGCCGTTTCTGTCATTTGGACTGCAATTCCCCTAGACATTTTCAGGTGTGCTTCCGCCTGCTGTTCTCGTCGCCAACTCAAACTTTTTCTATAGCCTATCTTTTATGTTTTCTTACGCCCAACGTAAGCACTCAACTCCTCAAATTCGGCGACATTGTGCGCTGTATGAATTAACTTGCCTCTGTAGTCATCATTATCATCATCATCATCATCAGCCGCAGCAGCAGTAGCGCGTTGATAGATGTGAGAAAGTCTGTCAGACTGACAGTGAAAAAATTCGCATCTCCACAGAAAAGTCATCACTTTTGGCTGCATGATGACCTCTCTACAAGCTATGTGTACGGCTGCCGGATAAATAGTCACCGCGTTCTATAATGATTAGCAGTGCTACTTGCTACTGTTCATAGCGAGCAAACTAAACTGAAGTTGCTGAACGGAACTCCCAGTTAAATAACAATAGAAGAGCACGTGATGCAAAATAATAACAGATGCGATTCTCTCTATTGACACTTTCTAACACTTTCTGTTAGCTTTTCTCATCACTAATCTTAACACACGCTACAGCGCAATGAACCTTGTACCTCCATGCTTAATATAAATAAAAGTACAAAACATTAGTTTATACACTTGTTAACGGCAGCATTTTAGGACTAGCACATCCAAAACAGCAAAAATTACAAAAGGTGATATTGAAAACCTAACTATAGACGCAAAAAAATTTGCAGATATTTCTTACGCAAGCCGAGTTATAGCCCATTTTGTCCCAAATTTCGTTGCCATGGCAACCAGGAAGGGTCCGGGGTAAATTTAAATGATACCATTAGATTGGTCGCATAGTGCGCTACGGTTTCATTAGCTCACGCCAATCAGCTGCCACTTCCAAGATTGTAAAGCGCTTCTGGTCTTGAAGAAGCATGTAAGAAGCGCTATAGCAAGTACATGGACTTTACCTTTACCTTTACCTTTTAAAAACCATACCGTAAAACCAAAAATTACAACTTTATCTTACACACAGCCGAAGTTATGACCGTTTAAATATTTGTTTAATTTTCCCAACAGGCACCATTGTAATTTTAAAAAATTTTTTTTTGGAACAACTATGTTAAATATTTAAATATTAAATTTTATCTTTTAACCCTAAAAGGTTTGTACCTTAAGTGAGGCCGCGTCGTTAAGGCTATCGCTCGTAAAAATCCCTCAAGGGGTCTAATCTGTAAGTGCGTTGAACAAAAAAGGTATATATAAATAAAAATTTTGCCTATATTTCACCCGTTTGCGTAGAAGCCCCACTCACGCGGATTTGCCAGAAATTTTGCATTGAGGATCATCTCGTTGACGTAATCAACCATGCCAAATTATATCTGAACTGGATCAAGAGTTTTGATTCGGTGAGGGTCGAATTTTTGGATTTCTTATAGGAAAGAGAAGTCGCAGTTAAAACAGAGCTTGAACTACCGTCCAGCCTGTGATAAATTGTGTATTGTGTATTGCATCATTATGATCACGTTTTATTGTCGCAGTTGTACAGAGCGACGTAAGTGAACTGAACTGAACTGGAAGGGTTTAGTTTTTGACGAACTGACAAATAGGACTAAGCAAGTAGTAATGCATTACAGTAGGCACCAATGTCCGTGACTACGTCACTTCGCGCAGGTACGCGTCAACCAAAGACCAGTGGGCTCGCCCTGCTTGCCAGTTGGTCAGTTCGTCAGAAACTAAACCATGTCAGTTCAGTGCAGTTCAGTTACGTCGCTCTGTACGCGACTTTAGTTGCAATTGTCATCACGTGACCTCGGCGCTTCATTATGCTGCGTTCCATTGGGATCGTGAACTCGTGTTCACCGTGATCACGAGATCGATTCTGTCCCAGACACGCAGTAAACTCATGAACACAAGTCGTGAACTAGTGATTCTGGCGACTACCTCCATTTTCGTGACGAACGAAATAAATTGGCGAGAAACGACGGAAACGAAGTAAACAAAGTCGTAAAATGCAATAATTTGTAATAAACGGCTATTTTTAGTGATCAACATGTTGCACGACACATTATTATGAATATATGAGTTTTCTGTAATTTAAGCGTAATGTATAGGTCGCCGTATGTAAAGCGAATGACACTCGCAGTCGCAGCTGATGCCTGTAAGCAGTGCGGAAAGGTTCGGTATTGTGCAAAACTTTCTAACTCAGCAATTTTAATGTTAAGTTAATTGGGATTATGGTTCGGACTAAACTTAGGTTACTTTAAAATTAGTACGCGTATATATTCGAGTGGAAAAGCTGTTAGGATAGATCCAGTGTTTATTGCATTTTACGACTTTGTTTACTTCGTTTCCGTCGTTTCCCGTCAATTTACTTCCAGTGTTTGGGACGCTCACGATGGTGATCACCAGTTTCTGCTTCTCGTGAACACAAGTTCACGATCCCAATGGAACGCAGCATTAAGCTGTCTGTCACAGCAACAGTGTTGTCGTCTGTGAGCTTGAGACGCTGATGCTGTGCGGCTGCTGAGTCAAACTACGGTATACCCTCAGTGTTAACATCTTCATCTCCAGTGTCCGCTCTCTCAACTCACTCAGCTGCTGTTGCTTCAACACGATCGTTTAACAGGTATGCTGCCTCATAGCTTCTCTCAGCTATTTTGTTAAAGGTATATAATCAAACATTCTGTATAGTTTAATCATGCTGCTATTGCGATAGCAATAACGAAGATTTTTTCTTATTAGAGATACGTATCAAATGTGTGTAAGTAAAAAGCGCAACACAAACACAAAACTCAAAAGCGAGCCCGAAATTAAACACATGCTACAATGCACAAGATTAATACAAAAGATTTTGTTACACGAACACGAACACTCACTGACAAAAGATATTTTAAACAAGAAATATTATTAGATTGTAACCAATTTCATGTATTTCTCGCGCGCATCATTTCTTGTATTTTTAAGAGCTTTTTCGTTCCTTTCGGCTTCTATTAGAAACCCGGCGTCTAATTGCGACCCGATTAATATTATACTAATAGTGACTGGCGTCGAGGTCGTTATTGGAAATTGTCTCAGCAATTGCCACTTATCTTGTTATACGTCAACGCATGCGTCTATCTAGCACCGTTACGGAGATATTGCGCCTCAAGGATAATGAGGTCACGACCTTGACCTTTTGGGGTTACGTGACGTCATTGGTCACGTGACCATTCGCTACGTTAGGCACGTAGCGCGCGAGGAGTAAAAAAAACTGGTAGGCTTACTTCCATCTACTGTCTACTATCTATTGCGGCTTGATAGGCCTGAAGCTCTTTTGTCGATCAGTACGTCAGTGTCAATAAGGGACGTCAAGGTAAGTGATAAGGTACTTGCATTGTGATACAGCTAGCACTAACAGCTTAAGTGCTACTGGATGAATAATCAAACGGTCCGTATCGTATAAACTCGACTGCAGGATTTTGTCTTTACATTCCCTTTCTGCATAGCAATTTTCATATAAACTGTAAAACTATTTACAACCTATTTTTTTCGATTTTAGGTTTTGGCAATATTGCACATATACGTACATTTTGATTACACTACAATTCATCTAAAATAAATTTAAAAGTAAAATAACGTTAAAATGATAAATCAACCTTGAAGTAGCGATAAACTAAGATGGCAAGCGGTTTCATGCATAAGTTTACGATTTTTCAAATAAAACAGCTCGCTTTTTACACATTACATCAACAGTAGCCTATTTTTAGTTTGAATTGTTTTGCTCTGAGAGTTTGATACTGCAGTTTTGTAATGTATAAATTAAACACGTGATGCGCCTTTGATTCGCACGTGACATATGGCGCTATACAAATACAGAGTAGGCCAAAAAATGTCCCAACTTGTTTTTGTCAGAACTTCGTCAAATCTCCACGAAATTCGACAATTTTTGGCACACGAATGGCCAAAACAATAGAATTATGTAAGGTATGCTCACTGTTCACCTCACCTAATTTATGTCAACGCACTACTGTGTAAAACGCATGCTTCAAAATGTTGCATATTGCTTAGTTGTTGTGCTCGTAAAAGTTCGAACAACTAAATTGAACACATAATAAACTAAAATGTAATTTTTTAACAAAATTATACCGGGTAAGTTTTTGTAACAACTTGCTTCCAAATTTTCGGAATTTATGCCCAAAGTGTACACAATGGCTCAGACGTGACGCCACGGTTGATAGCTGCATTAACGATCAACTGATTAAACTGCACAGCACTTATTCATAGATTAGACGTGTTTTGAGCTTATCAGTTAGCTATTTTGTTGTCTGCTATTTTCAGCGTAAAATATTTAATACCAGCAAATTATTAAATTACTGTAAAATCGATAATGAAAAGTTGAGGAATATGATACTGATAATCACATCGCACCATTTGGAGCATCTGCGTTTTACATGGTAGTGCGTAGATATAAATTAGGTGAGGTGGACAATGAGTGTACCCCACATAATTCTATCGCCTTGCTCGACCGTGAGCCTAAAACCCTAGCAAATTTGGTGGAGATTTAACGAAGTTTTAACAAAAGCAAATTGGGACATTTTTTGGCCCACCCTGTATGTTTTGATTGATTGATTGATTAATACCATTTAGACATGTTGCCTGTCTTAAAAGCAGCAATAAAAACTTGCTATTTGTTGGTTTTCGAGAGAACGTTAAGTGTTTGCATATCGTGGTGTGGTGAATAACGGTTTTTTTTCACGGTATCTAAGGAACTATTATTTCTTTATTGCTTTTAACTAATGTTGTGTTGTCTGTTGTAAGTTTTAAAATTTCCAGTTTGTGTAAAAAATGTGTATTTTGTATAGACACTACGCTACGCCGCGACAGCAATGGGAAACCGTCCTCCCAAATTAAGCAAAGAAGATCTCAGTGCATTGCTAGACAAGACGAGTTTTACCAAGAAACAGATCAAACAGTGGTACAAAGGATTCATGGTAAGTAACAACACAACATACGCCCTATTATTCACACAGGGTGCAACAACAGAGCAACCTCCTGCATATCAGCAATAGAAGTATATATGACCTTGAGTCAAATTTTTACTTTTTATACTTGTACATGATTTTCACACAGTCTGCAGTTTTGGAGATGTGGAATTTTTTGCGCATGATAGTTACTTCGGTTTTAATGGCGCTTTCTCAGTTTTTGTGTTTTTTTCTGTATCTAAATTTGTTTTTGGGTTATTCTTTGTTTTTACTGTGCCAGCCCATATTGAAATTATATATAAATTATATTTCTCATAACAAAAATTATATTTTAGTATTAAGGCCCGTGCAAATCAAAAATATCTATTTATTTGCTGTTAACGTTTTCACAGTAATTAAAAATTTGCATATAATTTATTTCAAAAATATGTTATTTTGTTACATTATGCAGCAGAAACTTGCTCGATGGTCAGGCTCCGACCGAATTTAAAAACCGAAACAAAACAAAAGTTGAACCCTTGTGTTGCAAAATTCTGCGTAAGCCGCAGATCGCCGCTCAAGGCATATATTTGCCTCGCGGAAAAAATGGAAATTATGAAGTACTGGTATGACGTGCACAGCAATCGGTCCAAATTTGCATTGCACGTTGTCAGCAAAGCGCATTCCGGTGTTGGTGCTTTGTCCACATTGACAGTAATTTACACGTGAGTGAGTGCTGAGCGGCGGCGTAACACTGTAGAGTCATGAATCTTTTACGATGCACGTCATTTGGCTGCGATCGTCTGAAAGCTCGTCGTACTGCTGGGAGTACTTGTGCTGTCTCTGTGCATCGCTGTTTAGTTAATGTCGCAAACATACGCATCAGTTTAGTTCACGGTGACATGCGTTATGTGACAGGAATCGTTCACCCTGTCCGGAAAAACGCTGTCAACATGTCGAGATAATGTCATGAAACCAGTGCTTTTAATTTTGGTCATTATTTGCAATTTTGCATGCTATTTTACAGCAGTTAATTTGCCTGTTGCTGTTGTATTATTTCTTGGAAAGAAATCATTGACATTGCATCCCCAACATTGCATACGCACGTTTACTTGGTTTTAAAGTGTTTGTATAAAGCGATAAAATATCACAATAAAAAAGGTGAAATTTTACGCATATTGCATAAAAATAGGCCTATGCACCAATTGAGTGGAAAGCCAAGACTGCAGGCTAGCATCACAAACAAGCGAATGATGAAACGCGCATACCGAGCCGCAAAGTTCTCTGGGAAAAAAAACTTAATGTCTTTTTCACAGCAAATACGATTTTTTAAAGAAAACGCACCTAAACACGCTTGCTATTTTTTTTTTGTTTCGGCGAGCATGTCATTAATAGAACAGTTTAAAAGCAGTTGCTGACTTCAATACGTTTAGTGGAAAACACACGCGACCAAACAGCCATTTTTTCCAGTTTTAAAATACGTTCAACCTTACCCTACTAAGAAACAGCTAGAATGCGTTTTAAGTCTTTTCGTTTTATGGCGTTCTACTTTTTTCGTTTTGGCATATTCTGTGTGTATTGCATTGCTAAAGTGAACGATGATGACAATGATTGTGATGACAGCAAACTGAGCAAAAGCTGTAAAGGTGCAAATTTGGAAGGTTAATTTATTATACTTTTAGAATACTGCTTACAAGCCTTTGAGCAAGACAATCGTTTCAGTCATTGGTTTGTCAGAATAAGACTTTC
>Ga0056128_1008095_pt1 | contig 13287 bp, 7 predicted proteins | sample WorMetLIZISLAND2_FD_71113 | JGI IMG/M metagenome (GOLD analysis project Ga0056128, IMG submission 71113) | Marine gutless worms symbiont microbial communities from Max Planck institute for Marine Microbiology, Germany - Olavius geniculatus... ... | reverse complement strand
ATTTATATAAATGCGTTATGCTATATAAATTTACGTTTTAATTATTTACTTGTTTGCTTATTGTTACTTTTATTATTTTAAGTTTTTAATGTAGATTGTTTTTTGCTAAACAATATTTTAGATTGTAGGCCTATCTTGTCTAAGTGTTTCAAACACGTTTGATATGTGAAACAAGAATAGTTATTACTTTCTTGCTGATTGTAATTGTACCTTCGTCGCTGTTTAGTTGTGTTGTAAATTTATTAGCTATTGATCAGTTAAACTTGAGTGATAGTTAGACAGACAGCAATTAGCTTATCAATGCATAATTTCAAGTTTATGCGTTTGTAAACAGACACGAACATGACTTAGCGGAAAAGTTGAGAAAAAGCAGCAGAAGCAGAACCGACTGCAGTCGCGATCTTGTCGACATGCATAATAACAACTTTGGTGGTACTCTGATACGTTTGACAATCAAATAGACTAAAAATAGTGTAGCGACGGGTTTGACATAAAAATGGTGTATTTTATAATAGCATGTGGCAAATTTTCCGGGAGTGTGGCTGTGTGACAGTGAAAAAATGTTTTAAAATTTTTTAAAAGTTGCCGTATGATAAAAACTGGTTGGTGTAATTCTTTGACTCACGATAATTTACAGTCTCACATAGCGTTTTCTGGGTGGTCAGAGAATAAAGGGAAAAGGAGAGGAGGAGAAGGCCAAAATTACCATTAAGAAATTAAGAAGCTACAATTGAATCTATATCGGTTAGTGCGTATAACTGTAGCGAACTGTTTATCAGAACAGGTTAGCTTGTTACTGCAAGATTCTATTATTAATATGCTTTATTACAATTTTTATCACTAATTTTTTGACATTTTGGTAAGGAAGAGTTTGCAATATCCGTGTTACAGGAGCGACGATGAACGTTTGCGATGAGATATTGGCAGACGACGTCGTGCGTTGCGACAGTCACAAGACGTCGACGCATCTCGCGACAAAAACGAGCGACGTCACATCCGTCGCTAGTCCTGGCTCCACATACCACCGTTGCGACGATGACGTAACATCCGGTGTCGGCACATTTCCGCTCTACGCGACCCATGACGCCGACGTCGGCCACGTTTCCAGTCCGTCGTGGTTGGACGTGGAATCTTCAGTGGACGGTTACTATTGGCGCCACTGTCAGTTGTCGTACGCTGCAGTGTACGCGTGGCGATTGTTTGCATGGGCCCTCACGACGCTACGGAATGTTGATCCTACTCGCACCGACGTCGAGCGCTGGGGGTCGAGTCACGACGATGACTGTGTGAGAGAAGACGCTCGCGTGCTGACGCAAAACAATGGTGACAGATCGGCGCGTCGATTTCACCCATATCTGTTGTAGTCATTAGACTGCCCCAAGTGAAGTTAATTCTGTCGAATGCTAGCTTAGCTACAACAGCAGCAGTAACAGTGTGGCGCAAAATAAAGACAGTGAAACATTTCATTTTCGCAACTTTCTCACACCGTGTTGTACATCACGCAGACGCGGATTGCAAACAGCTAATTAACATATTGACAGCAGTGACGCAAGTTTGAAGAATCGTTTTACCATAAAAATAAAAAATGAGAAATATTCAAGTATAAACATGTATATTTCGCATTTTATGCGCCACCCTGTACATCAAACAGTAATGTAATTTGTTTATTTTAACGTAAAACGTTTATGCTGACGGCAAAACTTTTTACACAGTTACAATGGCAGATAAAACTTGAAGCGACCTATGTATGTAGATGCATGTAATACCAAAAAAACCGTCGCCAAAAATTTGCGAAATGTTTCTGTGGCAAAATGTCCTTAAAATTAAAAAAATGTTGATAAAAAATAAGTACATGTTTCTATAAATAAAAAATGGCATTTGTCACAATGTAACAAGTCCGGTAATATTTGCTTAACACGACGCTTCACTGGATTTATCAGATGTTACGTCGTTGTGTCTACTCATCTGTCTTGTTAAAACTGTTACTTTTTGTCTGTGAAACTTTTCTCTGAGATCATTAATTGTTGTCAACGTATAACCTGGGTTGCGACAAATACGATTACAGGAGTTAAGTCTTCTGCGCCGTGCGACTTTGTTAACGTGAGCTTTGGCGATAGCGCGGCCGGGCGTCACGCTACTAATGGTTAAATGGCGCGAGTGTCGCTTCGTCGAGAAATCTGTATGACTTAACAGCGCCCCGAACGAGACGACTCGCCGTCAATATTTTATCGACAAACGTAGTGGTAGACTTACCATTTCCTATTCACGCGTGCTGGAGCTACAGTGTGCGTCGGCGAGGTCCCGGAACCGTCTGGTGGCGCGTTAAACACTTGGAACGTGGCACTCGGCGTGATAATGTCGGCTTACTGAAGTCGCCATTCAGCTCGAGGAAGTTTGCCTTCCGTCCAGACAGACACTCAACCACTTAACGACAGACAGTTTGTCATCATTCATCATCAGCGAAGTCTTAGTCTCTTAGCTCTCTGAAACCAAACCAATCCCTCGGCCGCCAAAACCCACATCGCGCAGACAAACGCATAGGTCTTACTTTAATTCACCGATGACGGTAGAAAAACACAGAGAATAACACAACAGCAACACAGAAAAAATACATATACATGCAGTCCATAGTCCACAACGATGACAATATTATAGAAAAGCATCTCATCTATGCAGTTTTAGACTAAAACAATAACAATTTACAAAAAGCATTATCACAACGCTTGTATACTTAACTAAAACTGCTAACTTCGATATGCAAGTAAAACACTTGGCAACGCAAACGCAAATTCTTTCTGACAGTTCCTGGCAATATATACATTATTTGTTTTAAACAGTTTCATTAAAAAATCTATTGATAACAAAATCCAGTAAGTTAACAGCAGCACTGTTTAATCGGCAAGCTTCTAGTCCATGCAATAACACAGGCATACACTTACTCGAAACGAGTTGCAAAATAACCTCTTCAGATGCATGTCTTTCGACCTTACCGTAGATAGCATTGGCCGCACGATAAAATGACTTCTTAGCAGTATCTAACGAGCACTTCAATTCTCTACTCCCTGTGACGTAAATGCTCAAATATCTAATTTCATTACTCCAAGGGATCACTTGACCAGTCGAACTGACAACTTTACTACACTTTACATCGTAACGTGGACCAACACGCAAACAAAAAGACTTATTGGAATTGATCACCATATCTAGCCAGTTCAGTTCAGTTCACAATTATGAAACAATTTTTTCCAATGGCACAACAGAAGGAACTAATAAAATAATGTCATCAGCATACAATATAGTGTTTAAACCGTTTTCTGGTTTGCACAAGTTGCCATGTCATCAATGTATATTGCGAACAAAACCGGAGAGAGCACCAAAGTTTAGCGTACACCAAAATCAATTCTAAATTCTTTCGACCAATGATCATCTCATTTTATACAAGTATAACAACTGAAAACAAATTTTTTGGTTAATTTTAGCGATAGATTACAAAGCCATTTTAGCTTAGATGTGACTGTTACGACCGCTGCTGTCTACAGGGTGCGGCTAAAAAGTAGCACCTCAAGTTTTTCGCTGTATTTCAGCAACCGTTTGGCATTTTAATCTGATATTTGCCGAGTTTATTTTCTAAGATGTTCTACTGCTAACGCAAAGTAAAATGTGATTCTATTGAAAAATGACGAAGTTATACATTTTTAACATGGCCGCCTATCGATTTTTTTCGCATTAAAAATGTTCAAGCTATACAACGCCAATTCAATAACATCGTTGAAAGAACATAGCAACTAATGATTAAATGCCAGAATTCCATTGTCACTGTGATTGCAGAATGTTCGAAGTGTCTACCGCCAGCTCCAAGCTCCAACACAAGCTATTTGATTAATTTGGGAACGGCACGTTACAGTAGGCCTAAGGTGTATGTAGATTTACTTTAAACAAAGTTTATCGCCTCATCTTGAGTCTGTAACAGCACTCATTACCTTGCAAATTCTAAATCTGTGCATTTCCACAATAATACGAAAATGTTAAAATCGTTATTTAGCTAAGTATTAATAATAAATGCAATTCTTTGATCACAATCTATTTTTCCAGATTGCAGCGTTTGTTCGAAGTGTCTTCTTTCAAGCTGTGCACAGAGCATAGGCATAGGCTTATCGGTGAATGTTTTATAAGCGAGTTTAATCTGCTGCACTAAACATTTCACACGCCATGTTGCAAACTTATTTCAATGACAATGATAGCAACAAGTAAAGCTCTGCGAACGCAAACAGGAACGCGCAACAGCGGTGCACCGTTGTACGCTAGTGATGCGTAGACTTCATCTATAGGCCTAGATCTCATCCGTACGGCTTTTGGCTAATTTAACAGAAGGCCCAGTAAAACATAATCATTCATCAGATGGCGCCACTATCTCGCTATGGCAACGCCGTATCGGCTGGATGTCGCAGATTTTCTCTACCCCCTCTCATTTAGCGCCCTCATTCGGGGTGACCCCCTTTGAATTTATGGAAAAGCTTTATGGTTCTTGAAACTAAAGTCTTCCAGGCAGTCGACGGTGAAGATGTGGTGGTTCTAGCTTGCACCGCTTTTGACTAATCCACCCGTGTGACAGACAGACGTACAGACGGACGGACGGACGGACAGAATTGCGATGGCTAAGACGCGCTACAGCAGTAGCTGCTGTTGCGCGTAAAAATTAACACTCAAAAAAAATTAAACTAAAAATAAGTCCAATTATCAAACATAATTTTGGCTTATCATCGTAAAGCAAAACTAACGTCTGATGCTGCAAACACTATTCATCCTGACTCTTTCGTAAACAGTTTTAAACATTAAAACTAAAAATTAAAATTAAACATTAAACACAAAAATTTTACAAAACAGTATGTAAAAATAAGGTAAGATGGCCGTTGTACTATGATTTTGTATCTCAACTGCTTTACTTGTGGAGTTACACTCAAAATCTAAAAACACAAATGTTAAAAGAGATCTGTATTTATCAAAAAAATAAATTTAACACAATGGCACAGTGCACATTTAGCATGTGGTGCAATAAAGTACAAAAGAATATTATGCTTAATGTCAGCGCATTAGATTACAAAATGCCTAACCAAAATGTGTCACTCTACCTACAAATATTTAAATAACTTCTGCCAAAAATAGTGTCGTTGAAGAAGGCTTGACAATTTTCCCCCTAAATTGAAAAAAATAAACTTTTTCATAACTGAAAATTTCCAATTGCAAGGTAATTAAAAAGCAAAATTTAAAATTTAAACTGTGGTATATTTTGTGTTAGAAATTTGCAGCTGTTTGTTGCAACTTCCTGCCCTCGTCGTTTTTAACCCACAACGCCGCTGGCAAAAACTCTGACAAAAAAGTTGCAATTTTGTCAAACGTTTGCAGAGAATACTGCATGCTTTTTTCCCAGACACGATCAAATGTCAAATGTCAAATATAAATTTATATAGCGCATTATTGTAAAAAACCTGTACACGCTAATACCGGTACTGCGAGAACAAGAACGTCTTCTGCGACTGTCTGAAAATGTCAGCAGAACTCTACGGATCCGAAGATCATCGGTCAGTGGGTGTAAACATCAACTGTCTAGTGCTTGGTCTAAGTGCTTGTAAGTTGTAACTTTATCATTTTTACTACTTAGTTTTTTTTCAGTTATTTGTGACAAAATGTCGCGTATCCCATTGTGCACGAACTGACTCTCGTTTATCGGTTATCGTCAGTCAGATCATTCAGATGTCGCCAGTGGAATGTTGGTAGCCACTTAATTGTCGCCCGCTTAATGTCGTTATCGCAATGTCCCCCGACCAACGGTCGCGGAACAGTTCCAGACAGTCAAGCCGGTGCATATTAGTAAACGGTTGATATATTTTTTACAAGTTAATTAATTAATTAATTACGCATGTATGCGGTTATCTGTGAATCTGCATCGTGCTGCAGCCCACTGCTAGCGCGTAGGAGTTGTGTGGTTGACAAATAGATAGCCAGGCAGCTGGCTGCTGTCTGCTGGATGGTCGGACGGATGCTATCTTGTTAAGTCGGCCTCAGTCCGTAAGGACCACGGCCGATACGATCCGACATCACCGCGAGACCCAGAGCATGAGTCCCCATGGACTGGACGGCGCTCCATCAGACGTTCCAGATGAGATGCAGGCGGGCCTAGTGGCTAGCAGCAGCAGCAGCAGCATCCAAACGAGGCTGTACGCGCGCCAGCGGCACACAATTGATGCTCGCTCCTCGTTCTCGCCATTCTCCGTCCCCAGTTGACAACTATTCACCAACAGTTCGTCCGTCGCAGAATAACATTTCGGTTACGGCTCGTCGTTTAACTTTAATTGTTCCGAATGTTATTCCGCTGCACTTCAAATTATTTCAGACGCACAAATAGACTACTTTTGATTCAAAGACATTTCTGTCCGCTCATCAAAGCTCTAGTTTATTTCTGTCCAGCATTTATTACGCAAAACTACAAACATGTCAGCCCAGTGCTGACATATTATGCGGCCACTCCCGTTGCATTTATCTCTTCAAGCTGAAAATTGGAACACCGGTTAATCCCTCTTCGGGGCATTTATAGGCCCACCAATCCTAGTTTCTCTGCACCTTTCCATTTACGCGTAATGAATCCGTACGGAACAGAGAGGCAAACAAACGGACGCGGACCGGTAAGACTCGTAATACGGCCTATTAGGCCGGCTGCATAATAAGACTGTCCAGACGTCAGTCACCGACTGTGACCGAGTCTGAAACATCGATAAACTGTAAAAAATAAGCAGCATACTTTCTTTTTGACATTCGATACGAACGCTGTCGCACTAAAATGTAGGTCTGAAGCTCGCCGTTTTTGTGTCATAATCGTTTTGCATGAAACTTGGAAGCATATAGACCTATGGAAAGGATGTTTGCACTGTTTGAACATCAGCGTTAAATTAGTAGCCTAAGTCAAAGTTTAGGTTAAATTTCTCGAAGAATAAAAAGTGTATCCTTTTTACTGTTTGCTCAATTTATTAAGTCAGTATTTTGTTGTAATGAATAAATTTGCACAAAAATGCAGAAGAGCGTTATCTATTCCCTGTCCAGCAGATTCTACATTATAGGCCTATAGGCTACACGGCGTCCATTTGTAGCAGTGACACGTAGGCTACGTACATGCAGAAGCCAATTCGTTGGACGGATGCAGATGACGGCACGTGCGGTCGGCATCTGGTCACGGCGCACCTCACGAGTCCTCAGGGGCAAGTCTAGCCTCGACCAGGGAGACTGATCCTCGCACTGATATCAGACCCACCCACCCATCAGACAGCTGTTCATCGCTACCGATATAAAACGCCAGGCGTCATCGGACGTGCGTCAGAGATGTATGAATCACGAGACTGGCTACATGGTCGAAAGACTCAAGTCCTCAAGCACCTGTCTGTCTACAAGATCTCAGACGACACACTGCGCAGTGCATGCTGACAGAGCTCGCAGGTCTACAACGACTGAAGAAAAGAACTTAATGGGTGAGTGAGATAACTAAGCGAGCGTTATTTCGTCTCGTCTTTTCACGCGAAGCTTTACTCACCATAAACATGGTAGAAACAAATGAAGGCTAAATGCAAATAATAAAATTTAAAAAAATAACAAAAACACAACTTAAGTAAACTTAACTAACAAAATAATCAAGTCCATGCTTGGCGTACAAAACACTATAAACTGTCAGACTTGTCATAACTAGTTAAAAATTTATGTGCTCTCTTAGCTATTATATCAGATACTGAATCAAAATTAAAATAACACTGACACTCTTCAATTACAACATCATCACTAAACGATAATGCAGAATACACAGCCTACGTGGTAGATTACTTTCATGCAACGAAAAGGCAGTTCGAGATAAGCTACATTAAAAACAGTAATAAAAAACATTCCAGAAAAAACGTTAAAAACGTTAAAAAAACGTTCATTTCATCTACGTACTAAACTGTAATTCTACATTAGATGTACACGCAAAAGTGACACACTGAGAAAGTTTTAGAAAGACAACTGTTCTAGTTTAGGCGTACCCATATGCCCTACTGACAGCTTGTCACGGTTAATACGAAGTTATTTTTATATTCTGCTTAACGTAATTGAAGCCTACAGTGTAGTTTCGCCAAACCGCTAAGTTAAATAGTAGCTGTTTCGCAGTTTTGCCTTAGCGACGTCCAACCAGAAACGCGACACAGCTTGGGCTGCAAAACTGTTCTAAATTTTGTACAGGCATATACATGTAATCGGCTCGTTAACACAAAATTGCGTTTATATTAGGCGCAAAGTAATTATGTTTCTCCAGCACGAAGAAATCATATTAGGCTATATACATGTATCTGTTTCACTGTAGCAACGGACGCGGACTGAAACGCTTGGACGTCCTTACCTTGTTCAGTGGTGTTGTGGTGATGTCCGCCAGCATACTGCATCACAACCTACATGAATGAGGTGAAGATATCCGAGCCAACTTCTTCCATGCGATCTCCAGCACAGAAGACACAGAAGAACAAGAATAACAAAAAGAAGAATAGAAAATCACTCTGTGATGCAAAATACGCAATTACAACAGGCCTTAATAGCAAAAGCAAGCAGACTGCAGAAGTGTCGAACGCTCATGCTGGCCGCCCGTGTAACATAACTAAACCTCAGTGATAAAGCCGTCAGTGACGGAACAAATACTAATATTGCTAAAACAGCATGCACAGCATGCCCTCCAGCAACAAATGTTAAAATAATTTTGTACATTACACCGTGTCAGTGTTATTGCTCTACTAATTTTTTGGCATGTGTCATCATAAAAAAACTCGACGCAAACAACTGCCCACCAACCTTAATACTGTTGCTACATTACCTCGTAAAATAAAGAAGTCGTAGATTAATCGTATACAACAGTGGGTAGCGCACTCGTCCTTTAAGCAGGGGTCAAACTCCAAATCAGTGGACCGTAATAGCGCTACGTCATTTTAAGACAAATGCTGTTTCCTGATATTCGTGCATCTGGAAGCAAGATTAAGTCTTTCAGCAGGACAGTGCCCCATCACATAGCACCAAAAAATGCAGTCGCGCTGCTGGAGCAAGAGACGCCTGATTTTATCCCATTTACTTTCTGGTCGGTTAATTCACCGCACCATAACCCATGTAGTTGACTACATCGTGTGGAGTGTGCTTCAAAAGCGAGTCTATCGTACCAACATCTCCGGCGTCGACGAACTGAAACGACGAACCAGCAGTGACCGCACCGCTCTGAGTCACGCGATTATTGAACGTGCTGTTGGTGAGTGGCGTTAGCGTTTACGCGCTTGCTTTCGAGCTGGAGGATATTTTGAGCACATGCTGTAATAAAACGCTATGATGTGACACGTGACTTTTTTTCGGACAGCAACTGCCAGCCGTGTTTGTCGCTAGTCGGTTAATCATTTCTGAGCCGACGCATGATTTACCCAGTATGAATTCATTGTTCTAAACGTCCAAAACTCCAAACTACGACTTCTGCATTTCACATTAGGTTGAGTAGCAACATTATCATAGTGAAGTACAGCCATTTACGTCAAATTTCTTCACGATGTTGCATGCAAAAACATTATTATCCGGCAATATTTCATGGAGGTAGTCAAAAAATAACACTGACAGTTTTTTGAACACAGTGTATTACAGTCAAACACAATGAATCAACGATTATGAAAAAATCTTTAAATTTATACTTGAAAGTAGTTGAAAGGCTACATTTAAATTTTCTGGTAGTTAGTTCCACAGATAACAATTACCAACCTTTATTTATTGCCTTAAAGCCGCATGAAGAAACAGCTGACAAGTGCAAATTGTTTTTATGTCCTGTGTTGAGTTTTGTAATTGTCATTGACACTTTTAAATGGTGCCAAAATGCTTATTAAACACCATAGCGACACTTAGGGCCTATAGCGTGCGCATCACTGTCTCAAATCTTTTAACTTGTGCTCATCTAGCGGTGGACTAATCTGACAAAGGCCTTTGAAGAAAAACTAACAACTATAGAAAGTGATAATAAAACTGCTACGAAACTTCTTTGTTCAATTTATTTGCAATTGCAAGCAGTTAGCTAAAAAAATCAAAGCACATACGTGCAAAATGACAGCATCGCTACAGAAAGTCTACAGTCACAATGTCAGAAGCATTCAAAAAGATCATCACGGATGAGACAAGTAACACATTAGATCACGACATCGATGTTTGCATTTGCAATATAAAAATACTTGAGTCATCAACCGAGAAGACAGAAATTTAAAAACAAACAGCAAATTTCACAGACACCTCAACTACATGCACAAATATGATATACACTGCTACAAACATTGTTATAAAAAATATGCTTAACAATAAGGAAAATACCAGATTACAAGGCAATATAAAAAACTCAGCATGGCTGTTTCAATTTTGTTCCCTTATAAGCTTTCCTGCTGTACCATACCTTTTTGACGGACAATGCATCTGAAATGGTAATAGATAAAGTGCAGCAGTAATTCATTTTGTAGTATGCATAACAAAAAAACAGTAATTACCATTTCACAAAAGTACTGACAGGCTGATCTACGATAATTATTAAACAGCAGATAATTACAGACGTGATACTAATTACACTTTAATGTCATAACAATAAGATGTTTCTGGTAACTAGTAAACTATTAGGCATTTGTAATAACACATGCAACAAATCATGGCACAAGCAATACAGAATGTCAACTAGAAAGCAGTCGTAGCCTGCAGGTACCTCCGCCAAGGCAAAGCTATTCGCCATCTTCGCTTTGCCAGCGGTTCCCTTATGCCCCCTTTAATGCAATGGTAACGAAAATTTCAAAGCGATCCAGTATCCAAGATTCCTGCCGGATCACGCCCAAAATTGAATCACTAGTAGTTTATGCCATGCCCGACATTCCCTCAAAATTTCAGAAAGATCCGTCCATAATTTTTGAGTTATCTTGCTGACTCACAGACAGACAGAGAGACAGACAAACAAAGTCTGGCAAAAACATTACCTCCTTGGCGGAGGTAATTACCATGGTCACAAACAGTACAATATACACTTACATACTCAGACATGGGACTGCCTTAACAGTTATTATATATATCACAATCCCAAACAAAACTGTTGAAATCCCAGCACCCAGACTAACAATAACACCACCCACAATCAACAACCGACTACAAAACTTCTAATACAAAAAGCTGCACTAGGCTTCTATTAGAACATGTAACCCAGAGCACTGGCTTCTGATAAAAAAACCCGACTTGTACCGAAACATTGTCAATTTGTGACACACAACTTTATCTGCGTATAATGTGCATGATTTCAAACACTACCAGATAACATATCATTTTGTCACAATTGTAGATGCCAAATTCAGTTGGCGTAAAAATACTGATGTACAGTTTAGCCACAATATATGCACACATGAGAAAGTGAAAATCATACAGTAACCAAATTTGCAGCATTTGTTTACGTTCTCCGTGAAACTATGTGTACAAAATTTTGTAGCAAACGGACCACGTTTGACAAAGTTATAGCAAAAAACTAAAAATACCAATGGACCCAAGTTTGCGAACCCGAGAACGGTCGCCATCAGTCCTTATTTTAAAAGGTCTATGGCATTAGAAGTTTTACAGTAACCTGCAGCCTGTAACTGAGACATTAACTGCAAAGATAATTACGAGACAAACAATGAAAATCACACATCAAATAAATCCAACTACACACACCCAAAATTACAGACAGACATACATATTACATTCATATAACAATTACTGATATGCACAATCATAAAAAATTTTTCATTAAATTTATTTTTATAACTCGAGCCCACAAACTGCCTCTCCATTCTACACTGATCCAAATGTCTTGAAACAGTGAAAACTTCACATTCTGTGACAATACCCCCCATCAGGTCTTCCCTAGCATATCACATATCTAACTACAATGACATGCATTTTCACACACTGCGCTGTACAATCACTATTATCTTTACGCTGATGTGCCGTTTGGAAGCTACACTCAGCAGCGTAATTAGTCCAGATAGACAGACAGCAACTGCTACGTTTCTCACGTACTCGTGAGAAAACATGCTGCTGCAAACTCTAGCAAAACACACACAAGCACATGCATATTTGGTTTTTGTCCAACGAACCTATGGCGTAGATGTCTTGCAGTTATCTGAAGTTAATCCAGTTGGGCCAGGTCATGACATTCTACGAAAATGCTAAAACACTAACTATAAAAAACATACTTTATGTATGTGTGAAAAAACCAAAAAATGCACCATTTTGCATATATTGTCTCCAATGAGGCAACATGTACTGTGCACTATAACACAGCAACTGTAAGCACACATGAAACAAAACAATACTTCTAAAAACGTGTAAAAAAGACATTCCATGTACGTAAGACATGCGAGGCCTGAATAATATACGGTTTTCTGCAAAACGTGTGATTTATGCAGCAGTCACACATTAGCATATAACTGGTATAACTACACAATATGCATAAGACTAGCTTAGAACAGTGGTATAGGCAGGGGGTGCACCTCGTGTAGTTGCATACCCTAACCGGGAACGTGGCTTAAGACAATGTCTGGAGTGGTAGCTATATGTTGTGCAAGAACTAAATAACATTTGCAGTCACGAGGCATGTAGTATCAAAAATGCTTTGCAGTCAGGGCCCCATCCCAAACCCCACTGGGGGAGTTCACAGCACTCTCCAGACTCCATAGCAGGTGAGATGAGGCTCACTGCCCCATTCTCAAAACCCCCTCCCCTGCTTTCAGCCTTCAGTCTCAAATTTCGGCCCTTGGGGATTCAGGCCTCAGAAGTGCACCCCCAAGACAAATTCCGGGCCACATCAATGGCTTAGAACATATTTGCATAAACAGAACAAATCAAGCAAGATCATATGAAGAATTCTACAGAAGTCTTATCGATGTCATCACTATCAGCATTGTCTAATTCCACACAGGCCTACAGCTAGTTACATCTGTTCAGCATCCATGTGTTTGTACACAGGCTAAATAACTCAAATTTAACAATTTATAAATATAAACTCTATTTAAAAAAACAATTTACAAATAATTAGTAATCAAACATACAACTCCAAAAAACATGCAGTGATGATTAGTAATAAATGTACAAAACATTAGTTTATACACTTGTTAACGGCAACATTTAAGGACTTGCACATCGAAAACAGCAAAAATTACAAAAGGTGATATTGCCCGCATCACAATGACTGTGTGTCAA
>Ga0056128_1008094_pt1 | contig 13287 bp, 8 predicted proteins | sample WorMetLIZISLAND2_FD_71113 | JGI IMG/M metagenome (GOLD analysis project Ga0056128, IMG submission 71113) | Marine gutless worms symbiont microbial communities from Max Planck institute for Marine Microbiology, Germany - Olavius geniculatus... ... | reverse complement strand
CGTACTTGGTGCAAATGTCCCAATATACTGGTGTCACGTATTTGTCAGCTACAGCTGTGTTTTTAATTGTGCTCTTATATTGTACAGCTTCTTAGTTTAGTTTGGTTTAGTTTATTTCTTTTTTATGTTTTCTGTCTGTCTGTGCTGTTCTGTCTGTTTCTATGGGCCTCGGCCTGAGTCAAATAAATGATTGACTGACTGATTATTTCTTAGCGGATTGTTGATTATCGACAGCAAAATGTCTCTGTTACCAATATGGCGTTACATAAGTAAATCTTTCTTTTAGTGTACATTTGCGTAACTACAATAAACAACAACTGATTTTAGCAAAATTCTACACTACTAATGCGTCATTTATTGGCACGCAAAGTACCAAATTTCAGTTAAATCTGTCAACGCAAACAACAGTCACAGCAGCTTTTGTCAGGTCACCTCCAATGCACTTCAGTTTCAGGTCTTTGCGTCTGCCGTCATCCGCAAACACTGGATTTGATTGAAATTTAGTACTGTGATAGCCAAAAAATGACACATTATTGGTGCAGAATTTTGCTAGAATCAGATGTTGTTTTTGAAGTTACGCAAATGTAACAAAGGAATTTACTTATGTAATGCCATACTGGTAACAAAGATATTTTGCTATCGATAAGGAACAATACATTTTGACGAAATTTGGTGATATCTTCAGCAATTTATTGGGGATTACGTGTACGAAACTTTATTCAGATTCGTTCAAATTTAACATTTTTATTACACTTTTTCCGGATACAGTGTATACGCGAGTATGCGGGGCCTACTAGAGATTTTCTTGAATATGCGCTATATAAATTTACACTTTAGTTACTTACTATCCAAAAGACCTACAGCAGAAGTTCATTGTAAAATGTAGGCCTACTACGAGGGTCGTTCGATAAATAAGTTACAATACAGCGTCATTCTGTTACTTGTCTAAATATGAAAAAAAATTGAAATATACGTTTTGTAAAGAGTTTTATTTCGAACATGTGTAGAAATTTTTTTGACGAAGACGTCATTTTTCTAACGTCATCTGTTTACAGAACGCAGTCTATACACTGTGTCCCAAAAAAACATCCACGACATTTTCGACTGTAAGTTGAAAAACAATTTTTAGATTTTAATAATTTTTGGTACAAATATTCCTGACACAACTTGCCATCAAACGACCGTTCAGTTTTTCATTTCATCCAATGTATGCTTTTGCACTACCTAGGGAAAGCAGATCAAGCAAAATATGTGGTAAAATAAACAGAAAACCTCAAGAAACATCCCTGACATTATCAATCATAACTTGAATAAAGATTAGCAGATTTTGATAATAATTGGCAGAAATATTTCATAACTGGCATAACATGAATAAGTGTTTTAGTTTCCATTTCAAACTACGCCTGCTTTTGCACTACCTGGGGAATGCAGACCAAGCATAATATGCGTTACAATAAACGAAAATACGTCAGTGAATTCCATCTATCCTAATCTGTGGGCCGGAACAGCAGGTCAATTACAAGGTTTGACTGTCATGCAGCAGTGTGTTTACCAGATAAAGTTTAGGAATGTTTGTGACGTCAAGAAGCAGCTGGTACAGCCGGTATTGGTCTGGAGCAGAACTTTATTGATACTGCTGTCAATAAATGGAGAAAACGTCTCCTTGCCTGTGTTCACATAGTGGGCCAACGCTTCAATCAATTTTTCTGCAGGCAGTTGAAAAATGGACAACTGAATGAAATATCAGCCAAGATGTCAGAAATGTGAACAAAATATGTTTTACGCGTTATGTTAATTAAGCAATCATATCGCATTGTATAAAAGTGATAATTCGCTGGTTGCGTTTTCTCCAGGTAGTGCAGAAACAAACGTTGGGTGAGGTGGGAAACTAAACGGTCACTTGATGGCAAGTTGTGTTAGGAATATTCTTGCCAAAAATTATCGAAATCTGATAACTGGTTTTCAAGTTACAGTCGAAAATGTCGGGGATGTTTTTTGGGACACAGTGTACATGTATTATTTTCTCCAGCAGTAATCTATCATAACTCGCAAATAACAAACAGCATAGGAACCAGAAAAAATGAATAAACTTAGCAAGTTCATGTCACCTCTTTACATGTTAAAGATTATTGTTTTATTTTTCAACGTAATTTTTGGAGTTCGCTCAAACATTTGTTTTATCTGTCAACAAGCTTTCGAATGTCCAATCCAAAGAACGATGCTGACTGCTGGACATGCCACTGAACAACTGATTGCACCTCGGTGTATAATGCAATTTTTTCGCCCATTCAGCATTTTCTTACACTAGAAGTGTACTGTTCGCTTCGTAAAACACTTGTCGCCATATACTGGAATCATTTCAGAATGACTCTGATTTCCATTAAGTTTGGTTGCCCGCCAACTAAACAACTACTATTCGTTACAGGAGGATTTTAGTGGGAACGTCGCGTATTTAATGCTAGTAAATGACGTCATGGTGACGTCATCGTAATAAAGCTCACAGCTGCTACTCAGAATTAAATTCCCTACAAAACGTATATTTCGGATTTTTTAGTATTTGGAAAACTAAGAGAATGACGCTGTTTTGTACCTTATTTATCGAACGATGCTCGTATATATTGTCAAGATAAAGCTGTATCTTATGCTGGAGAGAGGTGACAACATTCACATAGGCTACCGTGTACCGTTTCAGCTCCCAGCATATTTTCTGGAAGTTCGTTTCTTGATCAGTTCAGTAGGTACAGATGGCACACACGCACTTTATATCAAGTTTCCTTCCTAACTTTATACCTGACCTTGGGCAAGACATTCAAGTTACACTGACTGTAACCAAACCAACAGTAAAGTTCTACAGCAACAAATGGATTAATGAATGCATGAATGAATGCATCAGTCCAACAGATAGATAGTAAGACACAACAATGACAAAGTACACTGTGCCCCCCCCCCAAAAAGCATCCCCAACATTTTCGCCTGTAACTTGAAAACCAATGATCAGACTCGGATAATTTTTGGTATGAATATTCCTGCAAGTTGTGTGAGAAATAATCGTACAAAAAATTATCAAAATCTGATAACTGGTTTTCAAGTTGCAGTGGAAAATGTCGGGGATGCTTTTTTGGGACAGTGTAGATACCACAATGCTGCACGTATTTATTACTTTCACTGCTTCTTCGTATGAAAAATAAAGCAAAACAAATAATCAAACTTCTCTAACTTTTCACAAACAGAAATTCTCAGTAAACAGTAACGGTCAACACATTAACTTTAATAATAAAAATTCAGAAATGCCTCTGCCAGAAATTATCAATTACTAACACTCACAAGCCCATAAAGGCAAATTTCCAAACATCGCAAAACAGCGTTGGACTCACCCATGAGCCAAACGGCAAAAGCTATCTACACAACTATCTAGATAGCCCTTTATGTAGAGACTCGCTCAAAAAAGCTAAAGGTGAGTTAGTGAGTGAGCATGGTTTGAAGTCCCGTCTTTTCACATCTAATGGGATGACCAGTAAAATGGCCAAAGTCGAACAACATCATTCAATTTCAATTTCATCTTATCACTGACACCTTTATTATTCATTACGTATATATTTGCTAAACTGTGACTGATTTTCAAGAGCCTATCACTGCCTGATTCAGCAGAAAATCCGCAATAACACTCTTATTAAAGTCTCCATGCACCACACTTAAATTCATGATTGGTAGTCAGAATGCACTGAAGCTAGAAGGCAGAATCTATCCCGTCACATGAAACACGCACAGTAGTAGCAGCAATGTATCAAAGACAAGCTTCAGTACATTCTGACATCACCTATTGCTAACAGGTCCGATATTCCAAAAGTCTATTATTCCCACTAACCTAAGCCTAACCCTATACTAAGGCTGACCCTAACCCTAGCCCTAACCTTAACCAGACGTTAGCTGTGTGGCGCGTATCTGCACAATGGACTTTCGAAATAGCAGACCTTCGGAATAGCGAGCCGGTACCAGAAATAGCAGCACTACAAACATAGCAGATCTTCCAACGCACAAAAGTAGCGGCGTCGTGGCAAGAAGTTGCATTTTCCAACAGATATCGCAAATTTACGACAGAGGAGATTGCTGGTGCTCAGAGTTTCAATTCTGCCTCAGAATTTTCCAACAACTGGAGTTTAAAGCCTAAATTTCTGCACCTACGGATGAAAATTTTCCAACAGCCTAAAATTTAAGGTGGGCAATTGCCAGGACGCCACTGCACGAAACTGCCCAACAAGCCGTCTTCTCATCATCACACGGGTACGTCAAAAATACGCTCAACCGCGCAGAAATGCACACAGTCTTAGAACACATGCGCACAACACACGAAGGCACAATTACACTGCAGCGTCAACAAAAGACTTAACTCTGCCGATCTATTCTCTGCAGTCAAGCATGACAACAACAGTCAGTCACATTCAATAGTGCAATCATGTACATCAACTACACCACGGATAAATACAGCGATCATTGCAGTCTATTGCATATTCTACTATGACTGACAGACACCCAAAACAAGAAGGTTAGGTACTATTACAGACAGAACTTTTGTCACATATTCCAATACAGAGGTTCTTAAGACGTTCTCAGTTCAGATCCCCCAAAAATATTGCTAACCATACTTGCTTTAACGTCATATTTACTCAAAATTTATATAATTAGTTAATGTGTGAAAACACAAACTTGCCCAGCCAAGGGACAGCAAACAAGGCCTAAGTCTAACCACTCTTAGCATTCATGCTGCAACAGATAAATGTCACAAAAATATAAAACACAGTCAAATTTGGCTACAGGCCCAATCAGATGGAAAGTGTTATGCCTTCAATTGTGTAAGTGCAAAGATAAAATAAGTCCATATGATGCAAAACATTTTATGTGTTTGCTGTTTTTCTTGTGCATGTTGTGGGCCAGACGACAGCTTCTCACGGGCCAAACTTTGTGCACCACTCTAGTAGAAGATGTATTTTGTCTCAAACTCCATACCATAAATAACACTCTAATTAAGAACCTCTGTTATATTACATGATCATTGTCTGCACACACACACACATCTGCATCACTGTGAACACTGGTAGATCATACTAAAAAATTGCAAAAACTACTCTGTATTGACATTTTTACAATTGCACTCGTTATACCCTAATGTAAAAAGTCTTACAAAGCTCCACACAAAGCAGTAAAACAATTGCTAAGGCCACAATGACTATTTGCTATTAATATCAGCCACATGATAACAAGCAAACACTGATCTGAAAGCAGCTCACAAATACATGTGGCTGAAATATCTAAAAAAACAGAGCCACAGATAGTTATTTGGAGCTTTGGACAGCAAAACAGACATAAACTACATATTCATTACTACCACTTGGACATAAAAACGTGGCAAATGTCTAACACAAAATGTAAGCGGCAAATCATTTTCGACATTAAAAGATACATTTTTCCCATCAACAAACATAATTAATAATATGACTAAATGATATTAATGCCAACAGTTAAAACTCATAGCTTTATGCAGTATTTACGTCCTTAAGACATACAACCCATCAGTATTAATGGCTTCAAAACGATACATCTTCTCGGCAACATACTTAACGACACAATCATGTTATGACTGAAAACAAATGCACACGGCACTCGTAAAAATATTGTGCAAAATTATGTTATGTTCAACAATTATGCAATAATTGCAGCATCCAACACTCAGTGTATTCATTCAGCAGCAGCCAACATTATCAGACTGCTGAACACAATGTAAGCACAATAGGGACATGATTATTGTAAGAATATGCCACGAATTCTGCTGAAAAAAACCAATTCCAATTCAATGTACTACACAATGACTGCTGATAAAAGATATTTTCAAGAGATATGTTTCGGCTTCAGTGATATTATCAATTTCAGCACAGCAACTGACTATGACTTTAAGCCATTTTGCCTCAACAGTGCTTGCAGCCTAGTCTTAAAAGTGGCTATTATGATGACTATTTTCAGTTAGTGCTGCCATACGAGATACTTGCTGTTCACCCCAAAAAGTCTGCGGAAATCACTAAAGCAGGTCTTTACAACTAGTTAAACAATATTCCTGTCACCCAACCAAAGTACTGAAAAAGTTTTTGAGCTAAACAAATACAGGGTGGTCCAAAAAATGGCACTAAGTTAATGACACCATAATTTTGCAACCGTACGTCATAGTCATAAGTGTTTCAGTAAAATGTTTCCAAAGAAATTCTTTACGTGACTAAAGTCAGTATATGAATACAGCAGTTAAATATTCTTTGTTATTGCCGCTGGCAATTGAACTATGCAAAAACAGTATTACCCTTGACACTGCAGTCCATAAAAACGCACCACTTTTATTTTTTCAATAGCTTTGTGAAACATTGGCCGAATTTAATAATTTTTGGAAAGTGGCATTAGAAAAAAACTTGACACAAATGACTGTAGTTTTTGCCACCTTGCCCTAAGGTTGTTGCTACACTACCTTGTGAAATGCAGAAGTTGTAGTTTGGCCATGGACAACAATGAATTCATACTGGGTAGTGCACGTGTCAGCTCAGAAAATTACTGAGACCACAAAATCATTGAAAATCTGTTGCTTCGTCTTTATTTTAAAATTGTAAGTCGACAAACTGAAATGATACATCAACGGCGAGTGGGCCGCTTGAGTCATGCAGTTACTGAACGTGCTGTTGGCAAATGGTGTCAATGTCTACCGCTTACGTTTGTGCTGCAGGAGGACATTTTAAGCACAGGCTGAAATGAAGATGATGTGACACGTGTGACTTTTTGAGTGATAATAATTGTCAATTGCGTTTGTCGTTATTCAGTTAATAATTTCTGAGGCGACGCATATGCTACCCAGAAGGAATTCATTGTTGTCAATGGCCAAACTGCGACTTCTGCATTTCACATGGTAATGTAGCGAAGTGGCCAAAACTACAGACCTTTGCATCAAGTTTCTTCTTAATGTCGCATGTCAAAAATTATTCAAATTGGCCAATGTTACACTGAGCAATTGAAAAAATAATGGTGGAATGTTTTTATGGACCAAGGTTCATTGAAGGTAATACTGTTTTTCAATAGTTCACTTGCCAGCGGCAAAAACAAAGAATATTTAACTGCTGTATTTAAGCACTGACTTAAGTCATGTAAAGAATTTCTTTCAGAACATTATGCTGAAAACCGCACGACTCTGTGATGTACGGTTGCAAAACTATGGTGCCATAAACTTTGTGCCGTTTTTTTGGACCACCCTGTAGAACAGCTGCTATAATGTGCTTAATAAAAATTCAACCACACACAAAACTATACTTAACATGCATTAATTAACAGGAGAGCATAAATGAACACTCTCTGTAACCATGTAACTGTCACATGCTAGCTTAGTCCTCCACTGGAAATAAAATGGCCGAAAATTGTCGGAGTTGGGCATAAAATCTTGCAATGCATATTTGGATACAATATATGCCTGTTCAATGCTTATCTTCAAAGCTGCTAATAGCTGCTATCAGTAAGAGACTGCTAAAATTATGAAAGACGATAATATTTGGACAGTGGAAATTCAGATAGGCTAAAAATAAGAAATCAGTTACTGCGGTCACTGTATTAACTGTGCACTAAGTGTCATCTATGATGACAAACTGACAAATGTGCCACAACTATGATGTGAAAAGAGCACTCATTAACAAACATCAAATGCATCAAATGTACATGGGTAACTTCAACTGCATATAAACTGCAAATGACATCACAAACTAGTACAAAAATATTGTACCACTTCAAGCAGCCAAAATTAACTAACTAAACAATGCCTTATAATTTTAATTCAAAATTAACTGTTCCAATAGCAGAACTCATAGAGTAGGTTGATAGGCTCAAAATGCTTAATAGGTGAATTTTCAGAAAAAATCAAACAAAATAAAAACACCCAATGCCTGGAACATATTTGACATCTCTTGCTTTGTGAGAGATAAAATGTTAACAGTTAACAACAGATCACAGCAAATAAATAACATGACAGAAAATCAGTTTTTTGCCAACAGAACTGCTGCTGGACAGCTGAGCTAGTCAGTGAAAATCAACCTAATTTACAATTCATCTGGCCATGCCACTTTCCACAAAATTGGACATCGCTCCGAAGAAATTCCCGCAAGAAAGCCGTAATTTCCTACAAATGTGTAATGACGTTGTAGACAATGACCATCGTTATCAACCACCTGATATATCAAATACCAATAAACTGCCATGCACACTACATTGTTACTTGAAACAGGTACATTTGATAATTTCCCACACTGTAAATAATCATTTTAGAAACTGACATTCATATGATCCCAATAAATGTGTAAAAATTCAGCAGATTGAAAAAATAGCTCCTGCAAATTTCTAAGAATTTGGGCATGTTTTCACATTGCCCCAATCTTTTTATTGCCACAATCTTTTGCATGTTTTTTTTCCCTCAATCAGGTTGTTACCTACTGATGATGGCCATGCAATAATGGCGGAGGGAAATGGAACAACACATGAACATCCGATGCCCAGAACATCCTGTCACAAGGTATAGCTGTAGACCTGGTGCCAAATTATCACTAACAAATCACACAAAAACAAATGACAACACAGAATACGACTCACCCACTCACTACTCAGTTATTATGCAATGTTGAAACTAAACATGCACCACAATACCAGTGACTTAGCTATTACATGCTGCAACGATGACTTGTAAGTCCTAATGTTTGAACAGCACACGAGCATTCAAAGCAAATCTGGCCTTTGCACATAGGCACAGTTCAGTTACCTTAACACACAGATGAGTCTCTCCTACGTTAAGCCTGCATTACACCACAGTAAACACGTGCAGTGAAAACACTCAACATAATGTAATGCTGTTTCGCTGACTTCAGTTCACAGGCCACACAGCAGCAGACTTGTGTCATCACAAAATTGACAGATGTGCATTAAACTTGCTGCACAAAGCACCAAATCTCATACTGGATTCAAGGCCTCAAAATAACAGAGAAAAGCATAAGGCAGCACAAGCAGTCAGTGCAATCAGATCTGAGTTGGTACGGACGCGACGTCGCCGCCATTCATGCGAATGTACCCAGTCACAAGACAGTTTCTCGTGCGCTCGACGGGTGGCGGGGACGAGGTACTGAAGTACATCTGGCGTAGCTGAGCGACTGACAATTGAGTGCGTGGGGTTGACACAACAGGCGGTGTTGACACGACCGACACCGACACCAGCGGTGGAGATGACGTATCGTCATCTGGTGGTGGTACCAGACCATCCAGGTCAATGTCCAACACCAGTCGCGGGTGGTCGATGTGGGGTGGAGTGGACCCAGGAGATGGAAACGATCTCAGGTGGGTGTCCTCCACCGACGAACTAGCTGACTGGTTGGCTTTGCTTAGCCGAGGCTTGTGGCCACTGCCACCACTACAGCCAATGTTCAGTGTTGTTGGACGGACAGGCGGAAGACCGCTCGTGACTGGCGTAACAGCGGCACTGGTGTCGTTGCAGCGTAGTCCATGCCGCAGACGACGAGAATCTCGCGAGCGGCGTAATGAGCGTGGATTTGATGACCGCGAGGTCGTGTTGGGCATAGTTTCAAGCAGTGCAGGACTTGACCCGGAGGAGCTCTGTCGACAGCGACAGCGCCGACACTCAATCCCCTCCGAGTCAACTGATGTTGACTGTGATGTTTCACCAGTTAGATTACCCGCCGATGACTGGAATGGAGACGACGTCCGACTGGTTGCCGACGGTGTATTTGTCATTGCACCGTTAAGCAGCACATCATCGCTCGACTGTGTTGTTGATGCTAAACTGTCGGCACTTCGGAAGCCGGTACACTGCTCCAGTGGAGCTGCAATTGGTGAGAGTGAATCCAGATCCACCGACGCACGGTTACGGCCCAGTCCCTGGTAACTGCTGTTGAAAGCTGGTCGAACGTCAGACGTTGGCGAGTCGTCAAAACTGTTCTCAGGTGCAATAAAAGAGTCGCGCACAGCAGCAAAGTATGCATCACGTCGCTGGCCGATGTATGACTCACGGTGCTTGCCATGCAGCAGCGAAGTGCAGCTTTCATCAGTCGCACCCGGCACGGACGGGTGGAACGCCGTCGAGTTGGAGAGACGAATGTCAAACCCAGCAGCGACGGATGCCAGCATTGCAGACATGTTGTACAAAGCACGCTGTGTCCGCGGATGTCCCGGAAACCTCTTTAGTGTCCCAGACTCATTCAGGTTTCCGAAAGTGTTGGCATATCGGTGAGAACGGGATTCCACAAGGGTACTTCCCCAGACACCAGTCTCATAGTCTGTGCAACATCACACTGCACAATATTAAACTTCTAAATGATATTAGATATTTATCAGTATTAAAAACTGAGCAAAAAAGTAAATTTATATACTATACACTGTCAACAAGAAACTCACCAAGTCTGAATCTTGCTAGCACAAACATGATATCAAGAACAGTAATGCAAATACAAGAATTACAAAAATATATCTAACTAATTTCATTTACTTTTCATCTACATGAATATGCAAATAAATAGTGTTACACATTACATGTTAATTATTAACCACTGCAAACGAAAAATGAGTAACATTTTTAATGCAACTTTTTTTTAAATACAAAAAACGTTGTTGATTCAAGCCAAAGCTTAACGTGACAAGTCACTGATGCGATAGAAACAAACCCAAGTCAGTAAACGCCCTGATGATGGATTGGTCTCCCATACATGACAGAGTCTTTGGAAGATTGGGTGCACTGCGACTCCACCGCACCCAGCCATTCGTTGTTGGTGACAGCGTCCGACGGTGCGGAATTTTGTCCTTCTTCTGCAAAGAACTTGGCCCCCACGTACGACGTACTTGTGTGTTACTGTCCGTCGGCCGCTCAACTGCCGACACAATCCATACGAACAATGCAGTTCGACAGATTTGCCAACTAACAATGACATTTGTGTGGCCTGCTTATGTCTCAGACTCAAGCAAACAGCAATGCATTTGGCTGCCCCAGAGCCCCTATTAGAAAAAAAACTCGACACTGTCGGACTGGGATTCCTCCATCTGACAAACTCCAAACCAACCACCTGTGTCCAAGCATCAAAGATAGACAATAGGCATTTCTGAACATGTAGGACTATTGTCACGATGACTGCTTTCTGCAACTGCAAAACTGTCTCACAGTTCGCTAACTATTCATGATGGACATAATGTTTACCAATACAATGCATTTTAATAACATGAAATAACTAAACATAAAGCAGTAGAATACCATAATCACCGCTATGTAATGCACAATGCGCCAACTAGACTATTATACCAGTACTATGCTACTAAACACTGAAATAGCATTGCACAAAATATAGCAACTAACAATACATAAAACATGGTGTTTCATAAAAAATGGACCCCTTTTTCTTTCTTTCATAATTCACTCAAACGACGATCAATTTACACAAAATGTATACCATTTGTGACTGAAGAAAAATTACATCAAGATATTTCAACAAAATATGGCAAGGTATGATTCTGTCAGTACACTGTAATAAATGCTATTTACCATGACAAGAAATCTGACACAGTTAACATTCAGACATGCTTGTACTTACTCACTAACTTACATTTGGATCTGAAAGGGCAATGACCAAACAAAATCAGACTAAACAACAAGCTGAACTCAACTCACAGGCGATGGCTTTGAGGCGTGGAACATACGACGGAGAGGTTGGCGGTGAGTCGGGGCTCGGGCGCTCCTGCATCACCGTCATCTTGTGACGAAAGTCTGCCAACAACCAGAACCAGCATCACATACTAACATCAAGCACAAACTCACATCTCAGCTTTCGTCTAAACGACCACTGCCAGCCTGTTTATCTGGAGTTATTCAAGTTGCATCCGGTACATGAGGCAGAACCTCTTGGATTGCAGCAGAACATGTTTTTACAAGCCAGGGCAACGGGCATATGCTGTAACCCTCTGCAACTGTGATCATAACCAAATAAAATAATTACGTGCAAAATAATTAACATAATCTTACCTCAAACAACTAACAAGGGAGCGGGAGGGGGTTTTCTTACATAAGCTTTCTGATGATCCAGTCCCATCTTCTTGCTCAAATCTAACACACTGTAACTAATGCTATCAAGGCGTTAATTTTTTTAACACATGTGTTAATGCCTTATTAATGTATCATAATACTGCTGATGTAGCAAATGGACCACACTGAGAGGGAGACGGTGACCGGAATAACAACCGACGGAACTCGTGGCTGTGTCGCAAAACCGTGCCAGTAGTGATGAAGTGACAACAAACAATTTTTAATTAGTTGAATATTACTCGATTGTCAAAAAACGCACAGTTTAATGAAATATTGGAATTCATGCTTCACAGTTTTTAGTAAATATACGTATGTGCATTAACTTTTTAACATGTGCATTAATTCTTAATGCGTTAACGTGTTAATCTGATAGCTCTAAATGTAACTAAATAGGTTTCTAGGTAAGAAGTACTAAAATGTATGTATGCATGACAACTAGACAGATATCAACACAGACCGGAAGGTTCGCTGATAGTCATGCCACCAGACTTGAGCAGCTGCTTGAGTCGACTTTTCTTGAACTTGCCCTTGCGTCTCTCTGGCATCGGCTTGGTTGGTATCAGGGTCTGCTGGCGTATCATCATGTTGATTTCGCGCTCTATCAGGTCCAGTTCTCTGATGCGAAGTTGCTCCTCACGCCGCAGCAGCTCCTGCTCGTGAGCCTTTTGCTGATTCAGTAGTTTATTCAGCTCGTCTTCACGCAGGTTCAACTCCTACCAGACAGATGCAACGACAAATGCGATGAAAAAATTGCAGACCACCTTTTGTGCTAACTGGTGACTCTACACTATCAATAAATGTCTAACCTAAATCAGGGCTGCCAACCCTGTGAAACGAAAAATAAGGAGATTCTGAGGTAAAAAAATAGGGAGAAATAGTAAGCATTTCTGCGACGCACAATGATATACATATAAATGTACAAAACATCAGTTTATACACTTGTTAACGGCAACATTTAAGGACTTGCACATCGAAAACAGCAAAAATTACAAAAGGTGATATTGCCTGCATCACACTGACTGTGTGTTAATGTGCTGCTGAATAACATCACCTTTTGTAATTTTTGCTGTTTTCGATGTGCAAGTCCTTAAATGTTGCCGTTAACAAGTGTATAAACTGATGTTTTGTACATTTATATTTGCTGTTTT
>Ga0056128_1008093_pt1 | contig 13287 bp, 6 predicted proteins | sample WorMetLIZISLAND2_FD_71113 | JGI IMG/M metagenome (GOLD analysis project Ga0056128, IMG submission 71113) | Marine gutless worms symbiont microbial communities from Max Planck institute for Marine Microbiology, Germany - Olavius geniculatus... ... | reverse complement strand
TTTAGCTTAAACATTTTTTAATGCTGAAAAATCGGTAGGCGGTCATGTTCAGAAGTCTATAATTTCGTCGTTTTTCAACAGAATCATATTTCACTTAGCAGTTAGATGTAGAACGTTTCTTTAAATGAACCTGTAAAATTGCATGTTAAAATTCCAAGCGGTTGCTGAGAAAACGGCAAAAAACTTTAGGGGCTACTTTTTTTGCCGCATCTATTATCTATTAAATGGGTAGCATTTCGCCTAATCTCATTTCGCTTAATCCCGTTTCGCCTAATCTTTTTTTGATAGGCGGACCAACAACAACGACTTGCTTTGTCGTTTTTTTGCCTCTTTGACAAGCTTTGTTTTGTCGTTCATCATTTTTTCTGTACCATTTTTTGGCCGACCGTAATTAAGTATACAACAGGTGTCGTCTCATTTCGCCTGATCGCATTTCGCCTAATCTCATTTCGCGTCGTATACTTACCCTAACCCTAGTTCGATTTCAGTCGGGGCTCTGCAGTAGACCCAACTGGGGGAGCGATTAGGCGAAATGAGACGACAACCCTATCTATCTTATCTATCTATATATTTCCCTTGATCGAGCGCCAGAAGAAAACAACAACAACAACAACAGGAATAAAACATATCACGACTAAGTTAATACTTTCTATCAATGCTAATAAACAACGTACAAACTTACATCAGCAACAATACGCAGCCATTGCTTGACATCTACATGTACAAATTAGCAATCATAACTCTATACCTCTGGTATGCATTTGTACTTCGATTACATTTGGTAGTGTAACTCTATATACACGGTGTTTCATAAAAAAGGGACACTTTGTTGTTTTTTTTCATGATTCACTCAAATGATAATGAATTTAAACAAACTTTTTACCAGTTGTAGCTGAAGAAATACTAATTCAAAATATTGCAACAAAATATGGCAGCTGATTAAATATTCTTTGCTAGTCGTGACGTAATACTGACATCATAATGTGTCATGGGTACAAGCTTGATAGTCTCAACTGGTGCTGTCTATTGCAACCCTGCTCCGACAGTGAAAAATGTGGTTTGCTGATGACAAATTTTAAAAGTTTTACAGTTGTAGCCACAAAAACGTGCAAAGCGATCGCATTTACGTGTCTGTGGGAATAGTTGAAATTTCACATGTTTGAGCAAGACAGTGCACTAGCACACCGAGCTTGCAAAATTGTTGCATTTTTGAATCGCAAGATGCTTGATTTCATGTCCCCATGTTGCTTAGTGCTGAACACGATAAACAATTTTCATTAGTGAACCAGATTAAGTTTATCATCGAAGCTGGGTAGCAACTGACAGCACCAGTTGAGACTATCAAGCTTGTACCCATGACACATTATGACGTCAGCATTACGTCATGACTAACAAAAAATATTTAATTATCTGCCACATTTTGTTGAAATATTTTGAATTAGTATTTCTTCAGCTACAGCTGGTGAAAATTTTGTGTAAATTGATCATCATTTGAATGAATTATAAGAAGAACAAAAAGGGGTCCCTTTTTATGAAACACCGTGTACAACATGTGTGATGCACGTACAGAACGTATACAGACTACAGTGAGTGTATATTCAGCCGCAGCCTGGGCATCTCATCAAGCTGCTTGTGCAATAAATGTAGAACTATGACTTGTCAATTATGCTACAAAAAACAACAAAAACAAGTTTCCAGCTGTGATCATGATCAGACAAGATACGAAAACACAACGATTAACGATAATCATCACAACGGATTACTAACATAAAAGAAAAAGCCAACAGCATAGAACAAAATACGAGTTTTGATATGAAATCAATGGTGCAAATGCATGACGCAAAATACTGCAATAATGCTACATATACACGTAAAGGTGTCCACAAAAACAGGCATCAAATCTTCTAGTTGTGGTGTTATCAAAAAAGACGTTCATGTTAAAAAACACCTTGTAGAACTGCATACACTATCTCAGAGATGGGAGATGGGGGCTTGCATTCCACAACTCTGCTGACTACCTAGTGATGTCACATAATGTCAAGATAATTGACACCGCAGTTTTCTACTGCTACAAGTTGCAGCAGATTACAGCACTACAACTAAAATTAATTAACGTAAACATAACATCGTTTCAAAAATTTCACTCACTGTTTTTTGGTTATCTTCATGCCACAATCACAAAAATATCTTTACTGTTGCCACTGTTTGATGGCAAAACCATATGCCTAGTTATCTATAGATGCAGTGTAGCTACTTATAACTGATGCAAGTTCTTGTTAAATCAATGGCCAACAATGAACATCATCTGATCAGAATACAGCAAAAACACAACAAAAACCTTATTTGAATGAAAGAAATGACCCATTAGCTAGTTAATACAATTACAAATGCTTAACTGCAATCTTCCGTACATAAACAAATGAAAAACTCATGACATGTAAGAATACTATACGAAAGATGACATATAGATAATAAAGACGGAATGCATTAATATATAAAAAAAATTCATCGAAGCCTTAGTGACTGCAGCTTTCACTATAGTTAATGCATGTGAACTGCAGTTAACTTATTTTATACCACGAGCATACATCACGAAAGAGTAGTTTGATTAGTTATTAGTGCCATCTAATGCTGCAATAAGAAAACATGATTTGTGCAAATGATGAAGCACCCAGCACGGTTAGTTAGTTACAACACATGAGCAAGTACGAAACGGATGCAGAACAATGTAAATGCAGACAATGAACACAGTACGGAATGTCATCAGATGTAATATCATTTGATGCATAATGATCCCTGCTTACCGACAAGCAAAATGCCCAGCCCATTGTCTCCGGTGCTGACATCTGGTGAACAGCACTAATCTATTGCTACCGCAGTTTACATGTTGGTGGCTAATGATGACAAAATCTGCCAGAGAAAGAAAATCAGGTTCACTACTGAAAGCAGCTAGAGACTGGAATGACGTAAGACAATACCCATCAACCTCCTACCCGTACATGCAAATTCCCACTTCAGACATGTTGCAGTTTCATCTGATTAAGTAATCTAAGCATATTTACCCAACAACGCAATCAACCAACTAGATCAGTTTGACAGCACACAGCCTGTCAGCTGTGCTGAGAAAATAATTCACACAAAAACAAATCACTGACACATAAGCAGACATGCCTTAATGGAGAACTGCGCAATATTACCATTAGCAAGCCAATTCTGCAGCAATAAATGGCAATACGCATATGCACACTATAACGCTGCCACGACATTGTGAGTCTATTTTGTGCATCAAGCAATGGTGTTTCACGCACGGCCTGCCAAGACCAGATAAATGTACTGACTAGCCTGTGAACAACTATGTGCTAGCTACATACACGATAACATGACAGCAAAACTGGAGACATGATCTAGCAGTATAACATCAGGTGACCACCACACGTCAGCAATAACTGTCCCAATCAAACTGCTTTACTTCACTCGCACGCTGCATCGAGTCACATGCAATCGGGCAATGCATCAGTAAAGAACTCCACCAAAAAAACAAGGTGAACACATGATGACTCATAATGCAGTGGCGCCTGCGTGACGTCATAAGACCAACGACGTCATTCTACAGCGCAAGCAGCAATGCTGGCATTGACTGTTATTACTTCTCTTTCCTTTCCCCTGTCGTAAAGTGGCCCTCCTTTTCTCCCTTCCCTTTCCTTGTATTTACCCTTCACCGACGACTGCCGCCTTCTAGTTGTTACGTGTATTACAATTTAGTCTCGACAGATCTAGCTGCATGCTTCTGACACTAACCTAACTTGAACCAGGCTTAAGTGATCAATTTCAGATACAATGCAATGCTGTTAGATACAAGTATATCATATTGAAAAACATTTCTTAGTTCAATTACTGCTGCCCTACCTGCTGCCATTTCGGCTGCCAACATTTTACTGAAACCCTGATTATCTGCAAATGAAATTTTAGCATTATCCACACCATCTTTCTACATTCCATGTTCTGCCCAGTTTGGTGATCACTCGAGTGAAAAAGATTGAATGAGATACGGCGACACAACGTGACAACACTAGTTACTAATGACGATGAGGCGCAAAGGTGCAACAAGCCGTTACAGCTGAGTCTGCAGAAGATCACACAATGTCTGCGCCACACTGTCCTTGCTTGCACGCACTGTCAAACGGTACATCTGGACATACAAATGTACCAAACGTATCATTCATGTGACCAATAATCTGTGCCACTGAACAATATTGCAATCATTCAAGCAAGATGGCATGTCCTGTTGCATTTAGATAACACACTGCTCACTGCTTACCATATATTAGTTGCAAATTATGAACAAAAACCCAAACTGTAACAATATCACTACAAAACACTTTCGTCCATCAGCACCTCACTTAGCAGTACAAGAATTAAATTAACAGAAATCATAATCAATTGTCGTCATGCAGCATGAAAAGTGCTTGTCTACTTGCCGATGTAAGTCTAGTTTATCGTGCATTGGCTAGTTGGATCACCACGGGACATGCAAACATGCAAAGTTGTTCTGTCTGTCTGCCCTGTAACTCGGGTCAATTCACAGTCAAGTAGATGAATCATAATTAGTTGCAAAATTTGGCCCTTGCACAGAAAAACAGAAAACTGAACCAAAAATCACAGGTTTTTGCAAAACCGTGGTTTTCTGTTAAACCGAACCAAAAACAAAACCAAAGTCAAATATTGTAAACCACACACCCCTACAGAGATCTGCCAAAACTGGCAGCCTTAGTATTACATTCATCATCAACATTTATTACTACTGAGACTGACAAGAAATTTCGGCTAATGCTCACGAGATGCGCGAAATCCTATATAGCAGTTGATGTTTGCAAACTGTCAGTCTATCTCCAGCCATTTCATCGCAGTTCATTCTCATCATTCTCTAGTGTGTGCTGCTGCCAAAGATCGCAAAAATCAATAAAAACTCCTTATTTTGGAAGTTCAGGGTCTTTCAAAGTGATCGATGTTGATACAACTGAAAAGCTCATCATTAGTGCTTGTTGTGATGGGCAGCATGCCCATGCCTATCTGCAACCGTTTTGACGAAAGACTGGCCAACAACGTTAAAATAACGACTTTTACGGGGGTACCGCTCTTTGATGCCGTCATGCGCAGTTTTCCTTGAACCTAGAAAATCGAGACTTGGACCATCAAAATCTACGTTCAATGCAGAAAATTTCGTTTCCAGCTTCTCCATGACTATCTCAATTGATTTTGGCGCAATTCGCTCTTGAAATGGTTTCTTGCAGCCCAAATTTGCAAAAACATCCATAAAACCCCTATTTTGGCGTTCAGTGTCATCCAAGGTCATTGAATTCGGTGGCAATCGAGAGACAGTGTACGACTTCCTATTGGTGACTAATAGTAACCTAGGCCCTATCTCGCACCATTATTGAGATACAGCGACTTATTGGCTAGAAATCGCAAATTTATCCTACCCCCCTCTCATTTAGCACCCTTGTTCGGAGTGACCCCCTTCGAATTAATGGAAAAGCTTTACGATTCCTGAAACTAGTCTTCCAGGCAGCCAATGGTGAAGATTTGGTGATCCTAGCTTGCACCGTTTTTGACTGATCCACCTGTGTGACAGAAGGACAGACAGACAGACAGACAGAATTGCGATGGCTAAGACACGCTGAAAGCTTTAAAGCTTTCGCACATAAAAACTGAAAGCTGAGTCGACCAGGGTAAATGGATACATATCAAGATGTTTAACCACCCACAGACACAGCCTACAGCGTGGGCCATAAAAAATGTGGCACTTTACTTTTGTCCAATCATTAAGAGATTTTCAATTTTTGTTCAGTGACACACTCTGCAGAAAATTTGCAATAATGTGATTATCATATATCCCACCATGCGGTAAATGCGTGTCTACACTATGTTGTAGAGGTGGGCGATTCGACTGACAACAAATTCGATTCGATTCAGAAAAATTCCAATTCGATTAGATTCACTAGCACAGCAGTAGCGTCGTGGCAAGGGAACAAATGGTGGGGGAGGGCAGATGCCCAACCTAAATTTTCGACTGTCGAAAAATTATAAACAATATCTTCTTGTCGGAAATTGTTTGTCCAAAATGCAAACTTTGGGGCTAAAAACCTCTATTTTAGAAAAATTCAGGGGCATAATTAAAACGTTAAGCACTCATAATCTCTTCTTCTAAAAATTTGCAACTTTTTGTCAGAATTCTTTAAAAAAATTTGCACTGTCTGTGGAAAAAAATTGCAACTTCCGGCCTTGCTACTTAATTGACCCTCGTACGACGCCACTGTTCACTGGAAATTCAAGCTCTTTATGAATCTCAGTTGCAATTTGGGCCTGTACTATTGTACTATTGCATTTGCCGGTATAGATCAACTCAAAACAACCACCTGAAAGTCGCAAGCAACACAATAACGTCACGGGAGAGAGGGTTAACGTCATTGGCCACTGCTTAAGCCTGTACGGAAGCTTATGACAATGTGATAGTGAAGTGAAACTAATCCAAAGTTGTGTGCAACGAGAATGCCCGCATGCAGCTAGCGCCAACTAGCAGAAACACGCGTTCGCCCACAGAACTTGGCTTCAATATGAAATTGGGGGTCAAATCAAAATAAGCTTGGGTTCGATTCATTTGCCAAATCGATTCAAATTGAATCAATTCAAACCGATTAATCCCAGCTCTACTATGTTGTGAAATATAAATGTAAGCAAAAATTAACAATAACTAGAAAGCAGTCATAGCCCGCAGGTACCTCCGCCAAGGCAATGCTGTTCGTGCCGTGGCGTCACCGTCTTCGGTTTTGCAGTGGTTCCCTTATGCTCCCTTTAACGTAACGGTAAAAATTTCAAAATGATCCAGAATCCAGGATTCCTGCCCGATCATGCCCAAAATTGAATCACTGGTAGTTGTTGCCATGCCCAACATATCCTCAAAATTGCAGAAAAATCCGTCCATAACTTTTTGAGTTATCTTGCTAACAGACAAACAAACAAAAACTGGCAAAACATTACCTCATTGGCGGAGGTAATGACGAAAATTTAGGTGAATGAAAAAAACACTTCAGACCAATATTGCGATGAATGATCCGTATGACACTAGACTGTATTAGACCCACACAGTTTAGTGTCATGCAGATCATTTACTGCAATGTTGGTCTGAAGTGTTTTTTTTTCAACTTTACCAAAATGTTTGTTATTATCGTTATATATGCATATTTCATTGATATTTCACAAGATAGTGTAGAGATACATTTACGCTATGGTGGGATACGTAATAATCATGTTATTGCAAATTTTCCGCAGAGTGTGCCAGCGAAAGAATTTCAGAAATTGATCAATAATTGGCAAAGATATGGACAAAAGTAAAGTGCCACGTTTTTTGGACCACCCTGTATATATACTCTGTCCGGAAAAAAGTAACCTCTTAGACATTGTACAATAGAAGTGTCAAATCTGAACAAATCTAAATGAAATTTCGTACGCTTAATTTGCAATAAATTGCTGAAGCGACCACCAAATTTTGTTCAAAAAGGTTTTTTATTAGCAAAGTTATTAATTGTTAATTAGTCACCCAGTGACTACACTATGCAATTAATCAAAGCAAGTGAATTAACATCAGAACAGCTGTTGACTGACCTCAACTTGTTTGTTTGGCTCCAGTCGCATCAGACAGCCGACCTGATGGGCGCTCGTGTGCAAAATGCTTGCACAGACAAAGTTCTCTGGGTTGGGGTCAACACCACTCAGAATACCAACACCAAAGCTTGTCAGCTGCACACACGTGCAAGCAAACATCACTTCACAGTGTCACGATGTAACAACTCCAGCAGCCAGTGCTCTGACTTGCCACATCAACCTGCAGCCTAATTAACAAAACTTTCTAGGAACTTTCTCCAGATTTTCCTAAATTCTTCCTAAGTTCGTTCCAAGTCAACAACTTAGTTATGCATAAGTTTTTTTAACCTGTTAAAAAGTTTTTCTCACATGACTGTAAATCACAGTAAGTGATTTGCAAGTGCGATTTTTTTTACCAAGTTCTTTGTAAGTTTGACTTGTAAACTTCTGATGATAATGCTCCTGGATTGCCTGGCTCTGATGAACTAAGCGAAAACTTAATTCAAAGCCAGATTATTCTGGAGCTAAAAAGTGTGCTGCAGCGGATATGGGATGACTTGCTGCTGACTATTGCAATATCATCTGAATGGCTGGTGATGAACACTTTGAACATTAGGTGTAAACTTTTTAAAGAAATATTTTATCAAATACTCCCAACTGTTTCTAAAACTGCAATACCCCAGTAATTTGTGCGTTTTACCTATTTGTTTGTTTTCAAATATCAAAAGGTTGTGTTTTGTGGTAAATGTGTTGTGAAAATGGAAAATTCTCTGGGTGATCGAACTTAATGTGCCATAACTTCATCAAATTTGAAAATGATGATATGAAACTTTAGAGTTTGGCATAAATTTGAACGCTGAATATGTGAGTAAAATATGGCTTAAAAATTTTCAGTCTTTGAAAAATAAAGTTCAAAAAACTTTGAGGGTGTAAAATTTTCTGACTTGCAGTGTATTTGGCAAACAAAGACAAAACAAGTTGAATTTTGTTGCAAAGAAGCACTCAACGCAGTCAGCTCCAGTAACTGAAAGAGTCTAATTTCATCAACAGAATCCATCGACTCAAACATCTTACAATATGCAGCACTACAAATATTAGTAGGCTACTGAACTACACTGTCCACTTGTAAATACATATACAACTGTTTACTCAGAAATGACTGCTCTAACGAGTGATGACTCTGATGATGATATGATGTGACTGTTGCTTACTATCAAACAGTTTTAAAACTGTTAACAAGATGAAGAAGAACGTCTAACCTTGGATCTGACAAACTCGATGTCAATCGGCTTCCGAGCTTTGAATATTTTCTGAGCCTCTTGTGTCGGCCTGACAAGAACAGACAATAACTCAGTCAACAATTAAAATTATCACAAGCAGCTGAATAACAACAATTATGCTACAATGTGAAAAGTAACTCAATTTCCATGGCTCTGTCACAGACAAATTTACAGTGAATTGTTAAATTTAATCTGCACTAGAACCCCGATTAAAAATAATTCTTGCCAGAATGCAGTAAAACTGAATCTCCATCAGATGAAATTTAACAGTTCAATGGTCTATAGTTTTGAGCTGATAAAATTATTCACAAAATTACTGCTACAGTGACTTCATTTGCAATTCCACAAAGTAGACCCAACATTTCCAGCTTGTGGTCTGGCTTTGCTCTTTCCATCATTGTTTATCTTCTGTCAGACGCTCTCGTGATGTGGGCAACTAGATTGAAATGCTCAGCCTCAGAATCTAACTTCAAACACTAATGAAAACAGCCTTGTTTGAAGTCAGTGCAATAATGTTAGCAAAGACTGACTGAGAAAGAAGTTTCCAGCGCTGAAAGAATTGGCCGGCATCCATCTCTGCAGCCTCCATGAACTTGTTGACTGACAATGGCAGCTTTATCTCAATCTTCTGAGGCACAGTGCTGTAGCTGCAGACACAAACCGCTCATTGATGATTGCTGTCAACGCATCATATATCACTAGAGACAGCAGAAAATCACGGCAAAAAATTGGAAAATAAAAACACATCAAATTTTTGTGAAAATCGCAAAAATCACAGCAAAATCACAGCAAAATCACAGCATCAAATCATGGGTCTGAATACAGTCTATAAAACTCAATATCTAGCATTGATGACCATCATTACATGCAGTGCAAGGTTTTCATCTGTAAAATTTTGTCAACAAAAGTTCAGTTTATAGCTAAAACTCGTGGTTTCCAACTCCAGCAAAATATATATTCTAAGTAAAATACGTATTTCTACAATGACGTCATGATCGCTTATTGAGCCAGCAAGTAACAAAGCACACGGACTTTGGTAACAGAGGCAAAAGTAAACATTTTCATGTTAAAATCATACAATAAACTGCAACTTGTGCTAACTAAAAACTAAATATTCTTGTTAAAAAAACATAAAACCACTTTGGCAAAATCATGGCATTTAATAAAAATCATGGCTGCCATGATTTTCTACTGTCCCTATATATCAGACACATTCATGATGCTAGCAGCTGTCAGCAATCTCAAACCTTTGCCAAGAATAATACGGCCACATGGCGAATACAGCACATGATATGTATATCCTTAACAAGAAATACTTTAGATTGTGACTAATCTAATGTACTGCTCGCGCGCATTATTTTCTTTTGTATTCTTTTAACCGCCTTTTAGTTCCTTTCTTTTCACAGCATCACCTCGCCGACAGCAACAACCGTGCAACTGACGTCATCACGTCACGTGACCCCAAAAGGTCAAACTCGTGACTCCATTATCTTTGAGGCGCCATACCTCCATAACGGTGCTAGACAGACGCATGGTCTTGTCCATAGTGACCATGTGTCTATCTAGCACCGTTATGGAGATGTGGCGCCTCAAAGATAATGAGGTCACGAGTTTGACCTTTTGGGGTCACGTGACGTCACTGGTCACGGTAGTCCATAGTGACCATGCGTCTATCTAGCACTGTTATGGAGATATGGCCATTTGAAGTTCTTCCAGCAAGGCTCTTCCAGGAACTGAAGTCGGTCGTTGGTCGGTCGGCGGTCGGTCCTCAATATTACACTGATCTTATATACTCCTCTTCGTTACGTTAGGAACGTAGCGCGCAAGAAGTAAAAAATTAATAGATCACGAGATCAAAATCTGAGCAGCTGGTTCATGGACCACTCTCCACTCCTCCGTAGAAATTCTCCAGTCCAAACACTATCTCTTAATGGTAAAGAACTGTAAAATATAAACCAAAATCCACCAAAAATCCAGATTGCCAGCAAAATGTATTCGTTTTGAGTAGAGCTGTCAAACTGTTAACTTTTTAATGCACTAATGCATTTCGTTAATTTTTTAATGCATGCATTAACGCTTAATAACTTATTAAGCTAATATTGCTAGGGGTGCTGAATTTGCAAGACATGAAAATGACAGACCACAAAAAAACGACGACTGGAAATTGCAATATCTGGAAAACGAAGGAACAATTTACATCCTGTCATCTGAATATTAATATTATTCACTGTAGTGATAGATTAATTGAATTCATTCAATTTTTTTAACGCGGATTAATTTATTAATGTGTTAACTCGTTAAGTTAATGCATTAATTTGACAGCTCTAATTCTGAGTATGCACTATAAAAATTTATACTTTACTTACTTTAACACTTACTCACTTATTTTGAATCCAACGCAAAATATCATCAGAACTCATTCATAATTTTCTGACTTATCCAGTTCGGACAGATCCTGCTACATAATCGCCACTGTTCTTTAGCAAAGTAAGTAAGAGTAAAGTAAAACGTAAATTTATATAGCACACAATGTTAAAATTAAACTCTAATGCACTAATAGCAAATACCATTCTACCCATATACCATTCTAGTGACCACTTTCCAAGCAAACCTGGCAAAGCCAGTTTCCCCATCAATTTTTGGCGTAACCAAAGGCTTTTGATGCCAAAAAACACAATGCAACTAGAAAAAATCAGATAATCAATAGATAAGACAACTCAGAATGAAGAATACTCACAGGAAGTGCAGTGTCAGTATTGGCGGATCGATGAAATCATAGACGCATTCAACATTGAACATTTGCTGTTTCTGGGCACCACCTTCCAACGACGAATCAATGTTACTCGTCTGAATATTTAGCTGTGCAGAACAATTAAGGTCAACCAGCTGTGTACGACGACAACAACAATACTGTTTAAAGGTCCGTGGACGCCAAAATTAACATATACATTTTATCCATTTTCCTGAAAGTGCAGAATTTTCTGATAACTTTGACAGTAATATCAGCGCCCAGCGTTATGTCAACACGGAAAAATTTACCTCTGAAGTCAACGATCTACGAAAACGACGTAGAAAATGCGCCGCCATGATGGTCTGCGGTGACGTCATGAGTTTAGCCTGTAGACAATATGAATATTAATCGCCTAGCCTAGAACGATGACGTCGTCAGCTAGGCCATTAATATTCATGATGTATATGGGCTATGGTCATGACGTCACTGCAGGCACTGATAGATTAGAATATTTCGCATAACGTAACGTAATGCCGCATTTCGTTTGAATTCACGCATTAATTTCATATATTTATGAAGCTAAAATCAACATCACGGCTTGTGCGGTAGCAACAAGCTGTTGTATAAGCGATGTGCCAAGTCAATGGGAAGGCCAAAATTTCAACCCCATACAGCTGCCACATTTTTCAACCGATCTTAATGAAGCTTAAAACCAAGAAAGATATCCAGGATACGACACCACACGCAAAATTTGGTTGATGTGGGACGACGAAAAGGGGGTCTGCGCAGGGAGGGCATTTTCTGTTCCTTTTTGTGTTCTATCTTTTTTTTGTATTCTTGCTCAAGCCTACAGGTCACACCAGAAGACCGATCACGACCGTTTATGGCTCAAAATGCATGTTTCCGCGTAAGGTAATCACTTTTGGAGGTTAAAAAATTTAAAATTAATATTTAACGTATTTATTCACAAAATTCCAAAAAATTACAATGGAGCCTATGGGGAAAATTGAACCATTCTTAAAACGGTCATAACTTTGGCTGTGTATAAGACAGAGTCGTAATTTTTGGTTCTAAGGTATGGTTTTCGGGGATGGCCAATCTAATGGTGTCATTTAATTTTACCCCGCACCCTCCCTGGTTGCCATGGCAACGGAATTTGGGACAAAATTGGCTATTACTTGGTCTGTGTAAGAGAAATCTGCAAGATTTTTGCGTCTATAGGGGGGTCTTCGAGGATGGGCCATCGAATGCTGCCAATTGCATTTTTCCCTGACCTACCCGCGTTGCTATGCAAATTCAAGACGGTGGTGGTCAACATTTTAAATGTCGTTCATCACTTATAACTGCTTTTTCACTCATCTGCATGAAATTTGGTACGTAGACTAAATTTGCAGTCCCACATACAGGCTTGCCATTATATTAAACAAATAACAAAATGCAAGATGCTGGAGGTTAGTAGTAGTAGTTGTTGTTTGTGTACAAAGTAACTGTTCAGTGACCTTTCAAACTTTAATCAAACCGCAAATATTATATATAAAAAAACTGCAAGCAATTCATTTAACGTTGTATAAGCACTGATGTAAAATGGCAAAAGTCAAAAAGTATAAGCACGAACATTATGCATTAACTTAGACA
>Ga0056128_1008091_pt1 | contig 13289 bp, 10 predicted proteins | sample WorMetLIZISLAND2_FD_71113 | JGI IMG/M metagenome (GOLD analysis project Ga0056128, IMG submission 71113) | Marine gutless worms symbiont microbial communities from Max Planck institute for Marine Microbiology, Germany - Olavius geniculatus... ... | reverse complement strand
TCTCAGTATCTCTCATTTCATTTTTCTTTTAAACATTTCAGTTTTTTTAGTTTATGTGCTAGATTAAACTGACAGTTTGTTTGTCAGTTTTTGAGTGCAAATTCTCCATTGTATATACACGGTCGTCCAAAATGTACCAGTGAAAGGACTAGAAATATCATAGACTAGATATCATAACTATCTTATCTAATGTTCATGCTACATTGTGATAATTTAAGACAAACATTCTAGTTCAAGCGTCTGCTAGTTTTTCTTTTTTATTCTGAGCTATCCTGGTGTCTCATTCTTTTATTTCAGGATTAAGCTTAAAACTAATTGTTTCTACAATTTTTGTTGTAGACTGTTTTGGAACTCCATCGGACTGACAACGTGCTTGTGAATTTTTACGTCGGTTTTTATTCCGAGTTTTTTTCGTTAGTGCTATTTTTGCTGCACACGATGCACGTAAGTTGCCGTCTATAGCGTTGATGTGTTGTAGCCATATATGTTGGGTTACTTGGAAAGTCAGTACACGAATAATTAGCTTAGCGTCCTCACTCTTCGGATTCCGAATATTAGCGACCTCGTGCGAGATAAATATTTTTAAATGTCGGTCGAGTGCATTGCATCGCCCCTGGCATAAATTTTCAAATGACGTAGGCATTATCGAGAAATAAAGCACCTGCGTCCCGGACTTCTAAAAACCACTTTATTTACGAGTTTTTTCGTAAGACAGGAAATAAATACTACAGGCGCGGTGTTATGAATTAACGGGATAAAAATTGAATAATACTCTGTAGGACCTCGCAATAGCTAGGCCTACATCTAGATCACTGTTTTCAACTTGATGTTTTGGCATCTTCTCAGATGTTTCTCGACAACACTACAGGCCCGTCGAGAGGGGGGAGGTATAGGGAGTAAGTTAGCCCGGGCCCCGCGATGTTTGGGGGCCCCGCCGTCGTTCAAAAATATAAAGTACACCAGAATGCGCCATTTTAAAAAGAAAAATTCAAAAAAAAATTTCCAGCGAGAATGTTTCCCCGGGCCCCGCTGTTGCTCGCGACGGGCCTGCGGTGCTGTAAATAAACTGTGACTATGTGAACGTGTATTTCAGGTGACAACGGATTGAGCCGATCAGCCTTCAATCAGCCGCCTAGCCGCCGGAATAACCTTACCAGCAGGTTATTTTCCGTCACAAACATATTCACTGCGAATTGCAGATAACTATTCTCTGCTGATATGAACAAAGTTTTGGCCCTAAATTCCTCCCAAAAAAGCAAAAATGTGGATTTCAGCCCCAAACTTTGTACTTTTGGACGGAAATTTTCAGAGGCAAACAATGTTCTTTTTATTTAGGCTTACGGGCGGCTGTCAGTGTTGTTTCAACCTTGCCGTTCCTGTTCATTACTTGTGACCTTGACAATGTCATGTTCTGTGTCCATGAACGAAATAAATGATGACGATGATTTAGGGGGAGCGGGCAATTGCCTCTACCTCCCCCTGGCACGACGCCACTGGCAGTCAGTTGCTTAAACATTTCGCGCAGCGCGTTTAGGCGCACAGTTGTGTATGAAAGCACGACTCGTTAGATACTGCTGTTAATTCGTCTTGTATTATTCACGAATGACGAGTAAAGCACGCATGATATGTTGTTATGTACAGCACGAAATGAAGAAGTAACGCAAGATTAAAAGAGTTGCTTCATCGTGAAGCTTAGCAGCTTGTAACTCTAGCAGTTGCATCTTCCCTTATCAGCAAACCCCGCAATACAATAAAAGGGGCCTAACCCAAGGAAAGACATGCATAAACACGACAAAAGCAACAAGGAAAGAATCAGCAGCCACGAAACAGGAAATAAACTAATATAAATCCATCTGATTACAGTGTATGACAATTTTTGACCAAGATTGGAGAAACTGGGAGAAATTGTTACGTGCAAACGATAATTATGTGTCCATGCTGTCTACGAGATATTTGTATAACGGTGAGGTAACCTGCACAACGATTAGCCTATATAGCTTGTTTCTGATAAAGTACGGTAATTACTACGTCTTCCTTTTTTCTCAATGGCTGTACGTTGGTAATGCCGACAATAGTAGGCCTACTGAAGGAAACACTGGCAGTGCCTACAGTTCGTCGGTCGTTCTTTATACTTTGTATGATGACAGTTTGAATTATTTTTAAAAAATCACTCAAAAACAGACCATCTCATAATTTATACGTGCCAAGCGAGTTTTTATATTCGTGGAACATCGGCGCTGTGTCAGTTTTCATATGCACTGTTTTAGTGCAGCCTGCTGTTAAAATGCATATTGTTGTTGTTGTCGTTGTAGTTGTTGAAGTCAGTAGACGCCGAAACGGTCAACCAGCATTCACGTTTCACGTCTAGCGACTTTATCGTCGTCGCGTATAAACGTGTATTACATTCACGCAGACGCGTGTATTGCATTGTCTCTATACGACGTTTTATTATGAATTCTGAGTTTGTACTATTACTTCTTTGCGGCCAGAGGTTTCGACTATATAGGCGCTTGCACCGCAACGCCCAGCAACGACTAAGGGCGTAACTTTTTTGTGCGATTCGTCTGTGACCGTCAGGGCCGGATTAATTGGGCGCGGATTAAAATTAAGCGCGGCAGCGTAGCTGAAATAACCCAAAACTCAATACAGTTTAAAAGTAATTTACAACTTCAGAACCGGTATTTCTTATTCTACAAAGCAAGCCAAAAACTTCATATTTGACTTCAAATCACATAAAATTTGAGTTTGAGCGTGGCCATGGACGTTTAACTTTGTCACGGCCTTCTGTTTGCAGTGAGAGCTGTAAAGATGTACATTTGCAACAGAAATACCAATTACTGCTCTAATAACTAATACCTGTGTACCCCTCCCTTCCCCCGCAAGCGCAGTCCGTTCGCATGGGCATTTGCTACTTATGCTGCTATAGGGCTACTTTAATCCGGCCCTGCATGCCAGCGGCGTCGTGGGTCAAAAAAGTGGGCGGGACAGCAAGTTGCGATTTTTTTGACTAACAGTGCAAATTTCCGACAGAATTCCGACAGACAGCTGACTATTTCCCGCAGAGATTATTGGTACCCAAAGTTGTAATTTTTGCCCCGAAATTCCGCCAAAATGGAGGTTTTTAGCCGCAAATTTTGTACATTTGGACGGCAATTTTCCGACAGCCAAAAATTTAGGGTGTGCAATTCCCCCCTCCCCTCTTGCACGACGCCGCTGCTGTATGCTGCATGTAACCGTTGAGCTTCGTGTTAGCATAGATTCTAGTAACTGCTGAGCTCGTCAATTAGTAGTCTTCGTCCGATATTTCGAACTGAATCTTGAGCATGCGCCGCTTAGAGTGCAGTTCGTCCCAGCCTATGTAGCCTCGCTCGAACACTGGTTCCGAGCCGGGCACCAGACGAAACGCTTTGCGGCCGTGCAGTACCCGCCAGTTGTTGAAGCAGTAAACCACGCCTGAAATAATTGCAACAACAGTTCAATTGCTACTTAGCGACTCTACGATGACTACTCTAGGACTAGGTCTCGTGATTATATTCCTTTGTAAATACATGGTCACTATTCATTTCATGAAAATTGTGACTGAGAGTATATTGGGATACTATAATACGAAGCAGGAAATGCCACTACAGACAGTAATGGAAGACACCTGGTAGACATAGGCCTATTCTGTTAGAAAGGCAATAGCGGTGACTAAGACGTAGGCCTATTCGTTGACACACAACGTCAGAGTGCACGGATTCAAAACCCAGTCTATTAGCAGATGACAATTCGATCACAATGCCATCTCAGTTCTTCAAGATTGGCGATCCTTAGGGAATCGTTCTTAAGATTACGCCTCGTGGATATTTGATAAATAGCATAGGCCTACTGATTTTGCTTCATACGTATGAAGGGCGCTCAGAAACTTTGCAACTAAAAAGTTAAATTATGTACGTCATCATTGTTCTCATCATTGTCGTTGCAACTGTCACTGTGACATCGCTGTAACTGATAGCGTAGTGACGAATGGAGTTATATGGTGACAAGTGACGACGAAAATTCAAGAAAAAATGTTTTCAACCTTCTATTATCACAGTAAATGGGACGGGCCTAAACCCACATGGCTGACTCTTAAGTAGTTAGCACGATCATACCAGCTTTGAGCTGCATTTCGACGAGATTGCGAGGGTCGTAGATGAGCGTGGAGAAGGTTTTGAGAGCGCGGTAGAGCGGTTCGACGTCTTCGAGCGACTGACGACAGAACGAATCACGATACCGCGTGCTGTAGTGGATCTGAACCACTTCCCCACTCTCGTCCAGCCTGCACACGTTTCGTTCTACGAAATTATAGAAATTTTCCAGCGGATAATTTACAACCGGGTTATCGTTTAAGATCCTATATCTTCGCGTCGAGTGCAAACTAGAGTAATACAAAGTGGTATTTTTTACTATCTATTCTTGTGCATTTTTGCGCGCGTGTGTGCGCATGTGTTTCTTGCGTGCATGTATGTAGCCTATTTCATCTCGATACGGACCGAGATGCCTGTAATAACTGAACAAATAAATGGACGGATAACCAATAAGAATGCTACGACATTAAACTGTGCCGTCATATAGCGGTCTATCATTAAATCCCTTCTGCTCTAACCTCGCTGCACTGAAACACAGTCGCCAAGATGTGTTAGTCCGGTGTTCGGACATAACCGCTCCCCCCGGGACAGCGCCAGCCTGCAACATCAATATTGTACACCTACTTTAATCCGGCACTGGAACTGAAACCCACACGCAGGGCAGACACTCAGCGGCACAGCTATTTACCGTACTGCAACTGTTGACATTTGGAAGAATAACGTATAGGTACTTGATAGTCGGGTGGCGAGCCATGGTGATGGCGTTGTGTGCGCCGTCGAAGAAGTCCATCTTGACGCTGGTCAGCAGGCGGAACTGTTCGGGGTGCTCGTGCTTCATCTGCTGCGCTGCCTGGAAACCGTCGACAAACTGCGTCACTTGCTTCTCGCTGCCGTCCGCTGCCGGCGCTCCAGCGCTGATACAATGCACCATCTTCATCTACACCGACCACCATAGAAACCACCATAGCACAACGCAACCTCACTCACATAACAGGGTGGACCAAAAAGTGACCCCCTCTAGTATAAAGTTTCCTCTCTTGTTGTATTCACAGTATTTGCGATTTTTGTTTACTCACGTATCACTGTCATCAAACGACGCTCATGACGCATAAGCTGCATCCTGAAGCAATGCATGAAGTTAACGAGAGTCATTTTTTATTCAGAATAATAGGCCTAACTTTCTAAAGTGTTCCTGCAGGCGTTTATTAATGCATGTGATGGTGGGTGCACTTACGCCGGGCACATTGTAATAGTGCGTTAAGTCGTTGTGTAATTCGATGGATCCGAGCGTCTGACTGACGTCCATCGAAGTCTCTTGACCAGTGTTCTCAAAGGACGTCTCGCTGTGACCACACACACACACACGCAGACAAAAAAAATGAATACGCGCTAGCTTCACATCATCAATTGTGCGTATGATAAAACGAGACTGGACTAAAAGTTCAAACAGCGCTAAGTTATCAATGTCTATACGTCTTGCAATTCTACACATTTGGATCTTTGATCGACAGAAACAAATCTTTAGTTTATTGGGCGGTACGACCGGCGCAGTGAAAAAAACTGAAAAACAGTCTCAAAATCGCAATTATGGGAATTTAAAGTTAGCTCTCTTCAGGTCTACCCGGGATGAAGTCTTATTACAGGATTTTTTAAATATTTTTATTCAAATCGTCGTCATCGGTTTTCTTTTGGAGTTCTTAACTTCTTTATTTTATCTGTTATTTTTCTGCTTGTTCCGTGACGTCTGGCTTGCGCCTCTCAGCTCCCCGTCAGCGCTTGGACGCTCGCGTCGTCGCGCATTACGTATTTCTTATCGTATCGTGTCTTGTCCTTACAGCGACATCGTAGGTTAATGCTAAGATAGCTAACTTAAAGCGAATGCAGAAAAATAGGCCTACTAAATGTACGAAATAGCGACGTTGTCTTGAGACATGTACAGTTTTGCAGGTTTAACTTTTTGAGACAGTTAGGAGATCGATTAAGTGCGTTGTTGTCCTGGGCTCGGTCACCGTCATAAGCTATTAGTTTAGTCTTGTACAACAGCTACTGAAAATTAATCAACGCGCACCGCATAGCCAGGCAGAATTAATACCCCGTTTACACAACTTTTATTTACTATGAATATTACACGATGAAGCTGGCTCGACGAGCTGGCTGGATGTTTGCTCGATGTTTGCATGATGATTGCTTGATCGTGTAAATTGAGCATAACTGTTGAGTCGCGTCGGCGTCGCGGGTGTGAACTCGAATTGCCGACGCGATTCAACTGTCGCCGACTGTCACCGACAATTGAGTTACGTCGTCAATTTTGTTCACAACTATGACGCGACTCAACTCAGCAGCTCAGTCGCGTCGGCATCATAGACGTGAAATGGCAATTATGTCTACTTTACAGCGAAGAAAGGGATTCGAACTACGAACTGTAGATCTATCAATGTGTATCACCCGAGAATGGTTTTGCGAAGGTAGGCGACCCTGGCTGCGATTCGATGCAGCTGGCCCTGTTCAGAAGGTACTCCAGTCAGCATGACGAAACCGGTCTCTTCGAGCGCTGTCAGCCAGTTGTACAACTGACGGTCGTCTGCTAGAAACTGCACAGTACGCATGCACAAGACAAGGATAACAGCCGAATAAAATTCATGACACTATAGAGCTATACTACACTCAAATTTTTACGCGCGAGAGGTAGCATAGCGCGTATTAGCTATGGTAATTCTGTCTTGGTGTCTTGCTGTCTGTCTGGGTCTGTCTTGGTGTCCGTCACGTCTCGGTACAGTTCAAAGACCAGGTAAGATACAGACTTCTGGTTTTCACCGCGTGATAGCGTAGGGTCTCTAGAATTTCGTGACAAAATTTCACGCCGCTGGGTTTAGGGGGTCGTCACGAACGAGGAGGCTAAAGAGAGGCGCCCATTCTAAAAACGTTATTTTACCTCTATTGGCTTGTCTGCCGTGAAAATGGTTGCAGATATATGCACAGACATGCTGCTTATCATAACAAGCACTGGTGACGAGCTTCTTAAGAATGTCAAGATCGATGATCTTGAATGACTTCGAACACCCAAAATAAGAAGTTTTAGTGAATTTTTCGCGATTTCGGACTGCGACGCACATTTCAAGAGTGAATTGCGCCGAAATGACGAGATAGACCACCACAACCTGCATATGAAATTTTCAGCATTAAACGTCGATTTTAGCAGTCTAAGGCCCAATCTTCTACGTTCAACGAGGCCGGCGCACGCAGATGTCAAAGACGGGTACCCCCTTAAAAAGTCGTGATTTTTCCGCTATTCGCTTGTCTAACGTGAACGCTTGCAGATAGGCACAGACGTGCTATTTATCGTAACAAGCACTGGTAACGCTTTTTAGTGCTATTAACATCAGTGACCTTGAATGACCTTCAGTCCCAAAATACGAGTTTTTAGTGAATTTTTGCGATTTTCGGCTGCAGAATAGTGAATTGAGACAAAATGGATGGACATGAACCAAAATTACCTGCGAATAGGAACTGCTATGGGCTCTCGCGCGTCTCATGACTTTCTGTCTGTCTGTTTCACTCTGCACTGCTTAAAAATTATCATTAGCTCAGATTTTTTTGTTTTTCCAAATCACTACAGGTTAGGTCGAACCGTTATGGAAATAGCTGCAGCAGGAATCATCGGGCTTGATTTGCTTCCCGTCGCACAACGAAAATTTTCCTTGTCAAAGAAGTCACTGAACCAGGCCGACGTCTAATACGATCGAGTTACGGCCACTTCACACCTACAACGCCAATGCGACTCAACCCAAATGAACTGCTGCGTTGAGTCGCGTCGTAGATCTGAACTCGAATTACCGACGCAACTCAACTCAACTCAACTCAACTACTCAGCCAGGCTGGCAAACAACGAGTGGTCTGTGCACAGAACCGTGATGTCACAATGCTAACGACGTCATTGCATTCTGCCCACAGTCACGACAGTTGAGTTGAGTGCGTCGTAGGTGTGAATTCGCCATTAATGTGGCACATATCAGTAACAACGAAATTCATAGCGTCCGATCATGCAGCGGCATGCATATCCACTGACCTCGTCGAACTTGACGTTGAGAACGTTATCAGCGAGGTTGCTCTTCCAAAGCTTGGCGGCACGCCCGTTCCAGCGCGCCCTGGTGGTCTGCTCAGCGTAGCGGAAGCTGCGTGCCAGCAGCCATCCATAGCGGAACACGCTACGATGATCATCCGACCAGGTCAACACTACCTCCTGCGTCGAGCTGTTTATCTGCAGCGCACCCAACATCACAGCAACGTATAGACTAGTGAGTGGTATCGATCACAACTTTTCAGTCTTCTTAGTTAACTCAATAACTGCCTTTCGTTTAAGTATGCAGCTTTGCACTAGCGTTGCAGAAATAAAAAAAAATATAATCGTCATTGTAGTGCGTAGACGGAGCCGGAGCGCCCCAAATCGGCTGGCTCACGTAGACCTAATATAAATGCCGTCGCTGCTATGTTGAAGCAACTGTTCTGACGAGCCAAAAAGTAATGCATAAAAACCCGGATAAAAAAACAAATTCTTAAGCAGTATAGCTAAGCTTCTTCTTCATATTCCATTACATTACCTGTATGTTATGTACAGCATCTATAACAGCTGTCGGCGTCAGAATGTCGTGCAGCGTAAGACGTGGCAGTTAAAATGGTTAAATGGTTAAATACTACAGCTCTTCGTAGGAAACCCATCTCAGAGAGAGCTACGGAGTGTCACCTGCCGTATGGAATCACCTGCCACCCGACACAGGTGAGCGCGCCCCGTCTTAACCCCAGCCAGAGGTAGGCCACTGCGTACTGGTATACGAGTACCTCGACGTTCTGCGGCATGACGTTGAAATCGATGTCGTGAAAGAGCAGACGGCGAGTCATCGCTGACGCGTGGAAGCTCTGCGAGCTCTGGCAGTTGTCACGCAGCCAGATGTACGGGTACGACGTCTGCTCACCGTCGTTCCACGTCACATGCAGCCGACGTGACGTCGCGTCCAGCTCGGTCTTGGTGATTGTCACTGCCGACAGACTCGCGTGTTCGTCCGTACCCGCCGCCGCAGCGCGACTGAACATCGGTTCAATTACACACAGCCATTCTCTTGGAAAATAATCAAGGACTTGAAAGCGCTTGAATATAAAAGTAAACCCTGAAAGTCCTTTAATTTCACTGATTAAGTCCTTAAGGGTGCTAAAAATGCAGTACCGGAAAATGCAAGAGTGGAAATTGACTGACCTGAATTTGCCGCACTCGAAAATGTCGGACTGCAATTTGCCGCTTTGATTTGTAACTCGTACTCAATGAGTAGTGGATTGACAGCGTATAAAAAAACCAAAACTCCCCGCCTATTAATTGTGAATGCCGGCGACGGCACAAGACCATTCGTGCAATTTTTGCATCACCTCACCTGGCGGGTACACGTTCCTATTCGGACAAGCGCTATTCAGACAATTCCTGTTTCTACAGACACTATACCGTACTCGTCGGCGTCGTAAATGTGAACCGGCCTGCAGTTGTGGGAATAATGTAGGTCTAACGGTTTGGGTCCGCCGTAGCCAAAGATGCAATTTATCCCTATTCCTTATTAATAACCCCAAGCCCTAACACTATCATTAGCCCTATATGTCGGTATAGGTAGTGTCGGAATGGAAACTGCCTGTCTCACCTGACGGCACTGATGCAGCGGACAGTCTGTGGCTGGTAAGCGAGCGCTTGCGTCGTCAACATCGACGTGGCATTCAGACGAGTCCAGTTCATCGACGTACGACGAGCAGCGCATCCAGCGACCGTCAGTCGACCGGCACCTAGCAGACCACCGTGACCACGTGATCGTGACGTCATCACGCACCTGCTCAACAGCGTTCCCACGATACGAGCCATCCTTCCTACACACAGCCGCGCGCCATCACTGACTTATGATGAACGTCGCGGAAACGTTATGACAAAGTTAAAACATTTTGCAAATGCGTTTTTGGAAGTCTGTTCAATAAAAACGTCACCTCTTTTCCCTTAACGTATATAGTGACTAAGTCCATGCTTGGAAGATACCGCTTTCAAATATTCATTGAACTTAGAATGCGCTGTGCATGCGGCGACACGCGCATGTAACAAGATATGAGAACGAAGACAGAAATGTTAATTAACAAGTTTTCTGTTTACAAAACAGACTCTATTCTTATTACACGATTACCGAAAATGCTCCAGCGTCTCCCGTATTGCTTATGCGCGCAGCAGCTGCACTGACTGCAACGATTGGTCACTAAGAAGAACAGTGAGGCTTAATATTCAGGCAGGCCGATAGATGCATGCTGCTATTTGCACTATGCCCCAGTGATTGATTTGAGATCGACGCTTTAGATCATCAGATCGTTTGATCTGCAGCTCATCGCTGCCAAATCGATTATTTCTGTGATTCGTGAGTACAAATTACGCCAAGAACGTGCTGCAAGCTGATAGCACTGGTCTTTCACGCTGGACGTCTCCGCACGACGTCATTCTGTAGATCAAACATAACTGGAAAAATCTTTTATTTGAAATAGTTATGAATAAATCAATTCGGTGTGAAATGCGATATTTTATTCGCTCTTTTTCGACCACATGCCAGCAAGTCAGCGACAATGATAATATGATTATCTTATTATCTGATTATCTGTGGTATAGGGCCTAGACATTATAAGCAAAAACGGCAAAAATTTGTGTGACTGACTATTGCCCTAGACATCATGGGCGAAGAATGCCTGTACCAGACTAAGTAGTCCACCATTGCATAGGACCTATGGTTTTACTGAGGTAGACCCCGCAAATATGCTATCTTGTACTACACCGGCTCTAATATTTTGAACACAGAGGCCTACAATGTGTAACAACAGTTGATACAAACTGAGAGTAAAAACCGAAGAAAGCCGACACTGACTTTGCAGGCAAAAGACCAATAATGTAGCTAGGCCAACATAAGACGTCAACAAACACAGTCTAGGCCTATACAGACTGTCTTCGTACACACCGAAGTTGACCGCGTTATAGTCACTGACCAACGTATAGCAGGCAACGTCCACCCAGCAGTATTAAAGCGTATAGGCCACAGTTGTCGCGGTGTATAGGCCTACGGCCTGATTCTTTGATTTACAACAGCAAAGGCTGTCAGCACAGCAAGGCTTAGGAACACGTAGAGAGCCTATCTAATGCGATAGGCCTACCGCCAGGTGAATGATGCACGAAGCGATCGTACGACGTAGTAGTCTTTAAAGCCCCAGGGATAGCATGCAGCATGCACGGACGTGACTGGTCAATAGTCCGGAAATTAAAAAAAGTTAAAGATGGTGTGTCTCTCTTTGTGGGGAAGCCATCGCAGTTGAAAAACCGACACCGACTATGCAAGCTACGTCTACCGAACAGTAGGCCTATTACTTGCCATATATGGGATCACACACTGTTACGTACCTGCCACTCAGCACAGGTACGTGAACGCGCCCCGCCTTAACTGCAGCCTGACAGGCCAGTACTCAGTTTACCTACCCTGGAGGGATGGAAGGCTGAGTTGATATTGGTGTTGGTTATAAACATGTTTTTATTCATTTTGCTCAAAGCGCAGGGGCCGCCCCCAGGGGAGGGCGGAGGGGAGGCGGCCGCCCCCCCCCTAGATTCGGAAAAAACGCAGGAAAAAATTCGGGTAAAAAACTGAGAAAAAAATATAAAAGTACAGAGCAAAGAAAACAAAAAAATGTCCAAAGAGTATATTGCGGAGCCGCTGCAAACTAAAAAATTCCTTAATTCTCAAACTCGAGGCATCCGATTGCAAGACTTTATGAACTTATAAGTTCTAGGAGGTCGAAACTCAGTTAAAATCTACTTTTTACGCTAAAATTCATACGCAGGTTGTCTTGGTATATCTCCATTCTCCAGGCATTTCGTCGCAATTTACTCCTAAAGTGTGCACCGCAGCGAAAAAATCGGGAAAAAATCACTAAAACGTCCTATATTGAAGGTTCAAAGTCGTTTCTGGTCATCGGTGTCATTTAAAGTCATCAATGTTGATACTTCTTGAAAGCCCATCAGCAGTTTTTGTTACGGCAAGCCTCATCAAGTCTATGTCTGTGTCTATCCGCAACCGTTTTCACGCTAGGCGAGCCATTAGCGGTAAAAAAACAACTATTAGTGGTTACCCGTCTTTGATGCCCGCGTGCGCAGGTTTCCTTAAAGAGGGGTTCGAGATTTGGACTGTTGAAATCTACGTTTAATACTAGAAATTTCATACGCAGGTTGTTCTGGTTTAACTCTAGTGATTTCGGCGCAATTCACTCTTGAAGTGGGAGTCACAGCCCGAAATCGCAAAAACGAAAGTCAATAAAACCTTTATTTTGCTGCTCAAAGTCATCCAAGGTCACTGCTTTCAGTACCAAACGACTTCCTATTGGCAATTAATAGTAATCTTGGCATTATCTCACACCGTTTTTGAGATACGGCGACTCAGGGCCTATTGGTTAAAAATCACGAAATTTTTTACCTTCTCCCCTAGCTTTATTTAGCTCCCTTGGTTAACATGATTCAGTTCAAATTTCCGGAAAACCTTTACTGATCCCGAAACTAGAGTCTTTTATGAAGCTTATAGGCGAAGGTTTCGTGAACTAGCCTGCACTGTTTTGATGCAATCGCAGAGTGTGACGGACGGACGGACAGGCAGACGGATACACAGACGACTATAAGACTTGCGGCATAACAGTGCTGTCGCGCGTAAAAGCATTGCCAATAATGTATCCACATGTAACAGGGGCACTCAAGGCGTACACTTTTTCCCAGAAAATTTTTGATTTTTTGGCGTCAACGTGATGTGTTTAGGTGCATTTTGACGCTATTTCGAGAAAAAATTAGCTTAAAGTTCCACACTAGATGATCGCCATTTCTGGTCTTCTGAGAGACCATTTCCCCCAGTGCCCCCTATAGCCACGCCATGACTGAAAAATATTCGCAGGGCCGGATCATCTATGAGGCTGGTGAGCCTGAAGTCTCAGCGAACCCTGAAATTTGTAGACAGTTGCCATTTGTTAGTTCTACAGGGTGCGGCAGAAAAAAAGTGGACCCCTAAATTTTTTCGCCGTTTTCTCAGCAACCGTTTGGGATTTTAATACGAAATTTTACAGCTTTATTTACTGAAACCTTCTACATCTAAC
>Ga0056128_1008090_pt1 | contig 13291 bp, 9 predicted proteins | sample WorMetLIZISLAND2_FD_71113 | JGI IMG/M metagenome (GOLD analysis project Ga0056128, IMG submission 71113) | Marine gutless worms symbiont microbial communities from Max Planck institute for Marine Microbiology, Germany - Olavius geniculatus... ... | reverse complement strand
CTATTAAGTGCTGATTCTCTAACGATTATTTTTGTCAAAATCTATTGCTATTGAACCAGGACTGTTGGAGTTATTGCAAAAGGTAGCAGGGGTCCGGTTTTTTTGAGACACAGTGTATATCACAGTGAGTGAGAACGGTTAGATGGCCGTCTATTTATGCAAGATGTGCTTTTTGAGCAAATTTGAACATTTTCTCTGATAACTAACGGCATCGCTACAATTCTTTGTTTCTAATCAATTCGGTGCGTTGAGTTTGCGGCCTGGTCAGACCCTTGAGCACATGTCGGATTTGCACCAGTTCACTCACGCTTATCCAGTTACTTCATATAACGACTACATTAAAGCAAAACTTGTTTTGAACGGTATCTATTTGCGGTCCGTCAATACTTTTAGCCTATTACGTACGGTAAAAAATGTAAGAATACTAGATATCATACAGCAAGGAAGTTTCCACTATACAGAATTTAGTGCACTTTTTTCGCAATGAAATGACTGGTCCGGATACAGATGATAATTCGCAAAGTGGCTTACATTATACCGGTCAAATGTTCTAGTAATTATAGCTTACCTTCGCTACGTTCAGAAGTATCAGAATCTGGCAACGTAGGCACGTGCAATACCGACGACTGACGTAATGTGGAGACCACACACAGACACGCACCTGGCTGGCTCAGTCTCACGCAGAGACAGACATTCAGTAGCCCACCTTCCACCTTCCTTCAAGGCGTTGTTCACACGACGACTCGATCAACTAACTCGTCGTTATCACGTGTAATAGCCGCCGCTCAGGCCTCCCGGAAGCCGGCAGATTAATTATAAATAGCTTATAGGTCGCACCTTCGTTCATTCAGGTCGGCGGCTGGTACTACGACTATGACGACTATCGGTCGGTACGCTTCTGGCGCACGCACGCAAGCCGCACCAACGCCGGCCAATTCACGGCACCAGCAGCAGCGCCCCGATATGAAACGCCGCGTCTGACTTTTTAACGCACTGCAGTTATGCTGTAGGCGTCTATGGCATGGCTGTCGTCTGTCTGTGGATCACAAATGTTGACTAAACGGTGTGAGATAGCGTCTACATTATTATTAATCACTAATAGGAAGTGACATATGCCCTTTCAGATGAAATGAAAATCATCGATCTTGGATGACCTTGAAGGCCAGTACTACATTAGAAACTGTACAGGCTGTAGCGCGTCTTCCCTAGCGATAGCTGGGCTTTCTTGTTTTACCACTCGTTGTTGCCGTTATTTTTTAATTTTACTGTTAAATTTCAGCAAAATGGAGGATTTTAGCCCCAAATTGCGTATTTTACATTAAAATATTCTGTTCAGAAAAAAAAATCTCCGACAGGTTACAATATAGGGCCGGGCGTCAATTTTACCTACCCGTTGTCACGACGCCATTGCTTAGCGTTCCACAAAAAGAGAATCTGCCTGGCCGTTCACAGAATGTACCGAGGTGCTTCGTGTGCCGCCAATAAATGACATTGCTGCTGCTACACTTCGATCACCCATTCACCAAGTAACCCAGCTCACTGCAGCACAACCATGCAAGTAATAGCGCTGGTGCGTCTGCAAGAAAGAAAGAAAAAAACTATAACAACTGGAAACGGTCGGCGTCGATTCCGTTTGCTGTCTTTCACAGAGCAAATGTCGTGCTACACAAACTTGCTGAAAACTTGCATTTAATATCGCAGGGATTTCCATGTACTGCAATAAAACAAAATTAAATTGTTTTACAGTTGTTACAGATGGCTTTATTTTATTTTCCTTTATAGCACATATGTGCGAGCGCCCTGATAAAACGACGGCGACGCTGTCAAGTGACATCATTACGTGTTATGTCGCTGAGAATCTCGACACTTCTGAGTGCAATCGTATTTTTTCATTTCCGCTCCGAGACCTGCCGTCTAATACGACCACAAATCAGACTACGTGGTAAATAGTTGGTTGAGTTTGCCGTGAATGCAGAGTTTAGAGTTATGTTGGGAGGTTGCGATGCCAAAAGTCGATCTTGTAACATAACAGTTTTCACCGAGTCAGCCCCTATAGACGTCCCTTGCAACAACCGACAGAAATTATTGGTTATTAATTATCAAACCATTAGAACCTTAAGAGGACATTAGAAACTGGTGTAGTCTTTTTCTCTTTCATTTGTTTGTGTTTCTAGTTGTCTGTGCTGCCAGAGTATAATCAATAAAGTTGTGTGTACACTGTACAGCACGTCTTTCTTACGCTAACTGAAGCCTAGTTTCCATCCACGCAACGAACGCAAGAGACGCAACGCAAAAATACACATTGCTTTCATCTTTGCGTTTTAGCTGCTACGTTCCTTGCGTCAGTTGCGTTCGTTGCATGCGTACTTGCTTGCGTACTTTTCTTTCGTCGTTTGCTTGCCTTATTACGTTGCGTGCGTAAGCTCAACTTGCGTTTCACACGCGAGTGTCACTGAAAGACGACGTTTTCAGCTGGTTCACCTGTGCAGACAAAACGCTTCTATCAACGGACAGACTTTACCGAGAGCATGACTAAGTTTATACGAGACATTTCAAAGGTAGAGAGTGAGAGACGCGCGAGATGACAGAAAGACAGTAGAGCGGAGGACGGTCGATGGGCGGCCACGGCGCCGTGCAAGCTCTTGAACATGCACGTGGAGGCCGTGTCAACAGCGACGACACGACCGACCGGTGCTTTGTACGACGACGACGACCAGTGGCGTAGCCAGAAATGTACATTGGGGGCCTTTTCTCCCTTTCCCTCCATCCCATTCTTTCCCCTTTTCTCCCTTATACCCTTCCTTTCCTCCCCTTAGAAGTAGGACCTGAGGGGTCTGGGGAAGCGATGTCAGCAGCTATGCCCAGCAGGGTCTAGTGGCAACAATTGTTATAATTTACTTGAAAATGAACTGAACAAAATTAAGTGCAGTTTAAACGTGTGTTTACGTTTTGTGTAAGAGACTGAGGGGTCTGGGCTCTCTGTGACTCTTCGCTCCTTGTCTACGCCGCTGACGACGACGACGACGACGACGACTGCGTGGTGCCGACGAGCAGAGCATGCAGGTGGACCAACCAACCATGCCGTATACACACTGCTGAGTATCTCAGACTCTCAGCCATGCACTCACTCATTAGTGACTCAATCAGAAGCACGTAAACCCGCATGCAGAATATTGCTGCACCATCAAGTACACGAGTGTCCGCCCCACACGACGACGACGTCGCGACAGCATAATTACATCGACCGCCTTCGATCGTCACTCGTCAGACATCTACGAGATAGTTCGCTAGGCTATCACTCTCAAAATAACTCGTTTATATGAAATAGCCTGCAAGTTTGCGTCAGTTGCGTTACTGCATGAATGTTTCTCGTACAGGTAGTGCACTATAAATTTACTAAGTTAGTTAGTTATTAGGCCTACTTAAATTTTCACTGTTCTTCAGTATGTACATCGCGCATGTGTGGCAAATCGTCGATCAAGAGTTTTTCTACACGACAGCCATCATAAAATTTTATTGCTTTATTTGCTTTATTTATTTAGTCAAAACAATAATCTCGTTAAAATAGGTGAAATATATCAGTCAGCATTAAAATTCTGTCAAAAATTTTTTTAACTTCTTTTTTGCTTAATGGTCATTCTGACAAATCGCCGGCAAAGTACAGAGAGTCGAGCAGCAGCAATTCTACGACGACAGAAACAAATGGCTGAGATCAATCTAACGCAGAGCTTTTGACTGCATGGCTGACTGTTTCACTGCACCGGGTTGCCGACGTAACATCGACGACCCGTGAAGACCCGCGAAGAGCGATGGTCGCGCCAAGCAGTGACCAGTGGTCAGTGGTCAGTAGAGCGTAGCACGCAGACATCTGTCTCGCGCAGCATGCAACACCTGGTACAGATCCTTCAACTCTCTCCGTGCTTCACAGTTGATACACTTTTCGCCATCATCTCATAACTTTTGCAAAACTATTGACTCTATTAAATCGTACTACAGTGAGCAAACAATGAGAACAGATATACTGTATGCTGGTGACCCTTATATACCATTACCATGAAAGGACATACACTGCAGATGTAATGATGTAGGTTTGTAGGCCTATATAACACGTGCGTTTCACTGCATATTTAATGTTGTTTACCTCGGATATATTGGATTATTTGACGTTTCACACCAGAAAGCAGAATTAAATGATAAAATGTTTAGGGCTGTTTGATATCACCACCGAACATTAAGAGAATTCAGCTGTGGATCCTCGGTCAAAAATTCGTTACCTCAACTTTTATGTCTTCTTATTTGATTCCCCATTCCCCTGTTGACTAATCAAAATTATCCCATTCTTTTTGTCTTCGTGTTGGTCTACGTTATAATGTAAAGCGTATAGCAAAGTTGTCAGTTCTACTTGTCATCTAATCCCTTGGAGCAATGAAATTAGAGAATTAAAGAATTTAAATGCTCGTTAGACATTGCTAAGAAGTGATTTTATCGTGCGGCCAATGCTATTTTTGATAAGGTCGGAAGACAAGCATCTGAACTGTCAAAAAAGAATTTGCGTTTGCGTTGCCAAGTGTTTTACTTGCACAACGGAGTGAGCGTTTTTTAGTTAAGTACAAGCAATGTGATAATGCTTTTTGTAAACTGTTATTGTTTTAGTCCGAAACTGCATAAATAAGATGCTTCTCCATATTATTGTCACCGTTGTGGACTATGGACTGTATGTATATGTATTGTTTTCTTTTTTGTGTGTTGCTATTGTGTCATTTTTGGGTTTTTTTACCGTCATCCTTAAATTAAAGATTATCATTTTTCCCTAAACTATCACTAAAATTTAAGACAGACCGACGAAACTCACGAGGCGAATAAACGCGGACACAACGATCAATAATAATAGCATAGAATGTTCACACGTCAGTCATTCGCCATTCATACTGTCACGACTCATGAAGTGCAATAAATTATCGCATGTGACACAGCTAAGTAAGTTGTAGGCCCGTGTTGCTGTGTATGTATAAACCACATCGTCGTTGGTGGCCGTCACGCTTGGTCGAATGACGTCACATACAGTGTAGGACACAAGCACACACAGACAGACGCCGACGTTCTGTTCTCAACTTTTAACCTTTGGCCTTCCCTTTAACTCTACACCCTACCCAGGAGTCTCGGCGTCTTGGCTTCAAAGCCCGTCATGCTCATCATCTGTCGCTGTTAAACGCACGTCAATAAGACATCACGTGATTCATTGGCAATCATTGCAACTGTTACGCGAATGAGACGCTTGAAATCATCCTGAAAAAAAGTGTTTGATTCAGTAGATACCGCACTGCTGCGAGTACGCAGTACGAGCATATCACTCCAGACAGTGGTGTATAATACTAAAACTACGCTCAGATCGCATAGACCGTCGATTACTTCATGACGCACGACTGCAGCCGAAGGTTACGTAAACAGTACCAGTACTGTAACATTTCACTGACATCGCAAACGTTACTTTGACACTGCATTCTAATGATGCAAATAAAAACAAAATTTTGATACTTCAACACAGGACTGAAAAACTACGCTTTTTGAGAAAAGATCTGGTCTGTCATTTTCCATGTCTTATGTTTTCGACTTAATCCGTCATTTTCACGGTCCTGCATTTGACAGATCCTGCATTTTCAGTTGCCCAATTATTCATAACCTAATATACTCGATGAATAACGAACGAACAAATTTACGTAATAGGCTATACCATTCGTCATTGGTTGCATTAGCGGGAGATAATCCGGTCAACAACGCAACCTAGCGGCTGAGAGTCTGAACATTAAATTGTCGGCCCGTGAGCACAGCTGAGCGTCGGCAATTAATGCAATTAGAAGTACAGTACTGGCGATGATGAGTGAGCTTGTCAGAACCAGGTGAGAACAGGTCGCCGTGCTGCTGCTGCTGCTGACACTGGTGCTGACCCGCAGAGATCGTCGCACGTCATTCGTTTCTATGCATCGTCCAGCTGCGTCCATTCCCTGACCGCATCACTGCAACTTGCACCACGTCAATCACTCACGATGACCGTAGGCAGGTTCTGTCCGTGATTAACAGTCGTGAGATTGATTGATTTGATTAATGGTCAGACTTTGGCCACCGTTATTTAAAATTTATGTACTTTAAACACGAAATTCTGTAAGAACGTGTCTCACGCGAGAAAAACTATTCTCCGAATGTTTTACAGTGATTATTACATCGACAGTTGATCTGCGATAAAATGTTTGATTGTCGATTAAACATTTTATTGGTTAATTAAACATTATGTTAAATGACTTTGTGAGAACAGGCGCACATATGCGCTGAACTGAAATAAAACTGACAAGAAATCTGAGCTAATGCTCATGAGACGCGCGAGAGCCTATAGCAGTTCCTTGGTCCATCTCTATCCATTTCGTCTCAATTCACTTTTTTTGCAGCCAAAAATTGCTACAAAAATCACTAGAAACCAATTTTTTTTAGGGTTCAAGCTCGTTCAAGGTCATCGATGTTGACATTTCTAAGAAGCTCGTCGCCAGTGCTTGCTATGATAAGCAGCATGTCTGTGTCTATCTGCAACTATTTTCACGATAGACAAGTCAACAACGGATAAATAACCATTTTTTAGAAAGGTACCCCTCTTTGATACCCACTTGCGAAGCTCTCCTTGAATCTAGAAAATTCGGACTTGGACTGCTAAGATCTACATTCAATTGTGAAAATTTCATACGCAGGTTGTTTTGGCATATCTTCAGCCATTTTGGCACAAGTCACTCTTGAAATGCATGTCGCAACCCGAAATCGCGAAAAATTCAGTAAAACCCCCTATTTTGGGAGAAGGAAGTTTAAGGTCATTCAAGGTCATCGACGTTAACATTTCTAAAAAGCTCATTGCCAGTGCTTGCTATGATAAGCAGCATGTCTGTGCCTATCTGCAACCATTTTCACGTTAGACGAGCCAATATTTATTTTATTATACTGGTGAAATAACGCCTTTTTAAAAGGGTGCCTTTCTTTCGCCCCTTCGTTTGTGTGGGGACCCCCTTGATTTAGCGGCATGAAATTTTGTAACGAAATACTAAAGACTCCAAGCTATCATATGGTGAAAACAAGAACTTTTATCTTACCTGGGCTTTAATTGGTACCGAGTCGTGACGGACGGACAGACGAACAGAATTAATGTAGCCAATACGCGCTATCGCGCTATAGCTATGCTAGCTCTCGCGCGTAAAAAACCAAGAAAATATCTCAATTTTACTCGGCCTACACGTCGAAAAAAATTTAAATGTGCACGTAATTCATAACGGTGCGCGATGTCTATTATTTACATCAGGTTGACACTAATTAAGCAAGCTATTAACGCTAATAACACTAAACGATTTACGATAGATGCTAAGTTTAAAGGCTGCAGGAGCGATCGACAGAGGAGGTCGCTCCAGCGCCAAGAAACACGCAAGTCGACATTGATCCGTTTGACGCAAGTCAATTTGAACTTGCGCGATTGATGCTATCGGTCAAGATATGGAAATAATCGAGCGGCGACCACTCTCTTGCAGTGTCCACTGATAGCGTTGCAATGAATCACGGGCTGCTGAGGCTGAAGCTTCTACACCGCAAGAGATGCTGTTTGGTATTAATATGCCTTGCGCGATGTTGTCTTTTCCCATCTCGCTTATATCGAGCTCCGTGGCGTATTAATTTGGACGAGGGACTCCGTGATATCGTGTGATCACATTCTCTCCCCCACGACACACTTTCGGGTTTTTAATACGATATTGATTTTGCTGTTTCGCGTTGCCACCGACGAAACGCTGACTGCAAACCGTACAGTATCGACTTCGAATTACACGCAATTTAGGACCTGAAAGATCGACAGCTGACCGGCTTTAAATGCAGACTATATCGTATGCCATGGATTGAGTTGTGTGCATGTGTACGTCTGTGTGTTCGTTGCATCTCAACACTTAGTCTCTAAATGTGTCCCCTAGCTGTAGCAGACTGTAAGTTTGTTAGTTGTGACTTCAACAAAAACTTAAAACAGAAAAAGTTACGCCGAACAGATATTTCACTTGTTATTGTTTCTTTCTGCAGTTATGATATTAAAACTAAAAAGGGTCAATTCGTAGTAGAATAAATGCAGTTTATTAAGATTTTAGTTTTTCTTAATTTATTATAAAAATAGTTTTTTTCTCTGCATGTTTAATGTAGTGAGACTTGGATGACGCAAGCCGATACATGCTGCAAAAGCCTGTGATTCTTAGCATGGGTTTAAGTACGTTTTCGTTGAAATTCGTTGTGGCAACAGCCAGGTTTTCTACGGTTACGGTTAGGGCAAAGATTGGCGCGTCGCGTGTATTTGTAATGACGTAACGTTCCATCGTGTGCCCGGATGTAATACGACGACCTGACTGGCTGCCAGAGGGGAAAGTCGCGCGTGATTATAAAGCGCAAAATTTAATTTTGTCAACACGAACTGCAGTAGTCGATGTTTTAATGTAGCATAGTGACGCTATGGTATACCGATATATCAGTGGACGTCCGCAGAGAATTTTCCAGGAACATAAGTCAAAGAGCCACAGGCGCCGAGAAGGAGTGGCCGCGGGATAGTTTTACGTTCTTATGACAGAAGTTACCGCATTGGAAAATGATGCCTAAATCGTCACGAAGTGGAGAAATGGTGACTTAGAATTACTGAGAGCTGCTCAGCGTTTAGTTAGCGTCGCCTTCGATGGTTGCACCGAAAATAAAATACCCCCGAATCTGAGTAACTTGTGGACATTACCACAGCGAGGCGAGGCAGTAACAATGTATTGGCATCAGTCAATATATCGATAATGCTGCCAGGCTGCCAGTCGGTCGGTCGGTCGGTCGGGCGTGTTTAACGCTGTCTGCGATGCTGCAGTGCAGTCACATTGTTTCACATTGTCGCAGTGCCGCGATGACGACGGGAAAGATGCCACCATAGACAGCACTATAAGCACAGTTCACGGACGTCTAGTCTATTAGAAGCACTAGATGTCCGTGGATTGCCGGTCGAGCTTCCGCCGGTGGCAAGTCACTACGAATTTCTACGTCCCCGGTTACTGATTACCACTGCCACTGCCGGACTGACGGACGCAGACGAGTTGATGCCCAAGCGACTCCGTTACGATAACGAAGTCCCGCAGACCTGCGGACCACCCACATCGACCGGCCGGCCGGCTATACACCATCGCTATCTGCGCATGCGCCGCCGACATTGCATCAATCACGTAACCGTAACGAGATTCTCGTTTCCCGCTCGTCTTCCGGGCGACAATTAACGCCGTGCTCACTGGCACCGTGTGACGTCATATACAGTATGTGGTCGGTGCCCTCATGCAGCAGCTAGTTTAGCACCACCGGAAGTCACATCCGCCGCCAGCTAGTCTTGCTGTATTTGTCGCCACCTGATTGCGGTTTCCGGCGATATTTGTTGGCGTCGGCAGAACGTTACGGCAATAGCTGCTGTGAAAAGATCAGCAACTTTCACTTGTACGGTGTTTCCATAGACGCACGGAAATTTTTTTAAATTATTAAATTAACAATGACAGTGATTTGTGGTTGTTTAATGTTAATTTATTACGCCATAACAAAAATCTGGTATGATTTGTTTATAGGCTTAGGATTTGTCTACTGTTCAAAGATTGTTTCTAAAGTATAATAAAGCATTACGACTTTATTGCTGACCCAAATTCGCAAAATTTTGTTGTTTTAAGTGCTATACAGTATTCCTTGAATTAAGAGCCCCGAAAGCAAAAGTGGATATTACTGGCATGTTTAATATTGCGATGATCCGCCGCTAACATGAATAAGTGTTGTGTATCGGAACAGCCGTTATTATAGAGATCCAGTGGCGGTTATTACGTTGTCATGGCAACCGATCTAACTGGATTACGTGGATTAGTGTAGCACACTGGCCGTGTCAGTCGGTAAGACGGCGCTGCTCCTGCTGCTGCTGCTACGTCCTTAACGACATGCTGCTGTAGGTCGCGTCGATATAGAAGGCCAGGTCGCATACCGGAGCGAGCGAGAGCCCGGTCCTTGGTCGTCATCGTGCAATTATTCACTGCAATTAGACGCATCAATCACAGATGGCTGAGTCGCCGTTGGCAGCTACATTATCCGCGGACTTTCCCGCCGTCATGCTGAGCGGCGCGTCACGGGACCATGTACGTACATGGAGCGGAAACGTTCAAAGCCTGGCGGTGGTTTTCAGCCATCGCAACGCACCCAACAGACGCAACGCAAGAATAAACGCTTTACATTTTGGATGTTGCGTCGTTTCCGGCGGCTGCATCCGCTGCGTTCTTTTTTGAGTGTGTTGCGATGTGTAGAAACCAAGCTTAACTGACCATACTTAATGACGACGGGCTTTAGTAGTCTAGTCGCGCACGGCACACATAGTAACTAGGTGCCAAGTTTTAGGTACCTTCTGTTCTTCAGTTCTTTAGTTATTTGTTATTGACAGACTACCTATTCGTAAATAAGTAAGGAAGTAAACTCACGCAGAGCAGAATGTTAGCGAGAATTCCGCCGAATCTGAGACGCAAAAGATGGGGTAGAGCGCTAAAGATTGCCTGAAAGCTAAGTTAAGCTTATAGAAAAAGTCTCGAGCCGACGGTAAAACATGATAGGGACCTGTGGAAAAAACACTTGCGTATGTCCGAACGAAAAGTACGGTGGAAACGACTACTGCAAAACTGCAGAACCGAAAAGTGTACAGACAACAAAATTATTTTTCTAACCCGATGCAAAGACTTTCGGTTTAGAGGCACGTTACCGTCTATGCCTTCGAGACGCACGTCTGAATCGAGACAACAGAGTGATCAGTTACCAGGCCGAGAATATTGCAGGTTTGACCCACATCGTTCATCGCTGTGAACATAAACCACAGACGAGTTTAACTTATAACGTGGCAGCTTTCACCTTTCGTCGATAGCTTTGTTTCCCGCCGACAACTGGTCGTTAAATCACGGACTGGTGAAACTTAATGTGAAAGTAATGGCCGCCCGCGAAGCGTGCCAGTGAGCAAAGCGTGGTACCCCGGGGTAGGTATCAATTTCGTGCGCCGTCGGCGGTATCTGCATGCGCGGCACCGGTAAGGTAGGTTAAAGGCTTTATGGTGCGGCGGGTTAGGTCGAAACTCCACTGGCTTCGATTTCTTGCAGATTTGTTATACAACGCGCCTGTGCCGTACGACAAGTCTGAAACCAATCAAAAGTCTACAGTAAATCCACCCGACAAGTTGAACGGCGCAAGTCCATCGAAAATCGAAGGCCTAGAACAAATCCACAGCACCTCGATACGTCAAAATACACAACTTTTATTCATTAAATATTGGTAGTACAGGAAAATAAAAAAGTAAAATACAAAAGAAACATACAAACATGCTCACACACTATGCGTGGTACACATGCAGCAGAATATCAATGTAGCCGATTGTACAATAGCCACAGCCTGCTTATTGTCCAAGATATTCACAACAAATCAAAGTAGTGGAGTTTACGCTTAAGTGTATGCTCCATGCTTTATGACAAGGCGGGTTATAAGCCGCTTCATCACGGAGAGAGATGCAGACGGCGCGGGGTCGATCATTCAGCCGTACGTTACCACGCATCTTGCGTGCGTGGTAGCTTGACCTCTGCGATGACCCCTCGCACCTGCCTGGCTTGTTGCGGCCCAGCAGCCTAGAAACACGAGACACTCAGCTGGAGACCGCCGGGCCTGCACGACTATTCGGTAGATCGAACTCGTTCACAGTACCTGGACTACCTGGTCGTGCAGCGTTCCACTGTTATACGCCACATCAAACGTGCCTGAGTGATGATAGCGTTTCTCACATACGTCAGCGATGGGCGTGACTCTATAACGCCGCAGTAGCTATCCTGCACGCTCTGGCCAGTCTCCGCAAGAATACACTGTTTCTGTATCGACAGATGCTGCCGCCGCTACCGCCGCTGCTGCAAAGTTCTGATGTTTTTGTCTTTTATGTTGTAAAAATAAATAACGAAACACGAACAGTTACTTTTACCACTTTTGTATCAAACTGTGTATATGCCTTGATTACAAAATCCTTTAGTTAACCTAATAACTATTTTTCTTTACAGTTCTATGGAAATTGTCGTTTTTGTTACGTTATGTAAGGTCAAGTTTATAACTCAATACAATGGCATTTATTAAAAAATGATTGCAAATAAAATGCAGACTAAAAGCACAACTATCTACCAATACTACTTGGCTTTCTAGCTAGTAAATTACGTACACTGACGTATTAAAATAAAATAATTTGAATAACAACACGACACAGTTTGCTAGAACAACTGCATTAATGTAAAGTTGTAAACCAATCTTAGAAAACAGAAGCAAGACATATTTACCGAATTGTGTTTTAATCATTTTACACGTAAAACACTAAAACTGACTTTTTGTAGAGAAAGAAAATCGGACACAGACGAAGTGGAAAGCAAAAAGACGAAACAGACGAACAACAAGATAATGTTCATATGAAAATGAACACGGAGTCTGTCCAATGCATTGCGATAGTTTACAGTATATGTCCATACAAATATAATCAGTGAGCTGTTTAGACTGGTAAAAAAATCAAACAGTTTAATTTTAAATTGAACAGCAGCAATGATCTTTTCATCCTTCTCTATTATTTTAACTAAACAACAGACACTGTCAGTCACGAGACCATTCGATTCACTATAAATGGTCTATCGTCACCATGCGTTTATCTTGCACCGTTATGGAGATATGGCGCCTCAAATATTAAACGCACGGACCTGGACACAGAAACAAAGACGGAAGAATAAAAAGAGAAAAGGAAGGGGAAAGGGAAGGGAAGGAAAAAGTAAAGTGGAAAAAAGGAAGGAAAGGGAAAGGAGAAAACAATTAAAGGTAAAGGAGAGGGGAAGGAAATTGGAAAAAGGAAGGGAAAAGAAAAAAGGGGAAGGGAAAAAGGAAGGGAAAGGAGATGGAGAAAAAGAATGGAAAGTAAATGGAAGGGAAAGGGAAATAAAAAGGGGATAAAAAAGGGGGAAAAGGGAAAAGGAAAAGGGAAAGGGGAAGGAAAAGAGGAAGGGAAAAGGGGAAGGGAAATGAAAAAAAGAGGAAAGGGCAAGGGAAAAGAAAAGGGGAAAGAAAAGGGAAAGGGGAAGGGAAAGTGAGTGAGTGAGTGAGTAGTTTCTTAACGGCACATCAGCACAAAATAGGCCATTCAGTGCCATACATGGTTAAAATTAGTTAAAAGCAGTTAATATATGTATTA
>Ga0056128_1008088_pt1 | contig 13292 bp, 11 predicted proteins | sample WorMetLIZISLAND2_FD_71113 | JGI IMG/M metagenome (GOLD analysis project Ga0056128, IMG submission 71113) | Marine gutless worms symbiont microbial communities from Max Planck institute for Marine Microbiology, Germany - Olavius geniculatus... ... | reverse complement strand
GTATGGTGCGCATAGAATGCTTAACGCGGCCGCGCGGATGCTGTGTGTGAGCAAGCAAGTAAATAAGTAGCTAGAGCCGGGTAGTGGCCAAAATTGTGGCATAGCTAGGGTCTATCTACTTACATGTACGCAGTTTGTACAAGTCTGTATGTAATTTAACGCTCATACGTCGATCGAGTACTGATAATATACGACGCAACGTCACGGTTGACGACCACGTACAACAACGTACAGACTGCTGAGTGTTGCATGCAGATGCAGTGGCGGTTTTAGGCCCGGGCCGGAGAGGGGGGCACAACCCACCAGTTTTGCTTCAGCCTCTCCCCCCTCTCAGTTTCGTGGCCACACATGTGTTTTTTGCAAAGTTAACACATATTTTTGATTTTTGCCTTTCCTAATTTTAGAAAAGCGGGCATATTTGTGGCTTCCATTAAACGTTCGAAAATCAAAAGTGCTTCAGCTTCAGCGGGGCTTCGCCCCACTGACCCCCTGACCAGGGGCTTTGCCCCTGAACCTCGCTGGGAGCTCTGCCCCCAGACCCCCGTTATAGGCTCGCGCTACCGCGCTCACTATCACGCGGACGGGTGACTGTGCCCCCAGATATTGCGGGCTAGAACCGCCACTGGTTGCATGCCTGCTGACGCCAAGAACACGCTGTGAAACTAGCGATTAGCAGCGCGCAGCTGACATGCAGTTTGGCAGCAGCATAGCACAGCATTGGCATTGCGCAACTTGGTTTTTCAGCACTATATTTTTTACCGTAATTTATATTTAGCCTACATGTAAAGGCCATACCTAAGCTTTTTTGGTGAAATGAACTTGTGTAAGGTTAGATGCAAAGTTTTTTAAAACTATATGCATGCTGCCTGCAACAGTGTTAACTGAAGCAAATTTTAACTGCAACTATAAATGCATTATTATATTGTGCATGATGCAGTGTGTATGCGACGTACACTACGTATAATGTGACTAGTGTTCTAGATCAAGCTCAGTTAACTATAGGAGGGCATACATTAACTTAACATAAAAAGCAGACACAAAACAGCATTAAAATGCCTGGTAAGACCAATGCATTTTTGTTCATGCAGTTTTCTTAACTCACGACTATTATCTTTTTATACGATTATCATATCTTGCATATGTTCTGGGAGAAAATATAAACATTTTTGTGCCAAACCATTTAGCTTTCGTTATTTTTCGTTTAATGGGGTAGTAACAAACTCGTAACAAACCGCAGTGCAAATTTTTACTTGCGCCGACTCGCGGTTGGGGTACTCGGTCAGTCCTCAGTCCTCACGGATGGTGCCAGAGTTGAAGATCGAATTTACTTATTTATTGTACAGGTGCGCTATAGTGGGCGTGTCGTTTTTGTGTTGATATTTTCTGTTGTGAAACTAGTTTGAAAATAAAGTAATATAAAGAGTCATCGGTAGTTACAGTTGTTTAAAGTTTGATTCGCATGTGTGACGGTATGATGCTGTTGCTTTTTGCTTCGCGTGGTGACTATTTGGCATGTCAGCCAGTAGTCAGCGATGATTCGACTTCATATGATTTTGTGTTACTTTCTTATATTACGTGCATTTTCAGTCAGTCGTATTGTTCATCCACCGATATCTGATAATTTTTGTTTTATGAAGATTTGCATGTAGTGTTAATAGTTTTAAGAGACGTTTTGATTTGATTTGGCGTGGTTTTAGTTTTGTATTATGACTATAAATCCGACATCTAGTACCAGAAGTCAATGTGAAAACAGTATTAGTTTAGTTTTGATTGATATTTGTGTAAATGTTATCTACTTCGGGCGGAAATAGAGGCCCCTGGCCTGCTTCCAGATATTCATTGATGATGATGATGATTAGAAGTTGAGGATGTAAAATGTTGGTTGATTTAAAATGTGGTAAATATTTTTTGATTATCTCGTTTTTGAGATCTTTCTTCTTCAGTATATGGTCAAACTTCAACTTGTTGAAGACTCCAGACCATGTCGGGTAGTTGACAGTGTGAAGTGTAGGACGTGTTAAGCCAACAGTTACGATGCCACAACAACTGTTGGCAGTCCCTCGCTCCTCACGGAAGGGTTGCGACTCCTTTTCACTAGTAAAGGTGGAGTACCAGTTATTTTAGAAATGAGAAATTTGAGATATTATAAAAATGTAGAACATTGCCAATAGTATAGTCAGGCAGACAGTTGAGTATAATGTATAAGTGAGTAATTGTAAGCTAGTTCGTATAGCAGACATTGTCAGCGGGAAAACCTGTTTAGTCTTAGGATTTTACTATAACTGTTACAAAACACGTATCATTAATGTTAATTGTAATTGTAAATTATTGTATGGCATTTATAACATCAGTGTTATGATTGCTGTAGTGATAGGCAACAAGATGTTCTCCATGGACTCAAGAGCTGGTTCTTCTGTTGAGTATTTCTCGCTGATCGATTTCTCCAATGTGCCAGAGTCATACAGCGCATTGAGTGATGTTGTTTGTTGTTTCACACGGGCTCCATATATGTTACTCGAATCTGCAGACTATGTAGCCATCTTTCGAGTTGGTTGGAAGTCAGTTGATGAGTTTGTCTGCAGTCAACCTGTGGATGTTTCAGCTAAGTTCGAGACCAGTAGTCTGTGCACGCATTTCGTAACATTTCCAGGTAGGTACATAGTTTGATACCTAGTGTTTCAGCCATGTTTTGTAATTTATTGTACACAAGTTACTGATTATGGCATTTTAGATGCATAACTGAGTTTAATAATTTGGATGTTGCTGAGCTAATTCATTTAGTTAGTGATTATGATGTTGCACGGTAATATATACCTAATAGGCCTACACAACTCAGCCATATCTGTACAGCATGTAATTAAACACTGAAAAATTAAACACTGAAAAGTAGACATTGAAACCACATTGAAACACTGCAGGTACAAGCTGCATCACATCCTCATATCTTTTCATGCTGCAACACTAACTGTATAGGCTGTAATGCAACATAGCATAGAGGAAAACACTTAACTTCAAAAATGTTCCAGATTATGGTTCTAGTTAGCATTCATTCTGTAGCTTTATTTCTTGCTTGTGTGTTGAAAGCTGCCAGCTTGCCTCGTGACAATGACGACTTCCATTTCTGCTATGTGAGTGCATCTGACCGGCGTGTCCGTGGTGTGAGCACACCGTTTCAGTTTGTCAGTGGTACACAGAATGAATGGGAGCTCCTTGACCCTCCGACGATGAATGGACAGTCGGATGAACGTGATGCAGTGCAGCAGCAGCAGGTTGTAATGTGACGCATGCTTTTTGAGTATGGTAAATTTAAGCTGGTTTTAACTCCCACATTGAACTTGGAACTGCATCATTATTGCAGATGCATTTATGTCCAACAAGATAGACTGTGTTACTAGTTGTTTTAACTTTGTTCACTTATATTTCTTGATTGTAGTTCTCAGTTTATATGGACTGCAGTCCCACCTGTAATTGTCTTACTCTTATTGTTTCCATTCACAGTACTGTTCTGTGTGGCAGTTGTTTGTACATGATTGTGTCACTTTCACAATGTTCTGACTACAATTGCTGTAGAAGATTATTTTAAATTATTTGTGTTGTTTATTGTCATGTATTGTCAGTCACTGAGGTAGATTCAGCTGTGCCACAGTGACAGTTATCACATTTTATTCTGTTGATCTCATGCTTTGGGTATCGTTGTGCTTTGCTTAGGACATTTGAGATCATTTGTGCACATTGTGTTGGTTGTTTGTGTCTAGTCGGGTATGGCTGATGAGTCCTCACAAGTGTCGATGTCTCTTCCGGCCCTCGACTCTCAGGCACAAGTTGAAACTCTGAAGCAAGAACTACTTAACATGAAGCAGGTTTATTGTGGCCACTTGTATGGAAAAGCTGGAATTTGACAGTTGTCCTGAAATTGAAACATCTTGTCAGGGAAAACTGTTTGTTGTCAACTTTGTTTTTTTTTTGATCAACTGCTAGTAGTAGTAGCATAATGTTTTGCAATGCATTGCATTTCATTGCTTTACGATACTGTTGTTGCTGTTGTATTTGGTTGCTATGGGTAACAAATTAACAGTAATAGGTGAAGTGGCAGATCAGTTGTGGTGGTTTTGTGTAGTCATTGCTGTTGTCATTGTTTTCATAGGACCTGTGTTGTGAGTATTGGGTCAGTACTTTTAATGTTTCTCCATCAAAGTTTGACCAGCAGATTGTTCCATGGCTGTGGTCCAGCTGCCATGAAGTTTCTTTCACTAATCTGTGACTGTGTCTCTGTCAGGACACACATGTAGATTTTTGCTAATCTCAGATGCTGATATCTCACCTCCTTGACGAGTTGACAGTCGTCCTATGAATGCCATGTTAGCAGTGCATTACAGTTGCCTAGTCGGCAGGAAATGGATGCATGTGCATATGTGTGTAGTCTATGTATGTGTTTACAGTGAAATGTAAGATGACATAGCATGGTGGTGTTATGTAACAGGAGTTGGAGAAGCGTGCGTTGGATTACAGCAGTTCAATGGATGCAATGCAGTTGTCGCTGGATGAGATACGACGTAAGTGCTGTGATAAGGATGCCCAGCTGGACCAGTTCCAAGAACTAGAGGCAAGTAGCAGCCAACACTGTAGCTTGCTACTGGATCGGTTTATTGTGTGTCCGGCTGATGTGGGCCTTGGCCACCTATCTCTCTGTTGATGTGTCTGTGTGCTCATATACCTGTCTGTCTTTACAGTACTAGCAAAAAACCAAAATAGGTCTGAACTTTCTCCAGGGCACGAGTAGCTGGCATGCCAGTTTTCCGTTCATAAGGCCAGGATTAGAGTTAAGCTAGTACAGTTTGAGGTGGAGAACTGCACAATATGTCGTCACCAGGCCAGTCTCTTGTACTGGTTATTGACATAGTAACTGAGCCTTCCATCCCTCTCGGGTTTGTGAATTGAGTACCGGCTGAGACTAAGGTGGTGCAGGTTCACCCGTGTCAGTTGGTGGGTAATGACGACAGGTGACGCTTCTTGACTCTAGGCTGGTTTTTCATGAATAGCTAGTATAGAGGGTTCTTTAGCTTTTTTTCACTTTTTTGGTTGTTATTCAGGAGAAGCACAAGAGTGAGCTGGAAGCTTTGAGGACAATACATGTTAGTTCACTGGCCAGCCAAGCTGCCGACTGTGAGGTGTACAAGCTTCAGATTGACAGTGACAGAATCAACATTGAGCAGCTGAAGAAAGCTCTCGACTCGTATCAGCAGAAAGAGGTTAGATGTCCGGATACTTTTGCCAGTAGTTTTTGCAGATTTAGTTTTACCACAGTGAGTTATATTTAGTCTGCCTGGAAGCAATAGCTATCGGAGCGGACTTTGCTATTGTTTTTCGCTGTGAGATTTCTGAGCTCCATCGACCGACCGCTGCAAAATTTTGCACTGTGATTGGAAATGTGTTCGATTTTATAGTAAGTGTACAAAATTTCTGAGGCTCTCCCAAAAAAAATTTTATGGCCAAAAACATGCTAAATTTGGCCCGATTTCGGATGACTTCAAAGTTTGATGACGAATATCTCCGGAACGGATAAGGATATTCAACATGAGACAAGTACCTGATCGATCGAGATCCATCCCATGTTAGGCAAAAACAGTCCAATGAACTTTGGTCCAGTAGCCAAGGAGATCTGAAGGTCAAATTGTACCCACCCCAAGCACTTTTTTGGAAGACCATATTTCGTCCCCTAAGGGGTGCTGCGCCCCCAAATTTTTACACGTGCTAGAGAATGACCAAGTCTTGCTAGCACGCCCACCATCAGGGATGGGGGTCCCCTTACAATTTTTTTCAAAGGGGGTAAAAAATTGTCTTAAATTTCAGCGTATTAGCCGCAAGATCTTTGGACCAGGGGGAGTAGCCTTATGAAACTTCCACATGACGTACCGCTAGGTGGGAATGATAACCTGGGTACAGCTTTTGGAGTGCACCGCTCTTAAAATTTGGGAGGGCGAAAACGTCGGAAATTTAGTACGTTTTACAATAACTTTCAACATTGACCGTGAATTATAATATCTCTGGAGCGGATAGAAATATCGACAAGTGGTAAACTGCGTTATCAACCGCAATCGCTTATGTTGAACAAAAGAAATTTGGTAAACTTTGGTTCACTAACACCAGAAATCACATGGCTAATATTTACCTATAAGTCGACAATCGCATTCAGTGAATGCTAATGCATCTGACTTCGGGCCATGTGACTTTGCTACCAGGGGAATTTCACCACCCTGAATTTTTCCCCCAATTGGACTTATGGTGCTGGGCGTACTCACGTTGGGCTTTGCCCCAAATTTCTAGTTGTATTTTGTAATGACTTGGAAAAAAAAATTTCAGACCAATGCTAACATATGCAGCCATCCACGTAGCTATCCACACATTTTGAATTTCAGTTAAAGAGCCACCTATACATTGCAGCACCTGGTGTGCCATCAGCTGCTTGGGAGATATGCAGCATTGTCTGGAGGTTTTTGTCATCTGGTGATCTTAATCTTTGACTTTCTGAGGTGAAAATTTCTACTTTTGATGGCAGGAACCTTCACTCCAATCTTGGTCTTTTACACCTATTTATTTCCACATTAGGAGCCTTTACGCAACAAAGTCATGTTCTGTGCATTGTATAGGTGGAGTGGAAGCAGCGTGAAACTGATTTACAGAACGAGATACAAAGACTGAGGGAAGAAGGTAAATAATTATAATTGATAATAGTTGGCCATTGTCTGTGTATGCCATGTCTTTCAAGAAACTATGCCAGTGTTATTATTTGAATAACTCCGTGAAACAGGCCAATTGCAATGATTACGACTTCTGCATTTCACAGGGTAGTGTAGCAACAATATTAAAGTGAGGTGAGCAAAACTACAGTCGCCAATGTTTCATGGAGTTATTAAAAAAACAACACTGACAGTTTTTTTGAGACATGATGCAGATATGATCTAGACAGTTCATTCGTTTTAATCGGTTTCAGTCTGTTGCATGGTGAAATATTTATGTGTGTTTTATTACAGGCACTGACTCAGCTGTTCCAGGGGATTTGGAAGCTGTAAGTATTTCTTGTATTTTTGTTGTATTATTTTTTGCATAGTGTCATTAGTTTCAATCAAAAAAGTTATATTTTTATTATTCAATGTATGGTACTTTTCTTTTGTAGTAAAAAATGTTGTGCTTAACTAATGACTATTTAAAGTTAAACTCTGTGTGCCGTAGAAGAGAAACTACTTATTACTGACACTCATTGCAGTTCATATTATTCATGCTGAGTTAAACGATTGCACTCATTTTGTGTACACTGTGGTGCATAAAAAAACGTGCCACTTTTATTTTTTGAATAGTTTCGTGAAACATTGGCCACTTTTTACGCGCGAGAGCTAGCTAGCTAGCTATAGCGTGTATTCTTCTTCTTTGCATGCTCTGCCCTAAGGCAGGTTTCAATGACTATGGCGCCATCCGACACGGCTCTGTGCTCCTCTCTTCAGTTCCTCGTAACTGATTTTCTTTTCCTCTTGCTCCATAAGTAGATCCAGCATCTTCCTTCTTGGTTTTCCTCTTGGCCGTTTCCCTTCTATCTTCCCCTCTAGTACAGTCTTTAGAAGACAGTCATGTCTTAAGACATGTCCTATCCAGTTTGCTTGGCGTTGCTTGATGACGTGGACCAGAGAACGTTGTTCTTGCACCAGACTTGTGATTTCTTCATTTGACACATGTGCTGTCCAGCTGATCTTTTCCATCTTGCAACAGATCCACATCTCAGAAGCTTGTATATGTTTGATGTCTTCTTTTCTAAGTGTCCATGTCTCTGAGTCATAAAGAGCTACACTCCATACTAGTGCTTTCACCATCCGTTTTTTCAAGTACTTTGAGATGTTCCCTCGTAGTAATTCTTCTGTTCTCATCTCATGAAAGCTGCCTTTGCCATTGCAATTCTTTTCTTGATCTCCTTATCAGAACGAGCATCTTCAGTAAGTAAACTTCCTAAGTAGCAGAATTCATGAACCTGTTCAAGTTCAGTGTTTCGAAGCCAGATTGATACTTTCCTTGGTTGACCTTTGGCAAACATCATTACTTTTGTCTTCTTCAGGTTTATACGCATTCCATATTCTTCAGGTATCCTTTCTAATGTTTCCATTATTCGTTGCAAACCTTCTTCAGAACTGGCCGTCATTGCTTGGTCATCGGCAAAGCATATAGCCTTTACTAGCCTTCTGCCTGTTGCTACTCCATCTGTTACATTGTCAGGAGTTTTATTCAATATTTCCTGGATATAGATGTTGAATAGCAGAGGAGATAGCAGACATCCCTGTCTTGTTCCTCTACCAATGATGCCTGGGTCAGAGTCTTTCTCTTCTATTCTCACTGTGAATGTTTGTCCCATGTACATATTTCCAATTAATCTCCTGTCCCTGTAGTCGACTCCCAGTTTTCTCAGGACCCTCATTGGCTTTTTCCAATCTACTCGGTCGAACACTTTTTCGTAGTCTACGACGCAGACATAAACGTCACAGTCAACTTCTAAACTTCTCTCTATGAGCACTCTCAGCATACCTATAGCGTCTCTGGTTCCTGTACCTTTTCTGAATCCAAACTGATCGTCTGAGAGGAAACGGACTGTATCTACTTTCGCTTCAATTCTCTTCTGTAACAGCATGTATTAGTTATGGTAATTCTGTCCATCTGTCTGTCTGTCACGACCCGGTACCGTTTTAAGACCAGTTGAGGTAGAAACTTCGGGTTTTCACCACATGATACATTTAGTGTCTCTAGTATTTCGTGACAAAATTTCATGCCACTGGGTGAAAGGGGTTTTCACGAACAAGGGGGCGAAAGAGGGGCACCCCTCTTAAAAAGATGTTATTCTACCGGTATTGGCCGGTATTGCTTATGATAACGTTGAAATGGTTGCAGATAGGCACAGGTTTGCTGCTTATTATAAACAAGCACTGGCAACAAGCTTTTTAGAAATGTGAACATCAATCACATTGAATGACCTTGAACCCCCAAAATAGAGGGTTTTAGTGAATTTTTTGCGATTTTGGGCTGCGACACGCATTTCATGAGTGAATTGCGCCGAAATGGCTGGAGACAGACCAAGACGACCTACGTGTGAAATTTTTAGCACTGAATGTAGATTTTAGCAGTCCAAATCCGGACCCTCTAGATTCAAAGAGGCCTGCGCATGCAGGTGTCAAAGAGGGGTACCCTTCCAAAAAGTGGTTATTTATCCGCTGTTGTCTTGTCTAGCGTGAAAATGGTTGCAGATTGGCTCAGACATGCTGCTTATGATAACAAGCACTGGCGACGATCTTCTTAGGAATGTCAACATCGATGACCTTGAATGACCTTGAACCCTAAAAATATTGATTTTAAGTGATTTTTAAAGCAATTTTTGGCTGCAGAAGAGTGAATTACGATGAAATGGATGGAAATCGACCAAGATTACCTGCAAACAGGAACTGCCATAGGCTCTAGCGTGTCTCATGAGCATTAGCTTAGATTTCTTGTAATATTTTTTGGCATGCACATCAGGAAAGAACTTGACACAAGTGACTATAGTTTTGGCCACTTCATTTTAATACTGTCACTGTGCTACCTTGTGAAATGCAGAAGTCGTAGTTTGGCCATTTACAACAATGAATTCATACTGGATAGCACACACATTAACTCAGATATGATTAACTGAAAAGCGACACACACGATTGACAACTGTTTTATCTCAAAAAGTCACACGTCTCACATCACATTCTCTTTATTACAGCATGTGATCAAAATGTCCTCCTCCAGCGTGAATGCAAGCAGCAAACGTTGACACCACTCGCAACAAGGTTAACAACCTGCATTTCACTAGGTAGTGTAGCAAGAGTATTAAAGTGAGGTTGGCCAAAGCTATACTCGATTGTGTCGTGTTTCTTCCTAATGTTGCAGGCCAAAAATTATTATAATCGGCCAGTGCCACACCGAGCTATTCAAAAAATAAAAGTGGCATGTTTTTATGGACCACGGTGTATTTGAACTGTGTCTTGTTTGTACATGACAAAGCACTACTTAGGACTAGAACTACATTGGATGTATGCTTTGCAGCCATCCTCCTACACCTGTGCAACCATGACATGTTTGATTTTAAACTGAAAATTGGCACACCCCATTTATGAAGTGGCATATCCTGATTTTAGTTGTTCGTACATGTTTTAGTTTTCAGGATTAGTGAGTAATATTGGTACTGCAACCTGTCCAGGTGGTTCCTGTGTAATAACAGTTTTATTTTTTTGGCTTCAGGCAGCAGAGCCTGTAGCTGCAGCAGCTGGTGATGGAGAAGCACAGCAAAGTGATGTAACAACAACTGACCACGTTGAAGAGGCTCCACATGAAGATGAACAGTAAGTGGCTTCTTAGCAAACTAAGCCTTTATCTGAGCCAGTTGGCAGCAATTCTCTGTTTCTGGAACGACTAATCGGCAGTTATATCTCAGCTTATTTTGACTGGCTGATTTTGGCTAGTTTACTGACTGATTGTCCATTTGTAAAATGGCAGATGACTTGTAACTTATATGATTATTTTGAAGCTTTTGAAGCTGTTCTAAGAGTTTAATGCGAAGCGATGCAGTGATGTAGTCCTGAAGACCAGTCTTCGTCAGGAGGTACCCTGAGGACAAAGAACAGTTTTGGTCTTGGTCTTTAAAAAGTCTTGTTTTCATCACTGAAGCAATCCGTATGAGGCAGTCGATGAGAGTTTTTACTACCAGAATGATGGCAGCAGCCATAGTGCTGTGCTTATGTCACAGGCTAACGTTTTCATTCGTGATATCTAAGTCATTTTTTGTGTACTTTTTTGTTAACAAATTACGCTTGACTACTACCAGTCATCCCACTTATCCTATAAATTCTATAAATCATATATTTTTGAAAAAAAGAGCCCTATATTGTCCTAATCCTATATTTTGGCTAAATGTCCTATAAATGCTATATTTTGACAGTTCACATTTCACGCAAAAAAAACACGAAATTTGATGTCACCAGATGCAGTTTCTGGGGCACCAAAATGCTTTAAAATATGTTTTTGGTGGGGGCTCTGCCCCGGACCCTGCTGGGAGAGCTTACACCACTCCTTCAGACCCCCTCAGGCCCATCAAGATGGGGAAAGTGGGGAAATTTCCCTGAGCCTTGCAACGTTTGGGGGCCTCGCCATCCCTGAAAAAATAAAACAGATTGTCAGTCTGTTTTATTAATTGCACAACTTTGCTGTCAGATGTGGAAGCCTAAAACACACATGTGTCCTATAAAAGACTATACTTTTATTTGATGTCCTATATTTTTTTGTCTGTGTCCTATATAAAATTTGCCAATGCAGTGGGATGACTGCTACTACAGTTGATGCCATTATTATTGATGTACGATTTTATAAGTTAGTTAGGATATTGTGTTGCGGCAGGTATGAGGATGTGTCTGAGGATGTTGCCAATCGCACTTGTCCAATATGTGATGCAACCTTCAGCACGAGTGAGCCGGAGGAATTGTTTATCAGTCATGTCGAAGACCATGTCGTTAAGATATGTCCGGTGTGCACTAAGGAATTCCAGCCGGACGACAACGAGGCCTTCATCATTCATGTGAATGTGTGCCTCAACAGCAATGAGCGCGAGCAGCAGCGCCAGCAGCAGCAGCTGCCGCTGCTGGACAGCTTGCCGGGATCTGGACAGTTTGTGTAAAAGATTCATTTTTGAATCAGGGTCAAAAGTGGCCAGTGACCACAGAAGATGATTGTAACTTGTCGAATTTTGCTGACAAATTTAGTGCCAGTGCCCAGACACAATCCAACTTTGGCCCGGGAAACATTCACGTCGGCAATCAATTAAACTGCTACATAGACAAACAGTTATAAAATAATTACAAAAATGTCTTGGATTTTATAAAATTCAAGTTTATGAACCGGTCATCAGACGAAGCCAACGATGGTTTCAAAAGTGCATTTAAAGTAAAAACTATTCTTCAGATTTTTCTTGACTCTGGTTGTTTCTAAATTCATTCTAGTAGTACACCGTGTCCCAAAATTAGCGACCCTCCTTGCTTCAAACACACCTTATTCAGTTTGTAGTTCATGAATTTCAACAACATATTGTTAAGTAATTGTTATGATATTGCAACAATCATTCTGAACTATTCTTTCAAGTTTGAGCTTAAAGTGGCCGCCTTTAGCCTTGATGCAAGTTCTTAGTCTAAAGCAGGTATGCCCTTATCAATAACAATGCACTGAATGTAACCTTAATGTAAACAAACTGACGTCAGAATGATGTTACAGTATAATGTCAGTATAATGTGTTTGTGCTGATATGGCTGTTGGTATTTTTAATGAATCATGATTAAGTTTGTAACAAGTTGCTGCTTTGAGATGATACAAAAATTTGCAATAGTATGACAAACTTACCATTTTGTCTACATTTGTAACATGCTACTGACTGTAGTGAAAGTGAACTGTTGTTGAATTCGTGTCTGCATTTTGATGTAATCAGCCGACTGTCAGAGCAGATGATTTGTGATGACTTGTGATACAGTAATAATGCCCTGAAATGTTCACTGAATTCATCACCCGTCTGATCACGCTGTCATTTGAGGAAGGCAAGTTCCCGGAAATGTATAAGTGTGCGTCAGTGACACCTCTGCTTAAAAAGCAAGAACTAGATGCAGACTTGCTCAGCAATTATTGTCCTGTTTCGAACCTCCATACAATCTCTAAAATTGTAGAACGTGTGTTCATGACAAAGTTGGCCGAACATGTGAAGCTCTCGCCGAATTACAAAGATTCCAGTCTGCCTACAGATGTGGCCACTCTACAGAGACAGCGCTGTTGAGACTGTTGAACGACGTGTGCACCGCAGCCAACAATGGATTCAGAACTGTACTCGTTCAACTTGATCTTACAGCTGCATCTGATACTATTGACATCAGCACCTTGCTCTGCCGTCTCCGCTATTCCTTTGGTATATCTGGACCAACGCTGAACTGGATTTCGTCATACGTTGTTGGCTAACACAGTTCGTACGTGTTGGACAGGAACAGTCGCCCAGAACTGACTGCGAATACGGAGTTCCCCAAGGCTCTGTTCTTGGGCCGCTGTTATTCACCTTGTACATATCACCTGTCGCCAGCGTAATCAGTTCGTTCGGGATTGACCACGCACAGTACGCTGATGACACACAGTTGTACGCGGCACTGAAAGATGGAAGCTTGCCAGCTTTAACACAGTGCATCCAAGCACTTCACCACTGGCTGGATTGTAAC
>Ga0056128_1008087_pt1 | contig 13293 bp, 7 predicted proteins | sample WorMetLIZISLAND2_FD_71113 | JGI IMG/M metagenome (GOLD analysis project Ga0056128, IMG submission 71113) | Marine gutless worms symbiont microbial communities from Max Planck institute for Marine Microbiology, Germany - Olavius geniculatus... ... | reverse complement strand
CCTCAGCCAGACACCAGTTTTTACACTGCAAGACCACGGATACGGGGCCAGTGTATCGCGCGGTGTGCCTGTTTACGTCCCAGCGGTGAAGCCGGTACCAAATTATACTGCTTGGTGACAAATGCACATGTGTGTGAACCACTAAGGTCGTTACCTGGCAGTGTCCTAGTGCGGAGTTGAACCTGCGCCTCTGAGTTACTTTGGGATTACAAGTCCGACCTGTCACCGTTAGACTACCGAGCCACACATTAATGTAGACCTACAAAAATTATGACAGGAGGTTATCTGACAGTTGGTGCTATATGCCTAAATAGTGGGTTATGAATATTAGTCAGCTCTTTTTGCAGGTATGTAAATGCCAATAGGCCAGATGGGCTAATATTCAAAACCTTTGCGGTCGTTCGTCCGTATAACGCTGATGATTATATGGCCGTTTGGCCATGTAATATTCAAAATCTTTACGGCCATTCGTCTGAATAATGCTAGCTTTCACATGGTTAAGACAGTATTGCTGTTTTGCCTGGGGCATCAACCGTCAGGCAACCAGCTCATCTGCTCTGCTGAAACATTATCACTGGCTTCCAATTCACCAGCGCATTCAGTTCAAGATTGCCTGCATTACATGCAAGACCATCCACACCACTCAGCTCACTTATCTGAACTCTGTTCTTGAACATTTCACTCCTGCTTGCACATTGCGTTCATCTGACACTAATCTGTTGTCTGTGCCTCGTGTTCGTACATGTTTTGGCTCTAGAAGTTTTTTTTTGTAGCTGCCCCTAATTCTCTTTCTTTTGACATTCACAATAGTTGTTCAATATCTTCCTTCCGTCGCCAACTCAAAACGTTCCATTTTTCAACGTTTAGCCTTGTCTAGTGCCCTGCTTCACTCCTCACCCCAGTGCCTCAAATTCGGCGAGTTTCTTGCCGACATTGTGTGTTTTATAAATTAATTTTACTTACTTACTTGCTTACTGAGAGAGTCATAGACGAGCGATGTTTTGTGATGCATTGTTCGAATCAACTGCTGCGTGCTGCAGCTTTGTCTCCTAAACTTATAAGCCATATACAAGGCATACTTTCGGCAGCTTTTAGCCATCTTTGATGTGAGCGGTCCAACCGTAAAGTATGTTAACTCACTTCATTAGTTCACATCACCATATCTGGCAATAGAAGGGTAGAAGTATGGAATAAGCGAACTACTGGGGACATGCGCCAGAGTAATTGTTTTTAGTTATGCTAAATTATTGTGTACTTTGGCCAGTAAATGGTGCAATTTGCCCATTGCCAGAGACATTCCCATACTAGTACCCATACTAGAATTTTATCTTCGTAAATGCATGCATACGTTGGGCAGTGTTAATGTCTATGTAATGTTCACGTAAGTGCCGGGCAGTCATGTGAATGACTGATGTGTATGCTGCTTTGTAGACAAACATCATTTGACGTGAGCTGATTGCTAAGAGGATATGGAGTCTAGTGCTGTAGATCTACAGGCTGTGGCTGTCTCACATCCTGACACTGTTCAGACCAGCGAGGCCTCGGCTAACTTAGCTCAGTCGTTCCAGGCTTTGTTTGCTTCTCCAGATGCAGCATCCCAACTCCAGCTACTGCAGGTCATAGGCTAGCTGTAATAAATGTTTGTAAATCTTTGCAGGTTTTTAATATTCAATTAAACTGAAGCTTTTTGATGATCGAATAATATTCAATCAATTTTTATGTTGTGGTTCCATCAGTACTTTAATAATTTTATTTGACAAGCTAACAGAAGACGTTTTTGTGCTAGAAGTTATGATATTTACTGTTGTTGTTCTGGCAAGTTTGACAGTGGTCGCATCTTGTAGATGAAATGTTTAGTTGTTGCTGACGGCAACTTACAATATTAAAATAATCAATAACGCGATAATTTATATTAATTGCTCAACATCTTTACTTTAAAGTTAGTCGCTTGTTTGACTGTGAAAAATTTATAAACATTCATACAACTAATTCTTTGTTTTAAGAAATTTTTTTCAGTAATTTTTTAATCTGTGAAGATTTGAATACAGATAACAGCTATTATTGATTGAATTTTGCATTTTTCAAGAGTTATATAATGCACCCATGGTATTTTACCATGTATTGGGGCAATAGCAAATTTTTAGTATGATATGGTAATATGATGATGGTCTTTCCAGTCGGCTACAAAACGGCTACAAAAACTGATCGAAATTAGTTGATTTATCAGAGTTAATTACTTGAGATTAATTCATAGAATCTTTTTTATCAGTACCAATGCTTTTTACTTACCTGTACCGTATATTGCAATGATGTTACAGGTAATGGGAGCCGTGCCTCCTGCAACTGCGCCACAGATGGTTATTCTGCCAGCGGCGTCCGTCGGTGCAAACAGTTCAGGGTCCTGGCCACAGCAGTACGTCGTGGTCCCAGGATTGAATCAGTTCGTTTTAGCGTCGTCGGATGCCGGGAGTAACTCATCAGCTCAAGCTGTGTTGTTAGCTTCACTTGGTGCGCAGACCAGTCACGCATCAGGTTAGCTGACACCTAGACTGTTGTAGAGGCATGTACGCATTGTTGGAACTGAACTGAACAGAATTAAAGCTAAAGGTGGTGTATACAGGGTTCCCACGCCTCCTGGAAAATTCTGGATTTTTTTCTTGCAAATTCCAGGACCTGGAATGTCCCGGAAAATCATTCTCTTCCTGAAAAGTCCTGAAAATTAAAGCTTGAGGTGCTGGAAACTCCTAGAAAAATATTTGTGAAAATCACGCATTTTTTATAGTCTCAAATGAAAATCGTTTATTCTGCTTGCTTTACTCGCAGCTATGCTTTTTTGTTTATCTACTTTACTCAGGTGTATACAATTCTGTCATAAATATGTTGTACAAGGTCTGCTATTGAGTACAGTTTTAGATAATACTGTTTTAGAGTTGTGTACTACTATTACCATTTATATTCATCACATTTCCTGTAAATGGTGCTCTAGAAATGACTGGTTGTACAGGGTTTTCGGGAAAAAATGACGCAGAGTTTACGGCACTGTAATTTTGCACTTGCTGGCATCAAAACAAATAATATTTAACTGCCTTATTCAGACACTGGCCTTTGTCATGTAAGCAATTTTTTGTGAACATTCTGCTAAAAACTGCATGACTGTGTGATGTAAGGTTGCAAAGTTATGGTGCTGTCAATTTTTTGCCATTTTTTTCTGGACCACCCTGTATTTTGTACAAACAGATGTAGCAGCATCGTTGTCCCCGCAGCGATCTCTGAGCTCGCCCACTCACATGCTGAATGGGGTCGCAGCAGCGCAGCCGGTACTCAACCCACAACATGCTGTCCTGTCCGCAGTTGTCGACAACCAGACCTCACAACAGACACATAAGCCACCCGTGAAACCGCTGTCGGCTTACATGAGTTTCAGCAAAGCGGTAAGCTTTTCATATGAATATGACCGCTGTTAAAGTGACGTTGTTGAGTAGGCTGGTTTTTGTACATTTATAGTAGTAGCAATATAAGCTACGACAGTGTCTATGGTGCTGTCGTCTTGGCTCTGCCGCTGTAAATGTTGACCCAGTTAGTTCATTTGACATGTGCAGCACATGTGTTAGCTAGTTGCCAGTTGTCGGGGGAGTGCCAGTTTCTGGACCAAGCCAATCAGTTTGAGCCACTGATCTGCCTAAACTGACAGCTGCAGTACTGCACTCATTATGACTTGATTGTAGTGCAGTACACAGTCTTGTGTGAATAAAGGGTATCATTATTGCCGTTTATTGCTACTCGGGCTGAAATCTCATGATGCTCATTGACGATCCTACAAAGGGTAGGCCTAGAAGGCGGAGTTGACCTAGCTAGCTGGTTTCATTTCCTGTCTGTGGATAGTCATAGTACTAACTGGGCCATGAGTTTTCGGTTGATTGATTTATATCAGTTTTTGTTTGCTCCCCAGAGCATAGAATGTTTTCAGCTTTATATAGGTTGAAATGTTTTGAAAAACTGAGCCATAATAAAATATTTCATTATTAGTGGAATGCATTAAACTCGGATGAAGATTGGGTTGGGTTTACAGGGAGTTTGTTTTACATGGGTTTCACTCAAAAATTCGCTGATTTTTTGGTGGTATCTGCCCGTGTGTCTTAACCATGTGCTGTAATGTGGTGGGTGGTGGTGTGTAGATCTGGCCGCAGGTGAAGTTATCGCATGCGAATGCATCGGTCTGCGAGATAGGAGCGATTATCGGACACATGTGGAATGATTTGCCAGAGGCCGAGAAGAGACGATACAATGACAACTACGCTGTGGAGAAGGTGAGATAACTGTGAACATTAGTTTCACCAATTGTTAGCAGGTTTTGGGTAGGAATTCACCATATCCTGATTTGGATTGAGTCGGATTTCTAGTGGTTTTGCGTAAGTTTTGAGTTGGTGTCATTGGACTCTTTCACGTTTGATGTTGGGTAGTTTTATATCGAAGATCAACAGTCTTTTAGAGTTTAGTGTTATGGAAATATTTGAATATAAAACCCGTGTTCCACCTTTTTGGCCAGATGCTACTTACTGTCTTTGGCTCTGACCAGATCTGGATCTGGAGCAGATCCTCAAAACCACCGGATATCTGGCTAGATCTGGATCAGGATATGGAACTGCTGCACCCATAGCAGCAAAATATCTCAGTGATAGCATGATGGTATAGAACTGTTTTATGTCAGTCGTTGAATTGGTAAAAGTGGTCCATTACCCCATTATAGATGAGATTTTGACCTCTTTTTCTGTGTCTAGCTAGTTTTCACAATATTTTTGTTTATTTCTGTTGTTTTACAGAGTGATTGTAAATGACTGATTGTTTTATCTGCTGTTGTATAACCGTTTAACCATTGTGGTTGCATTTTAATTAGAGGACCAGAAATTAACATTTAATCACATGATTAATCCATAAATTTTTTCAACGTTGATTAACAAAATTTTACGTAGTTGTTAATTTTTTGATTAAAGTCATGTCACTGAGAATGCAGTTTAAAGTATAGATAAAATGACTAGGTTTCAATAAGTGATAATCACTTTGCCAGAGAACATTACTGAATAAAACAAACACTTTGACCTTGCCCTACTAATGATAATATGATTCTGTTATTCTCTCAGTGCCTTTGTGACAGCTATTAACTGAATAATTTATAAAGTTGACAGAAACATGCTTTTTTCTTGTGTGTTAACCATTGTGATGTTTAATCATTATCTGTTGCGAATTGCTCATTCATCACAAGCTCTAACTGTAATTCTAATGAATGTTTTATTAGCCTTTCTTTTGTAGTATTGGGCAGTCTTATGTTTTCACTTTGCTTTTTCTATTATTATCTCCGCCAAGGTGAACATAGTGAACGTTGGAAGAGATCTGTCCGTCGTTCCTTGTGTATGTGTGTGCATGTTTACTCATCATCATCTCCACATGTCATACACAACCGGCAGGAACAGTGGCGCCCTCCTGTGAAAACTTCCACATTTTACAGTAATAATGTTTAAATCACTTCACTTGGCGGAGATATGCACTGTCATGATCGCCTTTTAGTTTCCATTTTTGTTTATGTTATTCTTTATTCTTTTTGTATCCTCTAAAATCGGACAGCGGACCAAGACCAAAATTGGGGGAAAGATGACCCTTGCCTGGAAGGAATTGAGGCTAAATTTCAGCAAGATTTGTTGAGGGGTTTGGAGGTTGGAGCATTTTAGCACATTTGTGATTGACAACTTGATAAATGAGCCATTGTGGACCAAAACAGTCAGACTTTTGGCACCAGGTGGCTTCATGTTGCACCCTGCCCCAAATTGCTAGTCTGAACTAGTTAGTGTTATGGTTTGACAGGCCAGGTACACGAAGGAGCTGCAGTCCTACCTGCAAGCAACGGGTCTGAAAGCGTCAGACCTTGTGAAGCCACGCAGTCGCAAGGGTCGTAGCAGTGTCCAGGGCAAGCCAACCAGTGTCCCAGCCACCGCAACACACGTGCTGCCTCAGGCTGTTGGCATGGATGACGCCGCTAGGGGCGCGTTGCCGCACTTCTCACAGGTCTGGGCTACCAGTGCTCAAACAGCACCCGCGGCTGTCGGCCAGGCAATGTTGTCCAGTACTGCCACCAGTTCTCTGCCACTCACAGCTGTCTACAGGTACAGTGATTTGCTGCCTGCTTGCTTATACATTTTATACTCTTTCCGCCTGATTCGCACATAAGAATTATCTTAGAATTTTTTTTGACTTAAGACCATCATGGAACCAGTGAGGTTGTTCCAGAACATGCTACAACACATCTCACAGAATCTGTCTTAGATGATTGCTAGGTTTGTCACAAAACTGCTCGATTTTGTCTTAAGATATATGTCTTAAGATATGTCGTAAGTGTTCTGAGAATGACCATAGGTGTGTAAAAAATGTTCTAAATTTATCTGAAGATATTCTGTGTTTGGCATGTTATTGTACCATAGGATGCAGGGTTTGCATGAGACACATAGGGTGCACCTGTAAAAGCAAACCCCTAGAAAAACTTCTGTATTGTGTCAGCAATGACAGTATAAGTTTCAGCGAAGCTTTCATATTTAATAATCACTTTCCTTCACTGGCAAGGGGCAATGAGTAGTAGTTTATGGGCTAGTGTGGCTGTTTGTGGTGATGGTTGGTAGAGCTGGGAATTGAACTCAAGCTTATTTGGATTTGACCCACCAATTTTGCAAAGCATTGGAGCCAAGTTTTGTTGGCAAACTTGTGTTTCTGCATGCTGGTTGCGCTAACTGATGCATGCGTTTGCGTTGCGCACATTTGCTTAGTTTCAGTCCACTAGGGAGCTTTTGAAAGCACAACCAGTGACCAATGACGTCAACCCGTTTTTTCGTAACCTGATTTTTTTTACTTCAGTCTCCAACTTTTATTTGGTTCTTTTGGGTTGATTCATATCAGCTATAGTACGATAGGCTTGAATTGCAACTCAAAATTTATGATGGGCTTGAAGCATTAATGAACAGAGGATTCGTGAGTCAAAAAAGTAGTCAGGGCCCAAAGTTGCAATTTTCCTACAGACGCTGCAAATGTTCGACAGAATTCAGACAGAACGTTGCAAATTTTTAATGGAAGAGATTATACATGCTCAAAATTTTAATTTTGCCTTTAAATTTTGCACAATGAAGATCTACAGGCAAAAATTTAGCATTTTTGGACAAACATTTTGTGACAAGAAAATTTTCTGACAATTTTATGACAACTGACAATTTACTGTGGGCAACTGCCCCCCCTCCTGGCCCCCCACGATTTGTCTCCTTGCCACGACGCCACTGACAGTGAATCAAATCGAATAGAATCAAAATTCTTTTGAATCGAATTGTACTTGTTGTCAGCTGAATTAAACTCCTTCTGATGGCTGGTATAACTGTGTCGTCTGTGCCTGGAGAGTGGATACCTTCTCTCAGCCTGCATTGGTTAAAAGCAGGCTACACCTGTTGGTCAGCATTAAGTCACTGCAGTAGAAACCAGATAGCAGTCGTAGCCTGCAGGTACCTCCGCCAAGGCAAAGCTATTCGCCAGGTGACGTCACCATCTTCGCTTTGCCAGCGGTTCCCTTATGCCCCATTGAAAGCAGTGGTAACAAAAATTTCATAGTGATCCAGAATCCAGGATTCCTGCTGGATCACCCCCAAAATTTAATCACTGGTAGTTTATGCCATGCCCGACATACCCTCAAAATTTCAGAAAGATCCGTCCATAACTTTTCGAGTTATCTTGCTCACACACAGACAAACAGACAAAGTCCAACAAAAACATTACCTCCACCAAGGAGGTAATTAAGATTTTTTTGTTGTGGATCAGCATTTGCTGAATGAAATCCGACATGTAACTATGTGTGTCTGTGTGATATGTCAGTGATTTGATGGGACAAGTCAAGCTGGTTGTGGTGTCATCACAGAACGGACTGAACATAGAAACTGAACTGCACGATATGTGGTGGCATGTCTGCTTGCTGCACTGGCTGGACTTGTCTGATTGTATGCATGGCTTTGTCTGTGTTTGCAGTGATTTGAAGCCGGCCGTCTCTACACAGAATGGTCTAAGCATAGAGACTGAACTGCGTGAACTCCGGGAGGCCGTGTCAAACGTGACTCGAGAGGCGGAGTATCTCAAACGTCAGTTGGACGAAGCGTTCGCATACATACGACAACTAGAGGAACAACAGGCCACCGTCCTGACCGACCTGGCTTCTGCTAACTCTTCTGCTGCTGCACATGCTTCGTCTGTAGGAGCAGTCTGATTGTGTCGTTCCCACGCATTCTTGTAAGTTATTGAAGGTACTGGATTTTTTTTCAACTTTTAGGCTTTGAAAGTCCTTGAAAATGCGGTTTCTTGGTCCCTGAAAGTCCTTGATTTTGAGCTTCTAGGCCCTCGAAAGTCCTGGCATTTTTTCGGGATATTTAGCTTTGTAAACATGCAAATTTGCCTTTGTTAGTGCCAAGCCGAGCAAATATTCATGAAACCTCAGTCTCTCACTAGCAGCTTTGTTTAATGCCGCCATTGATGTTTGCTGCATTGACTTATAAGTCATCTAGTGTATGGGTGGTTGCAGGCACCATTCCTTGCTTTTTTCTGAATCGGAATCAATTTCTCTACTTATTACTAAAATCCATGTTCAAAGAATGTTGTGATAGTGTAATTATTTTGAAAACATCTTGTAGCGTAGGCCTGTTAATTAGTTCTTGATCTCACTGCATAACTTACATATAATTACAAATTTACAATAATTGGCAATAGATTTGTAATAGTTTATTTTTTATTTTTGTACATATTGCACAGACTTATTTCCAGTTTTAAATTGAAGAGCAAAACTTGCAAAAATCGAAGCAACATTTTGCCCTATGTGACACTGAGTTTTTTTAACTACAGAACTCTGGTCCTACCATCAGCTCAATGTGTATATGACTACATCAGTCAGCTGTATCAAAACAGTTGTTACGGCACGCACCGAGTGATGTAACTGAACTGAACCGACATGGTTTAGTGTTTGATGAACTGACCAAATCGCAAGCAGTGCATTACAGTAGGCACAGTCAAACAGTTTCGGCGACTACGTGACTGTGCGCATGTACGCGTCAACCAATGACCAATGAGCTCACTCGTTGGTCAGTTTGTCAACATCTAAACTGTGACCGTTCATTTTCGTTCAGTTCACTTATATTGCTCTGTAGTCGCCTTTGGAAACAGTTGCTGCCAGCTTTCTGGCTGTATTCGGAATTGATAACCTGTACGCTGTGTCTCAAAAAGAAACATTTCCGACATTTTTGACTGTAACTTGAAAACCAATTATCAGATTTTGATAATTTTTGGCATGAATATTCTTGACACAACTTGCCATGAAATGACCGTTTAGTTTCCCACCTCACCTAATGTATGCTTCTGCATTACCTAGGGAAAGCAGATCAAGCGAAGTATGTGTTGAAATAAACAGGAAACCTGATTTAACATCCCTGACATTATCGATCGTAACTTGAAGAACGATTAGCAGATTTTAATAATTTTTGGCAGAAATATTTCGGACACGACTGGCTATTAAATAAGTGTTTTAGTTTCCATCTCACCCAACGTCTGCTTTTGCACTACCAGGGGAAAGCAGACCAAGCATAATACGTGTCAAAATGAATGAAAAACGTCGATAAATTCCATCTATCCTGATCTGTGGACCGGTCTATTACAAGGTTTGACTGTCATGCAGCAGTGTGTCTACCAGATTAAGTTTTAAAATGTTTACAAAGTCAACAAGTGACTGGTACAGCCTGGATTGGTCTGGAGCAGAACTTTGTCAATATTGCTGTCAATAAATGGAGAAAGTGTCTCCTTGCCTGTGTTCGCATAGTGGGCCAACACTTCAAGCAATTTTACTACAGGCAGTTAAAAAATGGACAGCTGGATAAAGTGTCAGCCAAAGTATCAAAAATGTGAACAAAATATTTTTTACACGTTATGTTAATTAAGCAATCATATCGCACTGGATAAAAAAGTGATATTTCGCTGGTTGTGTTTTCCCCAGGTAGTGCAGAAACAAACGTTGGGTGAGGTGGGAAACTGAATGGTCATTTGATCGCAAGTTGTGTCAAGAATATTCTTGCCAGAAATTATTAGAATTTGATAATTGGTTTTCAAGTTACAGTCGAAAATGTCGGGGATGTTTTTTGGGACACAGTGTAGATATGCATGTGTGTTTTTTTGTGTTTTATCAACGTGGTTGTATGATGTTGTATAAGTATAATATAATATAATATAAGTAATTGAATAAATTATTTTTTATTGTGTGGCCATCCTAATAGGTCTTGCCTGTCTCTGTGTCAGTCTCGTGTGGGCTCTAAACTCCCTACGCAAAAAAGGTGTAGAAAAGGTGTGAATTTAATGTGAACGTCCCCATGGTAACTGGTGTGCCGGTTTTTAGGTCAGTTGTCCAGTGCAGTTTGTAATTAATGGACGGCCGCATAATTTGTCGGCACTGTTGTGGTGCTTGTTTCTAGTTAATTTATGCATATCGTATGTGTTTTTGTGTTGTACCAGAACACTTGGATGCTGTTGTGCAAATAATTGGATAAATCAGTGCTTATTATGTAGCCATCCTAATAGGCTGCATTATAGGTCTTGCCTGTCTGTCCATCTGTATGTCCCATAGAGGCTCCTATGTTGTCATGGTGAGAGTAACCAGTGTGCCAATTATCATGTCACAGTGGAGTTTGTAGGTCAGTGGATGGCTGCATAATAGAGTGGCACCGAGTCAGTTTGTGTTTCTACAGTAGTTAATTTATGTGTGTGTCGGATCGCTGGTTGCTTTATCTCGTGCATTTTACTGAAGAAAAAGTCGGGCGTTTGAGTGAATTGCATTAATTCAACACGTAGTTATGCTCTGGAATGTAAGTGATTCCTGAGCCAGTGAGTGTGGCTGCGAAAATTAATGATGAATCGCACAGTTGATCATTAAAAACGTCGACAGTTAACGTAATTATAGTTGACCATTACACGCTCAAATCACATCGCTACAACAGAATTACAAAGTAGATACGATGACAAACGATAGCCACTTTCAGTCATACGCAACAGAAATTGTGATTTCGTGAATTTCACACAACTGAAATTTGAATCACTGCAGCTATTACTTTTCATAGTCAACTTCCAAAACTTCTTGAACCCCCGAACAAACACACCTTTCTCCCCTTTTCTTTCCCTACTCTTCATACAGTACAACCTACAAAGCGATAGACAGACATTTGAAAGAGAAAATCTTGCTTTGGGAGGAATGCTACACTGTTTACCGGCAGTCAGGATTTTTTGCCGCATGTCTGAAAAGTGAGGGTATGGTACCCCCACTCAAACAACGGGTGCACGTAATGGCTATATATTACCGGTACCCCAATATCTCGCCGCGCCGAAAGTTATGCCAGTGGGTGACGTTTTTTTCTGAGACACCATGTACATACATGTAGGACACAAAAGTCAATGCCGTTGCACAGTAAATACATGTGAATGCAAATCAGCATTAGAGGTGAACACAAATGGGCCTATTCGGATTATGGACAGCAAAACGACGTAGAAACTTATTCCAACTCAAGCCGTAATTTCTAACAGAACGCGATTTAGAAATCCCCGTCCCTAATAGGACCCGGTTGCATGTACCGAAACGTTGTCATATCCACATCACTGTTTCCCGTATGCGACGTGCGTCACGTTAAATATATTTCGTTTTGATCTGTTTCAGCAGTGCTTAATCTGCAGACACGAACAAGTAATTTGAACAAAGCTCACGTGACGCGCGATAGCATCGATGCGGCCACCTGGGCAATCAGGGTACAACGTGCAATAAAATAACAATGCGGTCTGTATCAGAGTCCCAGTTAGCGTTAGAAGTTTAACGGTAGGGATTAAGTTCAAAATTAAGTGAGTAACGAAAAAGAAACGCATTTGCTGTTAGTGTTAGTAGAGAAAAACATTCGCATAAACTTAAAAACAAAAGTTAAGCCAACGTTATCGTAAAGCTTGTGCCAGAAATATTCAGCACTTAGGGGCCTATATTTTGGGCTGTCGGAAATTTTTCGACAAATCTTCCACGTAACGCATATTTCGGGGCTAAACCCCATTTGGAAGAAATAAAAAAGAACAAAATTAAAATTTTGAACATTGATAATCTTTATTGTCGGAAATTTATACGGTCTGTCGAAAAAAAGCAACTGCCTGTACTGCCTATTTTTAACCCAGGAGTGGACGCTCTGGTCACTGGTAATATATTTGATTGATTGATTGAGACTCAGCAGCTACAACCTTTACGTGATTTGTAACGACATAACGATAATCTTGGGGGGGGTAAAGTTTTCGTAGTTCGTAGGCCTTTCATAAGTTAAGCCAGTGTTTTTGTCTTTCACGGCGCAGCACGATAGCGCTGACACTGTTGTAAGGGCGATGAACGTTAAGCAGGCCTATAGGAAATGGCGTTTAAGGGAGGGTCATGTAACTCCGAAACCCCTTAACCGATTTCCACAATACTTGGCATTAGTGATCACATCGCCCACCCGACCCAAATTGCAAAAGTTGGTTACAATCGGTTCAAAGGGGGCGTGGCTGCGCATCCGCGAAATTCGCCGTTAGGCATCTTTTTTTTCTTGCGCACGGATACAGACCAGCCCGTTGCACGGACCGACGCCGCTAATGGCTCAAACGAAGCGTCGTGACGCCGGACACATACCATATATGTTTTCGATTAAAACTTTTAAAATTTGCCCCTTTTAATGCCCCAATTTTTAAAAAATTGCATAACGGCCTATGGGGACTTCAAAGCAGTATAACTCGGTACCCGTAAAAGATAATTGCGCGCTGTTTGCACCTATAATCTAACGGATAATCTAACGGTGTTATTTAAATGTACCCCCTAACGACTCCTGTTGCCATATCCTAGCGACAGCTGGGCTTGTTGTATATTATACAGAGCTGGTTTTATTATTTTGCTGAGCCGCTAAAACTGCTAGCTTATTGTTGACGGTGGCGTGAAACCTTAGCGGTCTAGTACCGCTAACTTAACGGTTGCTTGCGGTCTGATCGGGACTGATTCGTAACAGCAGCGGCGGAGGCGCTGCCGGATGACGGCCGCGGTCCCGGAAACTATTTTCCTGCACACGCCAGAAACAAAAACTTACAATGCAGCACATTATTTGTTCCATCGCGACTATGATGCTGCATAGTGATTCGCACATGTGCAGTTCATAACGACCATGGGCGGCGCCAGAGGGGACAGCTGCCCCCTGT
>Ga0056128_1008085_pt1 | contig 13295 bp, 6 predicted proteins | sample WorMetLIZISLAND2_FD_71113 | JGI IMG/M metagenome (GOLD analysis project Ga0056128, IMG submission 71113) | Marine gutless worms symbiont microbial communities from Max Planck institute for Marine Microbiology, Germany - Olavius geniculatus... ... | reverse complement strand
GAGCTCGGAGTAGAAGGCCTAGTGAATCGTGTTTTTCCTGGTCACCCGCTGGCCACGTGACCACGTGACTGTCCTGAGGCCTGGCAATTTTTTTTTGAGGGGTCCGTCCAGGAATCGAACCCAGGACCTCTCGCTCTGGTGAAGTTGACCTGAGTCCAACACTAACCACTCGGCCACCGAGCTCCACGATTAATATCCTGCGTCGTTCAATTCAACGCCGGACAGCTAAGCCCGTTTTGACGGGCCGCCATGACAGGTCCAGCGACACATAACCCGCTAGAGCCTGAAACCGTCAGTCATCGACAGTCGTCGAAAAACTTCTGATATTAGTTGTTTATGACGAAATTACGATTGTTTACATATAACAGCTGATAGCCTACCGTAATCAAAAATGTGTTTACGTGTGTTTTTGGCTTTTTTGTCACGTTCGTATAATCAGAGAATTTGAAGTTCAATAAACATGCCAGTGTTCCTCCAGTTCTACTTCTATCAACGTCTTCGTACATGCACGGTATCTATCCGTCTTTCTAATAAGCCCGACATGTAGTTATATTGCTAACAAATTAAAAACACAAACGAACATAAATTTACTTGCCGTGCCGTAGCAATAGTATGAAGTCATGATTGCAGTTATAAAAATATATTCCAAGTGGGATCTACATGCATGTAAACGGCCCAAAACTTACTCATGCGCTGGTTACGTCGGCGGCTATGTTACCACACAGAGGCGCTGCATTTATATCTGGACGAAAAACGTAAAACGCAAAGTCTCTTTCACATGACGGTGATGATCTTTGTTTCCTTAACCCTCAGCCAGATATCGTTTTACATTGCGAAACACGGATATTAGGCTAGTGCATCGCGCGGTGCGTCTGCTCTCGCTGGCAATTACTGCGTTTAGCCACGGAGGGATGGCCAGACTGAGTTGGGCAGGACAAGTCGTGTTATATTTGGCATTATTATTCTAAACAACTGCAAGTGCAGTTTCTGCGCGGTTGAACTAGTGTCCATAATTAGCCTACTGATGCTATTGTGTGCATTTTTGAGCATTAGAGATTAATTTTGACGTTCTGCGATAAAGTAATTTACGTTTTATTTACTTATTTATTTACTTTGGGACGTTTCTTGTGTCAGCTGCAACAAATTAAATAATGACAAAGATAATGGCAATGTTCACCTGAAAATAGCCAAGGCGACAGTGAGCCAGATTGAGATGGAATGGACGACAACACTGAAACATGCGAAGAACAGCATGTAGTTGATGGCTGCGTAACTGTTACGCTCAGGGTTCCAGTCGAGTCCGTAGAGAACGTAGAAGCGTAGAGCGAACGGCAGGTAGGCGGCCATTGTCAGTCCGTCGGACACCGCCAGTCCGGTCAGGATACAGTTGGTGGATGATACCATGTTGGGCCGTGTCAAAACGATGATGTTGAGCGTATTGGCGACGATGCCGAAGACGCAAACAATGCTCGCCAGATAGCCGTGGTAGCGCTGGTACCAGTTGTGGAACTCTAGCAGTTCGTCGGCGGCAGCGTAGGCAAACGTCGACGATTCTCTGCCGAGCATTGCCGCCGCCTGGGTTGTATCGTCCATCTCGTCAGCGCAGTTGTCCATTGCTATATCATTTGCAGCCGGAGGCTCCACTATCCTTCACAGCTAACCACACACACGCTATCATCATCGTCAACCGATTAACCAATAGAAACACCAAGGCACTGGCGTCTTGACAGGGAGGGACATTTTTAGAAGGAAAAAAAGCATTTGCTCCTACAAAATTTTGTGCTGTCGGACAATCTTTTTGTCGGAATATTTTTGTCCACGATTGCAAAATTTGAAGCTGAAGCCCCCCCACCCATACTGGAAGAAATTTAGTGGCAAAATCAAAATTTTGAGAACACATTTTTTGTCCAAAATTTGCAGTTGTCTGTATCTGTCAGGCATTTTCATTGTCTGTGAAAAATTGTAACTTTTCGTCTACTTTTGTAACTCACGACGTCGCTGCATTAAAATAAAGTAAAATAAAATGTCAACATATCATAGCAAAAAAATATTTTTAGCGACTCGTCGGAAATTTTGCAACAATATAACTAGTAACCTAAAGATTGTCACACACTGAGCGTGTAATGCTGTGTTGTGATATATCACTGACGGAGAAGTTACGTGCAACGTTATAGGCTGAAACACTCTCTTGTTGAAAGATGAATCCATCGCCATGAGCCTCAACGGCAACTATTGTTACAACATCAGGTCGCAGTAATTAGGTTTCATCAACTTTGATCTATGGAGATATAGATTATAGGGTTCCAATTGTGACACCCGGACACCATCGGGCAACTACTGGACGTCTTTTTCTACGAAGAAAGCGTTTGAACTATGACGCCATTTTTTTGGTTGTCGCAAACGCGTACAACCGGTAATTTCTCAGTAACAGAACTACTTTTTCATTAAATTACGACACTATAATGCCAACCCCCAAAACGAAGCAGGTCTGCGTACCCTTTGTTAACAAGAAGTTGGGACTCAAAGGATTAATGAAAGCAACGTAATTTGGTTTCGAGTAGCTGAATCTGGTTGCATAGAGCATTTTTATTCAGAATTTTTAAACACTTCAAATTAAAACGGCGGTGAAAAGGATTCGGACGACACCATACCCGTAATAAGCGATAAATTTGTGGTCGATTTTCTGGAAATTGTTGAACCACTAGTTATTCAGCGCGGACAAGTTTTTTCAAAGGGTCTTTGACATCGTTGATGCTGCATGCGACGCGAATTCTGAATATTATTTTTACAAGACACATTTGAAGCTGTAATAATTGCTTTATTGTAAATATCTGCTGTTAAGTGCACCGGTAAAATAAATCTGTCAATATTTCGTAAAATACAAAAAAAACATGGCGTTTCTTCTTTTGACTCACTGTATAAATTGTCTACGATAAAACAGATTACTTGTCGACGTTTGTCAATTTCTCACATTTTAAACGAAGGTTAGTCCCCGTTGAAACTGAGTGGTAATATTTGTTATTTCTGCGTCAAAGGAGACAACTTCTTGGGAGCGATGGGTACAGTCGCCCACACAGCCAAATATCCTTGGGGCACGCACCGCTTTCAGCCTTTCACGTACTGTTCGTCGTGGTGCCACAAAATTGCAAAACAAAATTTCTCGAAGAACTGCAGCTGGGCCCACTAACGTGCAGAGTTGTCCAGTCCAGTCTCTCGGGTTAGATTAAACAAATAAATTCTCAAATAAAAAAGTACAACGAATACTAGAAATAGTAAAAAACAAAAATCAAAGAAAGTGATATGGAAGAGAAGTCTGCCTGTCCACCACGCTAATGTCTCGAAGTGGTCGGTGATGACTGGCATGCGTACGAATACGATGCTATTAGCTCTAACGAATGACGGACGGGACAATGGAAAAGGCGTGGACAGGACGCGAACGTGGATAGACACATGAATAGACGCTGATTGGGAAAAAGTAGAAAATTAAGCGCGCCAAGAAGCGAAAAAATGATCCAAGCCCACCCACGATGGATGCATACACGGGGCGATCGTCGCCGCAACCGGTTGCGCCGGTCAGTTACAGCGACGATCGCTCCGTGTATACACTGCCTTAATAGACACTTCACATTAACGCTGAATGCCTTTGGTTTTAATATTCGATCGGCTCAGTTTATTGCGTCTACAGCTGCATGCATAGATTTATTTGAATCACACTTCTTGGGTGGTTTACAAAGATACTCGATGAAAACAGACGATAGCAGTACATTTACTTAACAATGTCCAAACTCGAAGACTTACATAACTAAAGTCTCTGAAAAAGCTGTGCTTGACATTATTACAGCTAACACAATTCTAGTATTTGCCAGGTGGCAGAACCATTTTTTTGGCAAAGGTTTGGCAATTTTAATAGTTTCTAGCTAGCAATGTCTTAAGTTAAACGTCTTGTTATCTGTCCCATTGCTATAGCATAGCATGGGACAGATTACAAAATCACTTGCGTCTGTCTGCCAGTCTGTCTGTAGACAATCCTACAACCGCAATTTTGATTCGGTTTTGATAAAATTTTGCACAGCGATTCGGGACCCAAAAAGTAAAATTAGTTTTGTTTGGAATAAAAATTTGATAACTCCTTCCCCTATTTTACCCAAATTTAAAAAAATTGCATTACGGCCTATGGGGATTTCAAAGCGGTGTAACTCGGTCCCAGTAAAAGATAATTGCGCGCTTCGTTTACCTACCCTCTATTTTCGGGGCTGGGCAATCTAACGATGTCGTTTAAATTTACCCCTTAACGACCCCTGTTGCCATAGCAACCATTCAAAAGTTGCAAAATTTTGCATTACAGCGAATGGAGATTTCAAAGCGGTGTAACTCGGTCCGCGTAAAAGATAATTGCGCGCTACTTGCACCTACCCCTTATTTTCGGGCCCGGGCTATCCGACGGTGTTATTTAAATTTTTCCCTGCCAACCCCTGTTGCTATGGCGACGAATTTTGGGACTAAATTGACTATAACTCGGCTCCCGTGAAAGATAATTGCGCGCTGTTTGCACTTACCCCCTATTTTCGAACCCACGCTATCCGATGGTGTCATTTAAATTTTCCCCTGCCGACCCTTGTTGCCATGGCAACAAATTTTAGAACACAATTGACTATAACTCAGCTCCAGCCCAGCAGCAATTATATTTCAACTGGTCTTAAGTACATAATTTGTACATTTTATTATATAACTAGAAATACGCTCTGTGGAACGACGTATCTGTCCCATTGCCACGCTGCATGACACCACTATTGTAGACATCTACGCTGAACTAGTTGTACGCTGGCCTTACGAGTTCCCGTGCACCATGGTAACTGTAGTCTCACAAGAGTGTCAAACGCTGAAACGCAACTGCTAGGCTAGCCATATAGCGTGGCAATGGGACAGATACCTCGTTCCACAGAACGTATTTCTAGTATAATAGAAAAAAGAAGTATCTTAATGGGCTGTCTTTAACTTAATTTCCTTTTGCATCAATGCACTGCGCCAAGTAGCGACTAGTCAACTAAGTAAATCGTTAATTAATATAACAAGAAATTTGAGCTAATGCTCACGAGACGAGCGAAAGCCTATAGCAACTCCGGTTCAGTAGTTTAGCTGAAATTAGAGTGTTCACGCTAAGTTAATATACAAATACCAAATTTTCTATCCGGATCGCATAACGATAGTTCCGTGGCGCCACCTTATGAATGATATAGACTTGTGTCGCAGCCCGAAATCGTCAAAAAATCCATAAAACCCCCTATTTTGGCGTTCAAAGTCATTCAAGGTTATTCAATTCGGTGCCAATCGAGAGCCAGTGTACGACTTCCTATTAGTGATTAATAGTAATTTAGGCCCTATCTCGCACCGTTACTGAGATACAGCGACTTATTGGCCAAAATTGCAAATTTTCCCTACCAACCTCTCATTTAGTGCCCTTGTTCGGGGTGATCCCATTCGAATTTATGGGAAAGCTTTACGGTTCCTTAAACTAGAGTCTTCCAAACAGCCGAGGGTAAAAATTTGGTGATTCTAGCTTGCACCGCTTTTGACTGATCCACCCGTGTGACAGACAGACGGACAGACAGAATTGCAATGGCTAAGACGCGCTGAAAGCAGTAGCTGCTTTTGTGCGTGAAAACGCTGCTTAGCCCACAGGTACCGGCTCGCTGTTCCGAAGGTCCACTATTCCGAAAGTTTATTGTGCAGATACGCGCCACAGTGCTAACGTTTGGGTTAAGGTTATGGTTAAGGTTAGGGTTACGGTTAGGATTAAGGTTAGGGTTAGGGTTAGGGTCAGCCTTAGGATTAGTGGGAATAGACTTTCGGAATAGCGGACCCAAATCAACCCACATCATCCAATCAATGGACCTACATTACTAATAGGTTTTAACAAGACAAAAATAAAACGATTAGTTTTTTGGGATAAGGAGGCCAAATGTCAAAAATCCTACAATGTTTCGGGTAAATATTGATAGATTTTTTCATGCGAAAGCAGGCGTACAAAACTCGACACCGAGGCGTCTAGTTCTAGTTTTTCGAAATCGACTTATCGACAGTAATTAGCTGCCACGTCTAACATTGACCATAAGCCGATATCGACACAGCTGCAGTTGCAACAATAAACAATCTGCCGAGAAAAAAACTGTTTACTGTTAGTCAATCGTCAAGTAGAAGTTATGTGTGACTGTCAACATCTGTTCGGCTAGAGACAGACAGCAGTGGTAGCGACTAGCGCGCTAATGGTACTATACGGCAGGTAACGTGTCACATCTCACACGGCTTTGATCACAGTAATAATGCGAAGGGCCTTCAAAAAGTTCGTGGCTAACTAAAATAAGCAATATAAAATCAGGCTATAATACAGTGCAAGTAAAAATATCCCGAGTCATTTTTAAAAAATTTTGCTAGCTGTCATCAGATCAACATCGTGACCGTATTTAGCACACACGGCTACAAATTCATTGCGGTTAAGAACTAATGTTGTTCGTATGTCAGCTTCTAATATCTTGCTTTGTCGTACCTTAAACCTGATAAATATAGAATTGACATCTGGAGCTTTTTGATTGCTTTTTTGCTTACTTATAGACATTCACAGAATTACAGAGAAGGTCGACGACCAATCAGGGTTCAATTCACTGCACTGATAATCTCGTAACGATGACAACGATGGATATGCCCTGCAGGAAAAACTTGCAGGCGAGCACCTCGAGAAAAAGCCTTCATTACTGCATCGTATTTTTACCGGCTGCGCCAATCAAAAACAACCTTAGGAAAAATTCTACACCTCCGGAAGTGTAGAGATTCTATCACTGTAATTCACACTATGTTCAGACGATACGTCCGTTATGCAAATTTCACCAGTGTTCTCGTAAAATATTTGCGTGACAGTGTCAGAAAAAAAACAATACAGTTTTGGGGCCCAGCTTTGGATTGAACTATGTTACAGTGAGGTCTCATAATTTGCAGTGGTCCCTATAAAACATAGCTATAAAGTTTATTGACGTAGTACTAACCGCACCCACCCATTTGTCACAGTTCATGTTCCGCGGCCCTTGCCACGAAAGAAATGTTTATGACGTCGTCATCATGTCACAGCCATTGCGAGAGTTCAACCGGTTCATTTGAAGAAAAATAACCCACACGAAAAGCAGACATACGTATAGGCCTATGCAATTAATTTTTGTTGTCACAACTTTATCAAACGTTAACTAATTTTCAAAACGTTTTACTGGCGCAATTTCCAAGAAGCACTAGAGTAAACCAATGACTAAAGGTTACACTACACTATAAACGTGTCGTTACACTGCCGTGAAAATTTTTTGTCATGCTTTGGCAAGTACCAATGCTAAAAGGTGAACTCGCCAGAATATTGGCGTACCCTTGTATGCATATGCAAATATGCTGGGATAATCTCTGTAATTACTTACAAAATATCTCAACTAACCTACGACAAGGATACCTTGACATTACAGACGGATAGACAGTTTATTGTTGTGCAGCACGCTGTGCTTTTGTATACGTCGCGGAGGATAAAACATAGATATAAAAACATTTTTATGTTTTTTATAAAAGTATTAAAAACATGTTTTTATGTTTTTTTATATTTTTTAAATGTTTTTGTTTTGTTTTTTAATTTTAAAAATGTTTTTGTGCTTTTTAATGTCATGTTTTTTTTGTTCTTGTTAAATCGTTAGAATAAATTGCCACAGATGTGTTAAAAACTGATAACGTGATTAGTATACTTGGTGTTTGTTCTGACATTTGATTGTTTAGTTTATAATTGAGTATGTATCATAATCACGGTTACATAAAATAAAAAAATGCCCAAAGTAAAAAGTAGCGATTGGAAACATATGCATATAAAATATTAAAAAGCATGTTTTTATGTTTTTTATTTGCATATAAATGTTTTTAACATCTATGGGATAAAATAAGCAAAAAAACACCGAACAATGACTGGAATACTGTTGACGAATGCTTTAACATAGCTACAACAGTAGGCAGAAAAAAATCTTATTACAGAACTACTACAATGTGGGCCCATCATGACAATAACACGCGATGCCCTATAGGCCTAGCTTCTGCTGGCCATTTGCTGCTGCAGTGTCGTGCAATTCGCGCCGTATTTACTCTGCGTGCGCCAATTACCGGAAAGAATTCTGTCCCCGAGGAAATATGCTCGGGACAACTTCTATTATTACTCTGAAAGCCACGAGTTGTCTTCGTAGGGCCTACGTGTTGACTTGCTAAGTAGTGGCTCGCGATATTCCGTCGTAAAATAATTCTCATTGATGCGCGGTGATTCAGCAAGCGAAATAACGACCGAGAAGAATGTCTGCTCCGAGCCCTGAGTGCTTGAACCGCGTACAAACGAATGCCATCAGCATGAAAATACCGTCAGATGTCCGGTGGTAGTGTGATGGCTGGGTGTAAGGGCTCTTCTTGACGTTGATGCGCTATATAAATTGGCGTTTTACTTACTTACTTACTTACTTACCCACTTACAGTACTGGTTGACGCGTTAGTTTTGATCAACGATGTTGCTTTACGCCAAATATTTTTACCGATAATAATAATAAAAACGACAATAATAATCTGGCTTATAAATAGCGCAAATGTATCAGAAGGACTTCATAGGAGCTGATGGACAGTTATAGTCTCTTGTACGTAAGGTACCAATAAATATTACTAGATACGACGTGATAGGTGACGGTCAATTCAGCCCTCCATTTGTCCGGGGTAGGCAGATCACGAACGGTCTGCCTAGCTGGGGTTAAGGCTGGACGCGTTCACCTGTGTCAGATGCAGATGACTCCATACGGCAGATGACACTCCGTAGCCCTCAGATGGGTGCCATTAAGAGCAATACACATCTTTAACTGTACACATCTTTTATCTTAGATGTCAAACGCTTTTGAGTGCACGAGACGCCGAAGCAGAAACTGACTTCAAAGGCGCGTAAAAAGTAACAGAAATAACCAGAACCGACAGTTCGCTCGCTTAGTACAGACGGCGCAATGCAACTGACGTGGCATCTCAGTTCAGTTCGGTTCCGTAGTTTTTTGCATACACCTTTAGAAAGTTGCTGCAGCGCCCGCTATGCACTTGCCTTGCGCTGCAAAAACCGGTTCATTGCCTGCACTGAATGGCAACACACGAGAAATCCGAGGCCAGATTGTGTACGGCGCGGAAATGACGGCCTTTCACTCGAGCCACCGGACCGATGTCGCCAGACTTTTCGGACAGAATCTCACATCGCTTAATGACTTCCGTCCTCGTAATGACTTGTGTGCGTCACCAATACACATGTAATTGATGGCGACTTTGCATATAGAGTGAAGATTCGCACGGCGTAAACGATAATCGTGGATGATCTGAGTCTATTTACCTGAGTTTCAATTCTAACGTACTTAACTAAACTTGACCCAGTAGCAATAATGTAAGCTGTTTACTTCTTACTTTCCCCCACCCCCCATGCATGATGCATGCATAACAGTGTGACACAATCTTTTAAGTCACAATAAATAACCAAAACCGATCTCTTTACGCCAAAAGTATTTTAACACAATCCGAACGCAGAAGTAAGCAAACGCATATGACTGTTGATTTTTATGTAAGAATTGACTTAACTAGAAAGGATCGGAGAGCACAAACCATGGCCGAAACTAGTGCTGCCATCTAGCGAATAAAACGTACTAATCCAGATTCAGGAAATTGAAACTCAGTTAAATAACTGCAATTTGTCAGTTACGCCATCTCGTAATGACAAAAAAGTTGTAATGATCGGTAGTGATTGAGAATCTACAAAATAATAATGGGATTGATCGACACTAAAATCTAAATACCTACTCATCGGGCTATGCCTAGGCCTAATTCCTCCATGAAATTTTGCAACTTTTTGAATAATTTAGCTGAAACAAACAGCTAGTAAAATTAAAGACAACTGGGAACAACAATTAGCCTAAGCCAAGTCACAATAAAGAGTATTTACAGAAACGATCTTGTAAGCCGACATAACACGGTCAGAGCCTCAGTAGATAGCGACTCATCTGTTTGCTAAACACGTCATCAAACATTCGACTTTTTCTTCCGCGTGACGTAAACATTATTAAATACTTGATACTGAATCCGAAAGCCCGTAGTCGTGAAACTGCGACGCTATGCGCTCGTTACAGCCAAACTCTACTTGCTTCGATCAATGTGTCGTAGATTTGTTGTAGCCTGATGTTGTAAACTTCAAACAAGTCGACAACAAACCGAAAGTCTAAAGCCGCGTGCCAACTTGGCGTGACAGAACAATTTGCCTAACAAATCGAAAAAAGTAGACTTTGCGCTTGACACTGCAAACAGACAACGCAACGACTGACTGACTGTCGTCAGGAAGTTTTTATGCGTTAGCAAATTACGACGAAACAAGATGCTGCAATACAATACATCACACAATTTCCAGGCGCAATCTGCGCTGCTCTGCTGTACGGCACCTAACTTACACCTAACGGCAATATCAGTAGGCCTAACGCAAACCGCACACACTACATTCATAGGTCACGTAGACACTTCAAGTATATAGCGGATACGTTGTAAGATATGCATCGCCAGATGCTCCAATATGCATGCGATTGCTTTTTGTGGCTCGGAAATTATGTTGACGCTGTTGACCTATATAAATTTACGCAAGATTTTTTTACCCGCGCCATGAGCGGGTTAAGCCAGCCTATGACGTCTGTCCGTATGTCCGTCTTCCCGTTTGTCAGATGTAACGTTGATGCATCGTGGTCATATAAGTGGGGCTAACTAAAATTTTATAATGGATGTATCAGCTCACCAGTAGCACCGCTTCAACGACCTAGTGCAAAAATTCTCAAATTTTGTGTAAACAGCGGTAAGATAAGGAAGATTGTAAATTGTAATAAATCATGCAATTAAAGTCGAATAACGAAGTTTTAAAAACCTTAATTTGATGGGAGAACAGATTTACATTAAACAACAAACTCACTGCTTTTACACATCCGAGCTTGACATCAGTATGATAGTATTGGAATTTTTAACATATCTTTTTCGACATAACCGTTTCCACGGATATCCCGTGAGAATGAAATTAAACAGAAAATCGCATTTCCATGCACATCTCTAATGATGCAGCTGGTGCACTGCCAACGCTTTAAGCGGAGATTCCATTCAACTTACTACGCACACAACGTAGTCTACGCAGCGAACGTAAGAAAGTACGCAATAAACGCAAAAATTACGCAACAGACGCAGCTGTAGAAGCAGTCGTTAGGTTAGCTACGTCAGTTGCGTTGCGTATGTTGCGTGCGTTGCGTCAAATGGAAAACATGCTTAACTGGATTAGCAGTCAGTCTGACACTAATTGACATCACGTGAGTTTACAGCTCTGTCTATATAGCGACGTTTAAAGACGTACTCAACACTCAGCGAGGTACGTCCCCCAGGTGTCGCGCCAGTAACATGCAGTGGCCTGCCCGCGTGGTACTGTCCTAGAATCCTGACAACGATTTCCTTGTTATCGAATAAAAAACTACAATTATTTTACACGGGCTAAGATCAGAAAAAATATAAAGCAAGCGCTCTGACGTAACTCTGAATAAAGCCAAAAGTCCAGAAACAGCCAAATGATGGTAAAAATAGAAGCCTGAGAACAGAAAGAACTAAAAACGCAAGACCGACGAGAATCGCACGAAGGAAAATAAAATGCTAAAGTTAAAAGAAAACTCAAAACGCAGAAAATCCGGCGGTAACAGTCTGGCTGCTGAGCGAGAATGGTTGCAGGGCACAGTTAACGAGAACGCGTGTAGAGATGTCAATTACTATGACCACTCTTTCTAGGGCAATGCGTTCGCATCTTTTGATTGTCTAACCGCGGCAGTGAACGACCGACACCGGTACAGTTATGCAGGTCATAACGAAAGCACGTTTCAGTGATGTCAGCCCGCAGCAGTAGGCCTACACGACGCACCGATGAACACTGGCTGCTAATTGTGCCAATCTATATTCAGTCGATCGGCTCCGCCAGCCTGTGATCATCCTAACACGGAGTAGGGTTGCTGGCAATTATTCTCGCCGCACGCAGTTCATCAAAGAGCGTGTCGTCACTGTGTGGTGTCTCATGCAGCATTTCCTTCAGGAAAAAGGACACGCTCAGCCTTAATAGTACGATAATAACACTAACATGAATCAGGAAAAAAATTGAGTTTGAAACAGTAGTATGGAGTCAATGTCTCAGTAATGCTACCCTTTTATAAGCACCGACTTTTTCTAGCTTTTAAACCCTCCCTTGTCCATTTTTCCCTTTTCTTTCTCCCCTGTCTTCTTGATTCCCTTTCCTTCCACTCCGCTCCTCTATTCATTTCTTTTCTTTTTCTTAGTTGTTTTTTTTCTCTTTTTTTGTCACAAAGTGGTTTTCTTTCTATAGGCCAGATGGTCTGGAAAACGCTTTGGTTTGCTAACACAGGATGCTGAATTTAAGGTGGGCGTTATACCCAAAAGAATTTTTTTCTGTGTAGATTTGCACCAAGTGCACCCGCGAGGTTCGTGCTAGTAGCAGCAGTAGGGAACGAAAAACAGATAAACTAGTAACTGTCTTTGAACAAGGTTCTGGAGAGAGAGTTTTTTTTTCTTGAAGTGACTTGACTTCTGCGTGATTAGTCACTGATGCCGGTTGTAGTGGTGGTTGGACTGGTCTGGTAGTAGAGGCTGCAGCACGTGGATGAGATTGGCCGTCATACGACTGAAGAGTGCGTCGTCCGCTGCAGCAAACAGATCGGCAACCAGCAGTGTGTTGACATACGTAGCAGTATTTCAGACGTTCGGATTTTCTCAAGAACGCGTCGATGCGGCTGCGATCTGAGGCATTAGAGAGACCGGACCACGCCGGTGAAAATCTTTGCGAGCACGGTAGCACGGTAGATGTCATGTAGCGAGCGAGCTGGGTCGCACACCGTGATCTCGCAACACGCGGAGTGCCCCATGTCCTCCAATAGACAGCATTATGAGATTGATGACTGTCTGGAGGAAAACAGGGAAGATTATTAGAACTGCCATTTTTGATACATATGTACAATTATAATTGGCAGTTCTTACAATTTTAGGTTTCGGCCGTTTTTTCGTGTTTTGTGTTTCATAAAGGTTAGACTTTCTGTAATTTGGTTAAACTTTTTGTTCCATTATTATGTGTTTGTGCAATTTTGCCTGCAAAGGCCGTCCCCGAAATGACATATACTGTGTCGGGCGGGACGTTAAATCCTACTCAC
>Ga0056128_1008084_pt1 | contig 13296 bp, 7 predicted proteins | sample WorMetLIZISLAND2_FD_71113 | JGI IMG/M metagenome (GOLD analysis project Ga0056128, IMG submission 71113) | Marine gutless worms symbiont microbial communities from Max Planck institute for Marine Microbiology, Germany - Olavius geniculatus... ... | reverse complement strand
GGTTCGAACACTTTCATTTTCCAAATAAAATTTTATTAAAACGTATTTACATAAATAACAAAATAATAACAAGATAATCAAGATAAACAAAATCACTGTTCACACGCCATTACTGTACTTTTCTCCTTTTTTTCGGAGATAAACTCCGCCCTATGTCAAAAAAATGTCTCAAACTCGAACTTGACGATGAAAAACACTGACAGTGATCCACAAGCACTGTCTTGGTACTGACTTGGGTTGTATCCCACTTGTATGATGAGCAGTCAGGTGCTCAGTTTGCTGCTATGTTTTGTTTTTGGACCTGGTGATGTGACTAATTTCTGGACTGTGGATTTTGCAGTGCACTGCATGGTGTGCCTGTTTACACCCCAGCTTTTGCTGGCAGTAAATTTGGCACTGAAACCCTGATTTGGGGGACAATTAGTGGCAAAATTAAAACATTGAGCACCATGTTGGAAAATTGCAGTGTCTGTCGGAAAATGCAATTTTCTGCCCTGCCATTTTTTTTTATCTCAGAATGATGCTGTCACTGGTCTCTGTCTAATACAGGTTATACCATATTACGTGCGATCGTTGAATAATGTTTGATTCTGTTCAGAGCTTTTGCAGAATACCTCATAATACAGCAGACATTAAGATAGACAGACAGACGACACTGTTATGAAATCTATAGCAATAGCCAGCCAGCGTTGCTCATAATCTCATGTTGCTACTAGCCTTTGAACACTAGGTGCTAGCAGTTTTGATGGTGCATCAGTTGCTGTTACAGCCAGGGCACCTTTAAGGCTGTGAAATGTTTGTATACCCACGGTGGTGCCTGGCATTTGATTACCTTTCTCTAGGGCCCTACGCCATGCACTAGCAGCACCATTAGTGTACTAACAGCCGTGGCTGAGCTGTTCTTAGCCAGACTAGCCAGTCAGCGGCTGTTTGTATACAACATTAGCATTCTAGGATCCGCCTGCCCCCTGTGCCTGGCTGCTAAGCTGGATGGATGGAGGGCCATTGATCTTGCTGGGAGGGGGACAGTGAGGGGGATGTTCCAGGAAGGGCTGAGGGGAACGTCTTTAACAGTTGTTTTGAAGCCATGCTGTTACTGGGGGGGGGGCAATTGTTGGCTGTATAAGAGAGCTAGTGCCTTTCTTTTTCTCACTTTCCGGCTGCTAATATCAATAGCAGCATGCTTGATGCACAGTGAAAGTATTGAGTGCTGTGTTGCTAGAGCAGACCATTGAATCAATAAGTAATATCTGCAATGTTTTAGGGCTGAAATATCATTAAATGTATAGCTAAATGTTTTATTCTTATTGGGATATCTTTTATACTTTTAACTTGCTTTTGCATCTGATGAATAACAGATGATCGCTATAATGTGTACTTTTAGTTTTACTTTTATTTTGGACACAAGTCGTAAGTACGTTGTGAGTCATAAAAACCAGGCATCATACTCGTTCGTATCTTGATACCAAGAAGAATATTCATGGTGCAATAGTAACAGGAGTTAGATTTTAGTCAAAAGTCATTTTGCCTGTTTATGCGTCCAGTCCATATCCGCTTATTCGCTCGTTCACGTGATTGCTTTGGCCACTGGATATCCAGGCATGCTGGCATGCATAACCTTGTTGAGAGCAGTCGCTGGTTGAATTAACTATGTCATGAAATCAATGAGACCAGTCTCCACTCTCCAGTGTTGGTTTGGTCTGTGGCGGCGCGGTGCAGGATGACTCATAGCAGGCAGGCCCCGCCCATAGCCACGCCCACCTCTCTGTCTGTCTGTCAGCCACATCTAGGATGCTTTCCTGACAGCAGCAGCAGCAGTTCTAGTGCTTATGCTGGCCGCGCACCGGCGCCGTAACTTAACGCTTGGCCGGTTCTGCTCTAGAGAGTCGACCACTACCGATACCGCGCTACGGAAACCCCGCGGGACCGTTAAGATACCTGTAGTTTGTGACTTTGTGTACTCTCACTGACTGGCCAGTGTGCAAATAGTGACTGGCGTCGAGATCATCATTGACATTTTTGTGCCAGAGGTTCGTAAAATGTTGCCCAATAATGAAGACGCGATTTGGACCAATCGTGTTGAGGTATTTTGTGTTGAGGTATAACAGTAGCTGATAGCAGGAAATGAAAATGTTTAAGTAAGTAAACTTTATGGGTGCTCCAAATTTCAGTTTTGCCCGTAAATTCCTCCAAAATCGTGGATTTACAGACGCATATTTACAAGTGTATTTTTGTCAGAAAATTTTCCGTCAGGCTAAAATTAAGGGGTGGCACAAGAGCCTCACTAACCCTTAGCCACGACGTTAGTGTGTAAGGCCTCAAGACGTTGCTGTTGTACATTTCTGATTACGTGCATCACTGGTAGCGTGCTAGAGCGGCCGTGCGTAGATAGAATGCAGTATTACGTGTTTCGGCTGTGAGTGTGTTAGTGTTACGGTCACGCTCGCCGCTGCCACTCGTTTGTACTCTTGCTCGCCGCCATTACTGCCTCATCAGCCTGGCCGTCTGCTGTAACGTCATTTCAGACAGTGGCGTAGCCGGAAGTGTGAATTGTGGGAGGGGGCTCGCCTTCCATTCAGCTCTTTTCCCTCCTTCTTTCCCTTCATTTTCTTCCCTCCTTACCCCTCCCCTTTCTTCTTTTCCCCGTTTTATCCTCCCTCCTTCCCCTTACAAGTATGACTTTTAAATTTCAGCTAGGTAGTCTGGGGAGAGCGCTGTAAGCTCCTCCAGCTGGGGCTGTTGTTGGAGCCCCAGTTGAAGTCGAATTTGGTGCATTTGAGACGTAAAATGTGACGTCTGGTGGCAACAGTTTGGGTGATTTTTCCAGAGAATCAACTGACCATATCTCGAGCGGTTAACGCAGTAATGGAGATCAAAGTTTGTCGTCAGTCGTTTACACAGAATTATGGCTTTTTCGCCCCTTTGCCGTTTCGCCGCCTGGCTTGTTTGCCCTCTGGCTGATTCGCCCCTTTACCTTGGACGATTCCCCCTCCTCCCTTGTTGAATATACCGGTGATTTGTTATTGAGGCTTGTGTTTCAACTTTCAGTTTACAGAAAGGCAGCAAGTGAGTGTATCGTTACGTAACTGATTAATAGTTATTTCAGTTAACGTTATATGTGACAAAAAAACTGCATAATTAGTGATCACAGCTCACAAAGTCAGACATCTTTGGTTTCATTGGCCTAATAACCGCTTGACGAACGCCTAGATCTATGGACAGCGTCAGGCATTATTGCAAACATTCTAAGACAAGAAAGCATACTAAAAAGCAAAAGGTGTCTCTGACTCTCTGTATAATAGAATACATGTATGGGCCTAATGATTTTATTTCATATTTGAGCAAAGCATTAAACAATCATTTATTCTCATCATCATGCATAAAATGTCTAGGCCTAAAGACTCGATGCCGAATTACCTTTATTCAACGGGGGGGGGGCGAATCGTCCAAGGTGAGTGGGGCGAAAAAGCCAGGGGGCGAGCCGGCAAAGGGGCGATAAAGCCAGACATCTTTACGCAGGACTCATTCGGGGAAAAATTGAAATCACAAATCTTTGGGGGATCGACCCCCAGACACCCTAAATGACGCCCCTGGACATTGCTGCCAGATCAGCTTGGCTTGTCTGACCGAGCGTGTGTTATACCATCATTTCAGACTCGGTCCTGCGTGGCGGGCAGGCGTTGTCATTGGTAACCGTTGCTGAAGCAGCCAGCCTGCAAGCCTGTAGTCTATTGCTATTGATGTGATGTGGTTGATAGTGGCCAGTGCTTGGCGCCCAACCATATCTATCAGATTGTTGTGATGACTAATTCTGACTCACCCTCTATACTTGCTCTGTTTCATATATGATCTTATACGAATAGATGTAATACACACCATGAAAATAATTATCTGAAAAACGTTAACGTGTTTTTTAAAAGATCTGTCAACGTTGAATAGAAAATGCATCTATAATTTTACTTGATATATCATTGGCTCAATCCAGTGCTTCATTTCATATAAAGCTTTTTCATATTCGTCAAAATTTATTTATTAGTCAAAGCAAATTTTCGCACAGTAGTTGATTAGAAATTTTTAATCAGTTCGTTATACCATCTTTAGTAAAAATTATTTTTTGTTGGAAAATTAATAACTTTTGTAAACTTTAGCCATTGCAGCTATACTTCACAAACACACAGAAAAACTACGGCTTTTTACTTTTTTTGAATTGACCATACTGCTGTGCAGAATACGTCTTTCTGATAAGCTGCAGTAAAATACTAAATATATACTGGGTGCTTCTAAATGCGGGAGCTCCATTTTCAGCTCGTAGGAATGACGTTAGTAGTGAAAGGGGCGTGACCAGCTTGACTGCACTGACAAGGCGAAAGTAAACTGTTTTCGGCTGCGGGGTAAAACAAGAAATTTGAGCTAATGCTCATGAGATGCGCAAAAGCCTATAACAGTTCCGGTTCAGTAGTTTAGCTGAAAATTGGGATGTTCACGCTAAGTTAATATATAAATATATATAATATATAAATCCCATATTCTCTATCTGGATAACGATAGTTCTGTGGCGCCACCTTGCAAATGATGTAGACTTGTGTCAGTGTCACAGCCCGAAATCGCCAAAAATCCATAAAACCCCCTATTTGGTGTTTAAGGTCATTCAAGGTCATTGTATTCGGCGCCAATCGAAAGCCAGTGTACGACTTCCTGTTAGTGATTAATAGTAACCTATAGGCCCTATCTCGCACCGTTACTGAGATACAGCGACTTATTAGCCGAAAATCGCAAATTTTGCCCACTCCCTCTCATTTAGCGCTCTCGTTCGGGGTGACCCCTTTCGAATTTATGGAAAAGCTTTACGATTTCTAAAACTAGATTCTTCCAGGCAGCCGACGGTGAAGATTTGGTGATTCTAGCTTGCACCGCTTTTGACTGATCACCCGTGTGACTGACGGACGGACGGACAGAATTGCCATGGCTAAGACGCGCTGAAAGCAGTAGCTGCTTTTGCGCCTAAAAACGTTTTTATTGCATCCGAGATGCCAACTGCTCACTATCTGTTGTCGTTATCCTTGTTAGCATGGCCTTACGACGCCTTTGAGAAAATCTTCTGAGATTGTGGGCCTTAGAATCTTCACTGTTTTTTTTTAAACATATAGTGGATGTCTGTGCATTATCATGCACATTTGCTTTGTACTATATGGAAAGCCTTTTGAAAGCCAGAAGAGCGATTGTTAGTTCTTTTGGTTACGCAAAGGCTGACAGTGAAGACAGCTCTGATTAATGAATGAGCTGTGACTATGATGTCACGTGCTCTGCTCAGTTGCTGTTACATTTATTTGCCGCTCTCTTAATTAATAGTCTGCATTATGTTTCAGGTCCATTTGTCTGTTTGTCTGTTCTGTAATCTGTAGGTTCGTGCTCCTAACACCGAAACGAAAAGGCACCGAAGACTAAAAAATGGCGTGAACGTTTGCCAGAACGGCAGTAACCAGTTTTCGGAGCGGATTTTTTTCTGTAGTGAATACGCCAATACGATAACTTATGAACCGCAGCACTTAGTTTGCTGATATTTTACCTGAACGTATACCTCGATAGTCGATATTTGATAACCTCTGGAAACGGATTCATTGTCATGGTTTGAAGTTCAAGGTCACATGTTTGTTTTTGTGTGTGTTTTTCTCTGCATGATACTGCGGCTATCCGCGGACAGTACTTAGCTTTGAGCAGGTTTCTGTATTATTTGTCGTATATTGGAACTCGTGAACTTTAAGTCATATTCAGGTGAAACTGTTTCTACTAGTATGCCCATGCAGTGCACATGATTCTGTAGTATACAGCCTGCAGTAGGCCTACATATATCAATATCGTGCATTTTTATGCATGTAGTTTTACTGCTGCATGATGATGGGCTATGTCTGCATGGGTCAGAATAATCTGCCTGTGAGAGCGATTAGGCCGCTTTGTGCATGCAATGATTGACAGTTTCTGCATGATAGAATCTACATGCGTGATGCCTATTGCCCGTGCTGCCTGTATTAGCCCGGCCGGTCCATTATCTGTCGGTGATGCGTGATTTCAAACGTCATTTCTGCCCATGGCATGCCCGGGCTCGATGTGTTTCCTAGTGGATGCCGCTGGCTGGTCACAGGCAGAGTGCTACCTTCAAGCGGAGTTTCCATTTACCGCATGCAGTTGCCCAATGCACGTGCGCAGCGAAGGCAAGAAATCTACCAGCGTGGCCATAAATCTTTGATAATACTTGAAAAACATTACCATTTCCAGGTGCTGGAAAGTTTCTCGAAAAGCAATGGAAGAGACGTCTTGAAAGTTCTTGAGCTTTTTTTCGCAAAATCATCGTGATCACAGTTCGAATTTTTAAGTTGTGCCAGAAACGTCCGACATGACGTGGGAAAGTTTTTGAAGTTTTCCCCTAAAATTATGGCCACCCGGAAACAGGCAATCAACGCAACTGACGCTACAGCCAACACGCAAGGCTATGGAAGAGGTTGTTGTGTCCGTTCCGTCTGCTGCGTCCGTTGCGTCACGTTCGTGGCGTTGCGTACGTTGCGTTCCATGACAATCACGTGAGTCGGGACTGGTGCATTATAGTGCTACGGCTTGCTACAGTGACTGACGTTGCCTTGCTAGTTATGCTCGGGAGGTGGTGGGATCATTCGGCTAGCAAACGATGATTTGCTGCATTTGCTCTCATGTAAATAAGTAAAGTATGTAAAAAATGGGTCAGTCCGGTGCTGACATACTATGCGGCAGTCCGCCTAGGGCTGCTGGATCATATATTAATGTTAATTATCTCTCACTTTGACATTTTGAGCTGAAAATTGACAAACCAGTTACTGACTTTCTTACAGGCAACGTTTACGGCCATTTTTGCTTACTGTTCCTTTTTGTTTTTTTCAGTTTGGAGTCCAAGTGTGACAGGCAGAAGCAAGACCCGTAATGTAACCTATTTGAGTGGCTGCGTGACAAGTTTAGACTTATAATCTCAAGCGCAAGATGCCAGATATGTTGAGAAGAAAGCAATCCATGCATGTGAAATAATAAATAAATCACTGAAAAACTCTTAATCGTCGTATAGTGGAGTACGTTGGTAGCGGTTGTGGTCTTCTATACCTTTTTCTTTACTTTGTTCTCTGTACTCAGCGAATCGAATTGGAAGGTTCTGCATTGCTGCGTCTGAGTTGAGTTATAACAGACATTCCAGAGGGAGCGTTATGGATAAGAACTAAACTAGTAGTACGCGGTGGATTCGTGTGGCGGCGCTATGAGCGCCAAGTTCCCGGACAGCTGCAGTAATTAGGATGTGATTCTAATTTGAGATACAGAGCTTGCCGCCTTAGAGACAGAGGATGCGTTGTCAATGGCAACGCGTAATTCACTGCATGGATAATCCACTGCAGTGGGATGCTGTAGTGTCGTAATCCTCTCATCGATTGGGCTACTGGGTCTACCGTCTGACGGCCCGCTGCTATGGAGAGCGTTAGTAAGTCCAAACACAAAGGCTGTATTGCTTCCAATTAGGTGAAAATTATCATTTTTAAGTCAGTTAAATTATATAAGCAGAATAGCTTGATAACGTGTTATACTTTCATTTAAAAATTTGGTAAAAATTCACGAATTTGACCGAGTTTCTAAAATTCATTTTAGCGCATCCTGAGTAACCAAAACTTTTGAATTTGAAACTCATAAAAATTTGTGAATTAAAAATAAAATTCGTGAAATTTGAATTTGCAGTCTGTGCCGTAAATAGCCATCATGATTAGTCCACATCACACTACAGTGCATAATGCTATACTAATGTTGTGTAATTTTTTTCAATGCCAGTGTCATGCACAGGCACTATTCTATAGCACCAGTTTTGGGTGCCATATGTCACCCATATGTTGCCATTTCTTTCGAAGCTGTATATTTGTGGTATACCTATGGTAAACTCCAGTTATGCAGCTTATGCATCATCGAAACTGGGTCAAACACTTGCTCTGACACAGTGACCCCGCGACCCCATTAGGCAAAAATCGGTGACCTCATGACCCAGATTTTTGCCCATTTCTGACTCATCGGTCGTTTGTGTTGCTGACGCATTGGTCATCCACTTATACAGGGAGTTGAGTTGTTTAGCATACAGACGAGTTAGTTGGAAATGCAGTTAGCGGCACGTTGATGTATTTATAGAGATCTAGTTTGCATGTGTTGCAGTATAGTTAATGATTGCCATTAGTATGTAGCTGTTAATGCTTTAACGTGCACTGCTCGTTAACTCATTAGGCACCAACCACCTTCTTTCACTTCACTTTTGCTTTCTGCTGCAGTCTTCTGTGTGCTGAAATGTGTTAATGCCAGTTGACTCTTAACTACTGCTTTGCATGCAAATTATCTGTAAGAGAGGCCACCCAGGTTGTCTAAATCGCATGGGTTGTACTTGCATTTTTTGCACTTCCGTGTGCTGCAAAGATGAGGGATATATCTTAGTTTTCCTATATGGTAGCTATTTTTGTATGGTTAGGAGTGTAACTTTACCCCCGGTCTTGCCCTGTTGAACGTGGTGCCAATTGTTGGTTATTCTAGGCTAGCTTTTTTTCGGGTTAGGAACCATTATGTGCCAGACGAACGGACGGGCAATACAGTCAGCTATATATAGGAGGACTAAATAATAAACTGGTGGTTTTTAGGTGATTTTATGCCAGGTATACACCTATTTGTTCAATTGATAGAAAAAATAGGGCTTTTTCAGCTTTTTGAAGATTTTAAAGGTTTTTGAGGTTTTAATGTGCAAAGAAGATGGGACACAGATCTTATGACACATGTAGGTTGTACGGAAACGTGTGAAATGTAATTGACAGTTAACTGCACACAACTATATGTAAATTAGGACCGCCGGGAAAACATGTCTGTTTGCCCTCCTGTACTTATTGCTATGCAGCATGCATCCCGGCTGTTTACCTGTCCGCTAATGACTGCATTTACATACAAGGCTTTGAACTTACCGACAACTGCTGCTGTTGTCAGAGCATGGTGTGTTATGCATCGTAAACGTGGCCAGAATAACAAGAAATTTGAGCTAATACTCAAGAGACGTGCGAAAGCCTATAGCAGTTCGGGTACAGTAGTTTAGCTGAGAATTGGGGTGTTCACGCTAAGTTAATATACTAATACCAAATTCTCTATCTGGATTGCATAACGATAGTTTCGTGGCGCCACCTTGTGAATGATGTAGACTTGTGTCGCAACCCGAAATTGTCAGAAAAATCCATATAACCCCCTGTTTTGGCATTCAAGGTCATTGAATTTGGCGCCAATCGATAGCCAGTGTACGACTTCCTATTAGTGATTAACAGTAACCTAGGCCCTATCTCGCACCGTTACTGAGATACAGCGACTTATTGGCCAAAAATTGCAAATTTTGCCCACCACCTCTCATTCAGCACCCTCGTTCGAGGTGACCCCCTTCGAATTTATAGAAAAGCTTTACGGTTCCTGAAACTATAGAGTCTTCCAGGCATCCGACGGTGAAGATTTGGTGGTCCTATCTTGCACCGTTTTTGACTGATCTACCCATGTGACAGACGGACGGACAGAATTGCAATGGCTAAGACGCTCTGCACGTAAAAATAGCTGACCGAAACCGTTTCATCCTAATTTTAGGCTCGCGGTATAGCCTGCTTTCTGTAAGCAATGGTAAGCATGCAAAACATGGCGAACAAATAAATTTTATGCAAATGTGAAACAATTTATGTAAGTTTTTTTACAGTTGAATATCTGTTATTATATCTGCTAAGTTTGCCGTACTTGTTGCTGCTGTTGATCAGTTTACAGCTTTCACTGATGGACGTTTATTTTTGTCATTTCAGTTGTCGACGTTCTGATCCTGTTGATCATTAAAGCGGTAGGTCTAGTTATTTTAGACATTATGCTAAAGTCTAATTCATATATCTGATACTTAAGTGTATTGTGTAGTCAGACTATACATGTAGGGCGTGGGGTGTGTGTGTGTGTGTGAATACCAATGCAGTGCATTAGTTTAAGTATATAGACAGGTAGATGTTGGTCACCCATGTATTTGATATATTTCGTTTTATCGTGACAGCCGCGTTACTGACTGCCAGCACCTGCTTCTCAAGGCGGGTATGATTCAGTGATTCATTGCATTGGGCCACCGGCTATGAAGACGTCTCCCAACGTTACGTGTGTCTTTAAGCTTTTTAGCTTACGACACGTGAAATCTGACGCACCATCTGTCCTTATGTGTTTGTGAATGACATTGACTATTGACTAAACGCCCGCCAGAATACTCGGTCTATATATGTTTTCATCGTGGTGTTTATTTATGGCATTGGCTTGGAGAAGAAGCGGTGACAGCATTGTCGTGTGCCATTTGTGGCGCCCAACTAAAAGCCTGCCACTCGCCAGCCACGCGCCGACAGTGTCTTAATATTCCCGCGCGTTTAATTTTAGGAGCATATATATATAGAGCACACTGGGTATTTCTTTAGAGCATTGCAATGCCAAGTGTTATTTAAGCGGCTGAGGAGAATATTCTGTAATCTGTCTAACTTCTTGGATTCGGACCGTGATTGGCATTGTCACCAGAATGTCAGTTGCTTTCTATGGGCCATTATTCACTTTTTCAAAACATTCATTAAGGGCGCATCTGCATGGTTAAATTGCAGTAATTTGGCTGACAGACAAAACAGGCGAATGTGAAAAAAAACTGTAATTTGCTTTTTTTTGGCATAGGTAACAACAACGTTTTTCTTGTCGTGGCGATGCGTTTGTTTTATTTATGCTTGGAGTTGCGCCTCTGATGAGCTGCAACGCAGAGCGAAGCTAGTCCTAAGCTAATTCTTTATTCGTTTAATTACTTTGGAAGTAATCAACTTTTATGACCGCCGTACATCAGCGTTACTGATAGGCAGACGGTCGGTCGGTCGGTCATGTGGCGCCCTTTGCACCATGCGTGCATCATCGCAGTAAAAATCTTATATATCCTACCTGCTATTCAGCGCTTGATGCCGTTTTGCTCTAACGCGAAACGATCTCACGCATAAAGGTTTTGTAGTGAGAGTTATTATTATAGGCCTATGGGGACACGGGGTGTGTTTTAGCTGCAAACCAGTTCACTGCGCTGCGCCAGTCGATAAGAAATGCCCGTTGCGCGTGAAATTTTCAAAGAAAAATTTACGGGACTTGTAGGTGCCACCCCAGTAGCGTCTTGGGTTAAAATTTTAAGTATAGGTGGGGCAGGAAGTTGCAATTTTCCTGCAGTTCGTAATTTTTTGGCCGACCATTAAGCTGTAAGCTTTAAGGTCTGGCCCTTCGGTACGATGTGTTGTGTCTGTCTGTCTGTCGTTTGTCGTGGATGTATTGTGGCATCACGGTAGGCCTTATACCGGAAAACTTTTTACACGAATAATTAGCCTGGTGTGTTGGTTCAGCGCCTGCAGAATTTCAGTGATTCAGTGCAAGGGAAGCATTTTCAAATTTGAGGTTCAATGAAGGTGGGTACAAAAAATGTGCGTTTTTCAACGGAAAACTGGTCGTATCTCAGAAACGGCGAGATATGGTCAAGTTTCCTATTGACCACCAATAGGAAATCTCATAAGCCCTCTCACATGACACGAAGACCATTTGCTGGTCTCGACTTCTGCGTACGGTTGACCCTCCCCACAGCAAAAGCTGGGCTTCTTGAACATTCAGACAGGCATATATACACACTGTAAAAGCTTTTTTGGTGATTTCATAGCGTATAAATCAGTTTTGCCAATGGCTTGAACGTGTTGTATATTGTATACGTTGTAGCGTGGTGAACATGCAATGACGTAAATCGGTCCAATGAAATGACGTCATCAGACTGCCATCATCACCGTACAAGGCGCCGCTGCGCAGCCTAGTGACAGACAGACGGACTGGCAGGTGCTCTATCCCGTGATGCTTCAGCAGTCTCATCTGTCCGGCGTTCTATGGCACCGCGTTGTCACTATAGGACAGTGAGAGTCGGCTGTGTGAGTGACTGACGGGGGTGCTACTACAATGATGGGGCGTACAAATCTGCAGCACTGTGGCTGTCACAGTGTCCGAGGTTGCCGGTGCGGTATATTGATGCAACTGCTGCTACTGCTGATGGTGACGTCCACTCTGCTGACAACTGCAGACGCTCGAGGTACTTAATACTGTTTAAACGCTGTATATACCGCATGCAATCACTGTTCCGTCCTGTTACAGAATTGTTTACTGTCTCCAATTGTTTATGGTGCACAGTGCAATGTCTGTTCTATGCATGCACTCTCTGTGAATCAGGGAGTTTTATTCCAGTTCATATACGGCTCAGCAGCTGACCTTCGTCTTAAAGTGCAAAAACCGGTTGATGAGGATCTGGGGATCGACTTTGTGTGATGGATGAAGTCCATGTCCGATTGTCCGTGCTTACAAATCTGGTGACGAGAAGCAATTGCTTTCAAATCTCAGAAGTGACAGCTGATTGGCGTGCACAAATGATGATGCCTTAACGCTGCTGTTTTGCGGTCATGGGCTGTTCGTGCCAACGATCAATTAGGGTCACATTATCTTAGAACTCAGTAGAGAGAATTTTTTCTGACTGTCGTTGATAATGATGATGTAGTTCAAGCTACAGACGAACTGACAGATTTTGTAGGTCAGTGGATCAAGGTAAAGGTCGCTACAAGGGCAACTATTTGAGTTATGGCTGGCGGACGCTTCCAGTATCATGTATAGGATAACCATGCCTCACTCTTCAACTCAGATAGTAGTACATGTACAGACTCTGACCATATTTCCTGTTGTTCTGACAGAACGGTTTGCCTGATGGGCTGATAAAGACGTCCGTGTTGATTAACAGACAGGGCATCTGATTGCAGTGCAAGTTTATATCTGTAGCATACATGTACTGATGAATGATCTGATATTGTAAGAATGGTTTTATCCAGTCTATAGTTATCTTACTCAAGTGGGGGATGAGCTTTGATGCTTAGAATGTGATCTAATGATCCGAGTCTGGGGAGAATGAATTGCGTGCATCGTGCATTTGCACGAGCTGTTGTTCCAACTGTTTGCCATTGTATTAAGTAAGTAAGTAAGTAAGTAATCTTTTATTAAACCACGGTCAAACGCCATTGCAAAATAGAAAATAACAGAGCATAATCGGTACAAAAAAATAAAATGAAATGAAATGAAATACGGTAGAGCTACAACAGATCTACATGCAAAATCTAATATGCATCACCAAACAAATATCGCAATACAAACGAACGTTTGTACAAGTTATAGTGATAC
>Ga0056128_1008082_pt1 | contig 13302 bp, 8 predicted proteins | sample WorMetLIZISLAND2_FD_71113 | JGI IMG/M metagenome (GOLD analysis project Ga0056128, IMG submission 71113) | Marine gutless worms symbiont microbial communities from Max Planck institute for Marine Microbiology, Germany - Olavius geniculatus... ... | reverse complement strand
GCCCCTGTGGCCAGGACTGCTAGTATACTGACCCAGTCGGTTAAAGGCGCTGGCTGTTAACTTGAGCCGGCCATCCGGCCGACCTGGGCTGTATGCTAGCTTAATTGGGCTTAGTACTGCAATGAGTGACTGCCTGCGGGCAGGTAAAACCATCGCGTCGGCTTCGCCCTCGCCGGCTCAAAGCTCCCACGCAACGGAGCTAGCTGTCTATGCGGAATCTTCTTCTTCTTCTTCTTCTTTAGGTGGTGCAGAAGGCTTACGCCTCTCTTGGCGTCCAGCCTCGACATTTTTGCTGGAAAAATGAAAAGCTGAGTTGACCTGGGTGGTTGATTCCATCGCAGACAGTCACCCATCGAGGCCGCATTATATACCTATGGGTCATGCTCATCGTAGTGGTAGAATGTCGGTCCTGGCCGGCGGACTTTCCTTATCCTGCGCTAGACTGATGGATGGCTGCTTGACCACTTTGTGGGTACGGCGTCCGCTATCAGTCAACCAACAAGGCCAAATCAGCCTGCCATCCCTCCGGGGTCGGTTAAATGAGTAGTAACCCATTATATGGGTTACGGAAGGTGGGGACTTTTGTACAGCTAACTGGGCTGCCTGGCCGGCCAGTGCGCCAGCATGTGTTTGCAGGCTGCACGCGGCGGCTGTGCGATCGGCGGCTCTGGTTAGTGACGAAAAGCGCATTAGAGGTGTACGTCGTACACGACGATGCGCTATACAAATTGACAACCTTTACCTTTACCTTTACCTTTACCATATGCCTGTTACGGCACACGTTGTCACTTAGAAAGCAAAGCTACGTAAAAAAAACATCACGCTCACTAATCCGGCCATAAAATAATTGTGATACAACTATACAAATGTACAAAATACGCGTCAGTAATAAAGCAACTAGCACGATGCTTTGCAGTGACTGTTATGTACGTACATTTTTTCTGACGATGTCTGCCGGAAACGTTGTCAACAAGGAAGAAACGACGAACGAACAGCGATCCCCCCTCTACATGTCAATCATGCCGCAAACAGCAAGAGATTAAAGTCATTAAACTGCACCGATAATTAACACATAGAACTATTTTTCTATGGTTGCACTCGTACTTCCCGTTTTTAGCACTATGTCTGCAGTGGTATAATGGGTTAACAACTCCACGGCTGCACTGAAGCACGACCAAACAAACGACCCCGTGAACTAACACTAAAAACCATGTGCCACTGTAGAATAAATGTACGGTGCATATTGCATAAATCGTGTAACACTCACTTATATCACTGCAGACAGTGGTGTAGCATAGTCATGCACTACAGTAACAAACTAACGACTGAACACATGAATGTAATAAACATTAGGTAAAAACATTAAAATCATCACAAAACTCGTTCATTTTTCCAGAATGAAATTTTAAACATTTGTAAATTCGGAATAAAAATAAAGCGACAAACGGCGCAAATAAGTTATTATGTAAGCAAACAAATCTCTTATTGCGCAGAATAAACATAACGCCTGAACACATAAATAAACACACAAAAACCTACTAGTATAGAAAAACTGATGAACCCTTTGTAACAATTCATTTACACAAATGATTAAAATCATTAAACTACAAATAGATTAACTATATACATTAAATTAAATACTACTCTAAAAAACTCACAAATGTGACACTTTCTTAAGCCACCCTACAGTTGACACGAAATAAAACAACTCGATGAAACTAAGGTAACTGTAGAAATAAAAAAAACAAATTCCACACATGTACAGTGTTGGATAAAGTAGTCCAAAATTCTACTTGAATAGAAGTAAAAGCAGCCCAAAAATAAAACTACTTAAGTAGAAGTCGAAATTTTTTCTACTTGAGTAGAAAGTAGTCTATCTTTCAAAACTTAACAGTGTGTTTTTGTGTCAAATCAATAACCTTTGTGCTTTATGCCTATTCACCCCCAACATATAGGCCTGCCTATATGTGAACTTTTTTATATAGGCCTTTCGAAGAAAAATACATTCACAGTTTAAGTCAAAGTACGTGGAGTTCGGACTTAAGAGAAAGTATACATGTACCTGTTGGCCAGAAGTCGTCAGATGTTGTGATGAATATCTTGATGGGAACCGTGTACAAATACTGTATACCTTTCTCTTCATACCTTAGCCCTGCTTGGTCGTTAAGGACACTGCAATTAAGACAAATCAATTATCGGTCACAACTGATTCTTTCTGAGACTTTGGCGCTTTATAAATCATTTACTTACTTACTTACTTACTAGAGCTTCAGATGAAGCATGACCATAAATACGACTATTCGACTATATAGGAAACGAGCCTACACAAAACAGGAAATTACTCAGTAACACTATACATGTACATATACAAAGCAGGGTACCAACATGTTTGCTGACAAAAAAAATTCCAAAACTTTTCCAGAACTTTCCAGAACCGTCAAAACGTTCCCACAACCTTCTTGGAGCCTGCGAACGCTTAAATATCATTACAAACAGCAGTCGCTTAATCCAGTGCACAAAGTTCTTCACAAAGCATATGGACTATGAAATGCCGAGTATTTTGAAATTTATCTCATCATTTTATTTCAGTAAGTAAATGCTATGCTAGTGCAATACATTGTCTATTTTGAACCCCCAGTAAACTCATCAACTATGCAGTATTTTCATTTTCCAGGACTTTCTATGGCCCGGAAAATCAACGAAAAAATCCCAGACTCGTTAGAAGGTGTGGAAACCCTGGCAGGATGCAGTTGCAGTAGCTCAAAGAATCATACAGACAGAAAGGGATACACGGTTCATAGATAGTTGTGCTGAACTTGCTCGGGTCAAAATAGTCTTCCAATGAGATGAGGCACTGTGACCACAGACCAACAGAACACGGAGTCAATTAGCTCACAAATTCACTCGCACACTTACTGAACAAGCAACTTACCCGTACATCTTCATTAACTCAAGTCCAGCATTTACACAGATAAGATAGAAAGACAAACAAGGAAGAACGGAAGGGAAAAAGAAAAGATAGCAGTTTGGTGGTTAACACGTTTGTCTCGATATATGAAATTGCCGTCTGGTTATGCTAAAACCATCTTGGTATATAACAATCAACTGCGATAGACAGGAAAGTAAATGAAAACGGAAGAAAAAAATGAGAGGAAAAGTTTAAACACAACTCCAATTGTGAAATACTGCGTACACAAAATGCACTAGCGACAACAATAATTTAAAGAAAATGTTGTCAATGTATACCAGTGATATTTATTTATTTTTTTCATGACGAAGTATCCAGGACCATATCCATGGCAGTTCTCCTCTATGGCTCAGAAACCTGGACCCTTACACAAGCAGATTGGAAACGATTGGACTCCTTTCACACGCGGTGTCAGCGGCGGATACTTCACATCAGATGGTACGATTTCGTATCTAACAACGAAGTCTTACGCCGGACTGGTCTACTGGCAGCCTTTCTCATCATTCGCAAACGAAGACTCGGACTGTTCAGTCATGTTGCCAGACTCACAGAGGACGTCCCAGAAAACCAGATCCTTCGAACTTGCTGCGAAGCCCAAGACGGTGTCCGGCCATCTCCTGATTGGAAACGCGCTCGTGGTCGACCTTCCATCACTTGGATCCATCAGATCTGCCGGGACACAGGAATATCAGTGACCGACGCTCTGCAGCTGGCAGAAGATTGCTCGTTCTGGCGACAAATCGCAACGGCGGAATGCTACGGCTGAACGCTTCGCGTCATGATGATGATGATGAGTATCCACAATATTGCAGGAACAAACCCCGAAAACAGCATAGCCTAGTCATTCAGCCTAGATGGAACATGTCATCAGTTTAGAACCTTCTGTTGGTAGTTGAGGCCGATGTCATATGCGGCATCAAGACGCAGCCTGGTGTCACGACAGAGCTGTATGCGACCGCGTTTTGCCGACCGATAGCCGAGGAACCGACCGTCGACTGAGTATTGACCAACTACCAGCTGCAGCCGACTCGCCTGTGTACACAGCAACAGACGGACGAATACACCGTGGTGGTCCCAAAATTAGCGACTCTCCTGCTTCAAACTCGCCTCATTCAGTTTCCGGTTCATGGATTTCAACGAAATATCGTACACTGCACTATCTTAACATTACTTACGGCCACACCCATTATGACGTACACACTTTACCGTGTGTTCTCAATGCAACGTCATTATGACGTCAGAGCTTGTACATTAAGGTTACGTTCAATAAGTTGTTAGAATAAAAGCTTACATCAAGATCAAATGGGGCCATTTTAAGCCCAAACTTTAAATACTAGTTCCAAACGATCGTCTCAATGACTGTGTCAAATTTTGTAAAAATCTGTCAAGTATTAACGATTTTACACTTAACTTTTCTGTAGGGGAGCCGCTAATTTTGGGACATGGTGTAGATTAATTGATTGCCATATCAATTAATTATATTTATTTAATAGACTATGTAACAAACTAATAATTCAACTGAATATCAATAAATTTACACAAAATTTTCGCCAGCTGTAGCTGACGGAATACTAATTCAGAATATCTCAACAGAATTTGATTATTACTTAAATATTATTTGCTAGTTGTGACGTAACTGTGGTGACATAACAAGCTTTCTCGTTCATCTCAACTAGTGTTTTCAGATGCTGCACAGCTACCGTAACCTGCTTTGATGGCAAACTTTATTTGGTTCAGTGCTTCACCGACGACAAACTGCTAAAGTTTTACTGTTGCAGCCCCCACCAAAAAAACGAGGCCAAAATTTAATGATCGTGTTCATGCAATTATGCAATTAAATTTGACCTATACACGTTCCGGCATGACAATTTACCAGCACGCAGAGATTTTGAGATGGCTCAGTTTGTGGCAGAACAATGAGTGTTTTTACCGTTAAGTCCTCAGCGATGCGATAGACAGTTGGTAAATGTCTGTCAAGGAAAAACGTGGTGTTGACCGGAAAATAAAGCCGTGGAACCGGGTCACCTCCACTGTTTCAACAGCAACCGCCAAAACTTCTACAGCTATTACTACTACTACCACAATCACCACCGCCTCCACTACAACACCTTCCTCCCCTGTTTTGCCAACACGTACAACGACAACAACAGAACAGCGTCGTGGGTTGAAAAAATTGGCGAGGCAGAAAGTTGCGATTTTCCAGCAAACAGCTGCAAATTTCCACAGAGGAGACTATGAGTGCTCCAATTGTTAATTTTGCTCCTAAATTTCACTCGTAAGGGGGTTTTAGCTCGAAACAGATCAAAATTTTGGCAGAACAAACAGTTTTTTTGCCAGTTTCTGCCACTTTAAACTATAATGCTAATTTTTGATGCATCTTTATACAAACTAAAGTAGAACGATACAATTCTTTTGTTTTACATAAATTTGCTCACAGTCATTCTGTAACTGAGTTGCACTTCTATCATGAATGGTGCAAGAAATGTTGCAATTTTGTATAGATTTTGACTTTTAATCTACTTATGCTATGAAAATACGTGCAGCGAGAGTTTCAACTCACTTAGAGTACATACTGAACTGCACTGGTTTGAGCCAAATTTTTGCCAGTTTAAACCACTCGAGTGGCGTAAACACGTTTTTGCCGGCAAAATCCCAACGGAAGGCAATCTGAGTAATGGCCTGCCAAGCTGGGCTACTTTGGCCCCTGTTACTATTATTAATTTTTTGCCAATCTTATCCGGAAATGGCCCTATATAAGCTAGTACGGCTGTTAGCAGTGACAAACAAGTGGACAAGTAGCAGTAACATCTTACCTGGCTTTTTTCCTTGGCGTAGGCCTAAAAACAAATGCACACAGCAAAAAATTTACACGTTCATGTGAACGCAAAACAGACACTTAGCACCAACTGATATACACTGTATCCAGAAAAAAAACATCCCAAACATTATCAATTGTCACTTGAAGAAGGGATAACCAATTCTAATAATTTTAATACGAATATTTCTGGCGCAGCTAGCCATCAAACGACCGTTCAGTATTCCACCTCACACAATGTCTGTTTCTGCACTACCTGGGGAAAGCAGAACCAATGAAATATGAGTTGAAATGAACAGAAATACGTCAAAAAGCATCCCCAACATTATCGATTGTGGCTTGAAAAAAAATTGACAGATTTTAATTATTTTTGATGCAAACATTTTTGACACTACTTTCCATCAAATGACCATTCTAGTTCCCACATCACCAAATGTCTGTTTTTGCACTATTTGGGAAAACCCGAACAGGCGGAATTGGATAAAAATGCAATACTTTGTTGGTTTTGTTTCTCTAGGAAACAAACAGTGGGTGCGGTGGAAAATTGGACAACCATTTAATCGCCAGTTGTGTCGGAAATACGGGTGTCAAAAATTATTAAAATCTGATAATCCTTCTTCAAGTTACAATCAAAAATGTCCGGGATGTTTTTTTCCGGACACAGGGTACACTAAGTCCCAAAATTAGTCCCCCCCTGCTTCAAACACACCTAATTCAGTTTGTAGTTTATGGATTTCAATGAAATATCATATACTGCACTATTTTAACATTACTTACGGTCGCACCCATAAAGACGTACGCACTTTACTGTATGTGCTCAATGTAACGTTATTATGACGTCAGAGTTTGTTTACATTAGGGTTATGTTCAATACGTTATTGTTATTGACAAAGGGATCAAGCAGCAGCGTATCTACCTTAGAATAGGAGCTTGCATCGAAGCCAGAAATGGCCACTTTGAGCTCAAACTGTAAAGACAAGTTCAGAATGATTGTCTCAATGATTGCTTCAAATTTTGTAAAAAAAAAATCTGTCAGTTATTAACGGTTTTGCACTAACTTAAAACCGCTAATTTGGGAGACAGTGTAGATTACTACTAACTGTGTCCCATAAAAATACAATGCTTAACATACACTGGTACAGTAAAAACATAATTGTATTGAAAAAGAAATGTGATGAATTGTGCATGTGCTTGTTTCAAATTCTCCTGGGTATGTTTTCGCCGAAAATTAGCAATATTGCTACACTACCTCGTAAAATATAAATGTAAGACAAACCAAAAATAATATCAGGAAACAAGCGTTTTGGCAAACAGAAAGACACTCCAGTCCAACATCGCAGTAGTGTGGTGGTATTTTTTCAAATGCCAACTGTCAAATGGATGACTGGTCCGAGAAAGTGCTAGACCGAAACTGACTATAACTCGGTAGGCCAAAAACAAGGGCCACCATAGCTAAGAGTTGACATAGCCAAGGTCCACCAAAGCCACTGATACAATTTATCCTGATTCCTAACCCAGTAACCCTATCAGTAATCTTAACCTTAACCCTATCCTTAACCCTGGCGCTGTTCAGACTATAGTGTAGTTAGTGCACCTGGGACTAGCGAAGTGTCCCGTCGAGCGTCGTGCGTACCCTGCTTGGCGCTCTTGTCCGAACGGGGTGTCGGGAATGTCGGCAGCGTAGAAAGCGTCCATGTACGACGTACAGACCGTCACGTGCTGACCACGACCTCGATGATACATCATCAGCACACACATGTTAGCCAGATGCTGACACAACAACTCCTCCCAGTAGTTCTCCTGTATGGCATCAACAGCACGCAGCCCCAGATGGTTAAATGCTATAACTCTTCACAGGAAACACATCTCATAGCTACGGAGCGTCACCTGCCATGTGGGATCACAGTGTTACCTGCCACCTAACACAGCTGAGCCAAATGCACCCCACAATTTCTCAGCCAGACAAGCCAGTACTCGATCTACCTACCACAGAGAAATGAAACGCTGAATTGACTGAATTGTGTTGGTTAGCCCTACATACTGTGACAGTTTACCTGACCACAGACAGTCACCCACTAAAGTACTAACCATTTGATAGCGATCCGACGGGAGTGAAACCAGTGACCTTGCGATTGCAACTTTAACATCTTACCGTTACAAGCTACCAAGCCAGATAACAAAAGGATAGGCACTCCTTCTGTCGATATCATTTCAATTTCATCTGTCACCAGTGATGCTAACTGGCCAGACGGCGACACTATTGTCTGCGAACGTTTCAGATTTCTGATAGCTTACAGCTATTATTCACTCGTCGTGAAGTTCTCGCACAGTGTTTGCTAGAGCATAGGCCTAGCAGCAAGCAAAAGAATGTAACTCACAGAGCATCCGGCGATGGCGACGTCAGCGTGCTTCTCCAAATACGCCGACTTAAAACCACGTCCCTGCAAACATCCAACGTGAACACATGTACGGTGCATCACACAGTCCAACGAAAAAGACTGACAGAAGTTCTTACAATTAAACCAAGAAATTTGAGCTAGTGCTCACGAGAAGTGTGAAAGCCTGCCAGTCTGTCTCCAGCCATTTCGTCGCAGTTCATTCTTGCAGTGTGCGCTGAGCCGAAAATCGCAAAAATCAATAAAAACCCCTTATTTTGGAAATTTGGGGTCCTTCAAAGTCATCGACGTTGATACGACCAAAAAGCTCGTCACTAGTACTTGTTGTGATAGGCAGCATGTCCATGCCTATCTGCAACCGTTTTCATGAAACACTCGCCAACAGCGGTAAAATAACGACTTTTACGGGGGGTACCGCTCTTTGATGCCCTCGTGCGCAGGTTTCCTTAAACCTAGAAAATCGAGACTTGGACCGTCGAAATCTACGTTGAATGCTGAAAATTTCATATGCAGCTTCTCCATGTCGATCTCAATTGATTTCGGCGCAATTTGCTCCTGAAATGTGTCTCTCAGCCCGAAATCGCCAAAAAATCCATAAAACCCCTATTTTGGCGTTCAAAGTCATCCACGGTCATTGAATTTGGTGGCAATAGAAAGCCAGTTTACGACTTTGTATTAGTGATTAATAGTAACTAGAGGCCCTATCTCGCACCGTTATTAAGATACAGCGACATATTGGCTAAAAATCGCAAATTTTTCCTACCCCCTCTCATTTAGTGCCCTCGTTTGAGGTGACCCCCTTCGAATTTATGGAAAAGCTTTACATTTTTTCGGGGCAAAGATTTGGTGATCTTAGCTTGCACTGTTTCTGACTGATCCACCCGTGTGACGGATGGACAGACGGACGGACAGAATTGCGATGGCTAAGACGTGCTAAAGCAGTAGCTGCTTTCACGCGTAATAAAATTAAAGTCGATTTTACTGTCCGCGAGCAGGCTTGCTGTGGATATGAAATTTGCTATCCATATCCATATCCACAGACGCCTATCGTGTGGACATAATACATATAGCCAGTAAATTTTCGCGAAATACAGCAGTGCCAGAGCGTCCATTCCCCCAGGCATTTCTTTTGTGAAACTGTTGAAAATAAATAAAAGTTAAAAAAAAAAAAACACATTTGCATTGAAATATGATTTTAGAAAAGTATTTCCCGGTTGTCATGAAAATCTCCCGTACTTATTTTATTGTCCTTGCTATCAGGTTGACCGTCAGGTTGAGCCTTCGGTACGATATGTCGTCTCTCAGTCGTCTTTTAGACTTTTACCCGTAACAAATGTATTGTGGCTAAACGGTACGTCGTAAGGAGTTGGCGATACTGTTGGCGAGATATCGTGATTCTAAAATTTCGCAAATTTGGCTTAAAATGCCTATTCAGGCCCCCAAAAATCATGTTTTTGGGGAGTTTTGACCCAAAATATTATTTTTTATCATCCAGACCCCCAAAAGGCCCTACCTTACGCGGAAACACGCGTTTTGAGCCATAAACGGTCGTGATCGGTCTTCTGGTGTGACCTGTAGGCGTGCGCAAGAATACAAAAAAAGATAGAACACAGAAAGTAACGGAAAATTCCCTCCCTACGCAGACCCCCTTTCCGTCGTCCCACATCAACCAAATTTTGCATGTGCGGTCGTATCACGGATGTCTTTCTTGATTTCAAATTTCATTAAGATCGGTCGAAAAATGTGGGAGTTGTGGGGGGTCGAAATTTTGGCCTACCTTTTGACTTGGCACTTATACAACAGCTTGTTGCTACCGCACAAGCCGTGATAATTTGAGTGATTTTTTTGCCATGGTGCACTTTGAGGTTACACTCACAGTAATGAAATGAGCCCAAAACACTACGCCTATTTTCGGGGCTTCTTTCTTCTGCGACATATCTGGTATGTTTTCGTATTAACGGATTTTCTCCAGACTTTCGTGCTAGTGTGCCTTGGAACATGAACTAAGCTAATTTACAGCGTAAACCTAAGTTAGAACGCGAAAAGGTCAAAAGTCAAAATTCTGCTGTATGAGCAGTGGCGTATTTAGGGAGAGGGCCACGGTGCGATGCCCCCCCTTGGCCCGACCATGAAAATTTTTTAAGGCGACTTTATATGAATTTGTATCATACCGATACAATATGCGATTAAAATCGCCATTTGAGATTGCATCTGATATGACGCTGTGATTTTCTGCGTTTCCAAATTTCAGAAAAAATAAGCGAATTTGCGGCTTCCATTGAACCTCCAAAAGCAAAAAGTGTTTCAGCTTCAGGGGGGCTTCGCCCCCTCACCTCCCGACCAGGGGCTCTGCCCCTGGACCCCGCTGGAGGCTCCGCCCCAGACCCCCGTTATAGGCTTGTGCTCTGTGCGCTTGCCATGTCTCCCCCCTTTGCCAAATCCTAAATACGCCACTGCCCTGAATCCAGCTACAGGGTCTGGGGAGCGTTAGCTCCCTCAGTGGGGTCTGGGGCGGAACCCCAGTCGAAATCGCATTTGATGGATTTTAACCTTTAAAATGTGACATCCGGTGACAACAATTTTAATTATTTTCCATATAATTAGGGCCTAACTGATCAAACCTGCTACTTTGTAATTACGCAATCACGAAGGATGCTGAGCGGGTGCTGCTTGCATGGGGGTGCTAAGGGCTTCTCTTAGTACCGGTGCTGAAAAATCTGAGTAGGGGTGCTGAGCAACCCCTAGACCCCGTCTGGCTACGGCCCTGATTATGCACTGGCTGCACCCCGAAGCTGAGTCCACTTTTTTCTTCAGCAACTTAAAAATCGAACACGCGTCTATTTGGTATGCAATGAAGTGACATTTGCAGCCACCAAACGCGTTTTCTGAGTTCTTAATGTGTCCAAAATGCATTTTCGGTCGGGTCCTACTCCCGAATTTCACTGGGAGAGGGGAAAGCTAGGAAAACAGCTCGTTGCCTTCTCTCAAAAACCTCTTGCCCACTTTTGGCCTTCGGCCTCATATTTCGGCTCTTTTTGGCTTCAAAAAGTGTGCACCGCACCCCAAAGACAAATTATTGGAATGAACCCTAAAGTCCTATGCAATATTGTACAGAACTCACTTTTCTTGCGACAGCGTGGTTCCCATGTTACTGCCTAAAAGAAGACGAAGGTTATGTTTTGGGGGCAGTTGTTATTTGTCAGCTGAACTACTGAAAATTACGAACGGTCACCGGCGAAATTTTGTGGAAAGGTTCTGCATAGCAACCAAGAAACAAATGACTATATTTGTGCATTAGTGTTTGTTTTTTTTGTTTATGATGCTATCGGAATTTTTCGATGAATAAAGTTGATTAAATATTAATGGCAATCCGCATTCTTATGTAACTCATCATCCAGGATTTTGTTTACCATTAGAATACAGTAGTTGCATTCGCCAGGTGACAGCAGCCCTCTAGGTCGACTCAGCCTTCTACCCTCCGTGGGACGGTAAAATGAGTAGTAACTCATTTACATGGGTTACGAAAGGTGGGGACCTTGGTACAGCTGACTGGGGTTGCCTAACCGGCCGCTGCGCCAGCCTGTGTCTGCAGGCTGCACACAGTGGCCGTGCGGCAGGCGGCTTTGGTTAGTGACGAAAGCGCATTAGAGGCGTGTTTGCGACGATGCGCTATACAAATTGACGACCTTTCACCTTTTTAGGTAAAAGTTTGAGATCTCTGGTCGCTTCTAGTTATCACTCTTATTAGGGCCTATATGAAGTTTGTCTTGTTCGGCGGACTCACGTAGTAGAGGACGGTGGTCCATCCTTCCATGGTGATGCACTGAAAGACGGTCAGCATCGCGAAGCCGATGTTGTCGAAGCCGACAATGCCCCACTTGGGTCCCTCCCAGTAGAGTTTGCACTCAGACACGTTGGACGGACAGGCGAAGCCGCTGCTGGTAGACGAGTTAGTTTCAATGGTCGTCACTGAGCAGGGCGTCAGCTCAGCCTCGCCCGCCAGATCCCACTCACCTGCACCGCACACTGGTCGTTCTCAGTCAGTCAGTCGATTTATGTATTCACACAACGTGTAGCAACATAATCAACAAAACAACGTGAAAGTCGTCAAAAGAGCACTGAGATAGACAACTGCAAAAAAACAGTGAAAACACAAATACAAATTAAAACTAATCAAACTTAGAAAATAAAACGTGCCTATGCTTATGTCTTTAAACAGTTGCAACAATTGGGGACTGCACAATCGAGATAATGTGAGATAGCAATGTATTCCGGATATTAACAACACAAAATTGACCCAGGAAAAGAGAGACAAAAGGTATGTTAAAACATTGCCCAGCCGATATTATACACTCTGTAGATATGTTACTTTTTTCGTTTTAAGTAAGTAGAAAATACTTAACGTTCTAAGCGAGTAACTTCTATTTAGATTCAATCAAACCGTGTAAATAAACGACAACATTTCTTTACTATTTTTAAATGCAAGCTAGCTTTTTTGTTTTTTTTGCATTGTTTGCGTTCGTTTTACTTTTTTGTGCCTGGTTTTATATTGCGTGTTTGTGCTGTTTTCGCCATGGCAAAATAAATTAAAGTTTCAATAAACTTGAGGATTTACTTATCGTTTTTTTGGAACCTGGACCATGCAGATACATTATTCTTATTAACCGCTGGGATTTATATTTTGCGTGGCGACCGAAGTTATCAATACCGGCAGTTTTTGGACATTTTTATTCTTAATGCCTAGGCGAGATATTCGTCTAAAGTGCTTCGTAAGTATATCTAAGCAGTGATCACGTACTGCGTGGCAGGAAGTCTCAGCTATGTCTTAGTGTATTGGTGACGAAAACGCTACTTGGATTTTATCGCATTTGATTTCAACACGCCATCAAACGACATAAGATATTACGGTACTAATTTGAGGACAAGGTGATAACGCCGGTAAAACAAGTAAGACGACCTTTAACCTTTTAACCTTTACATACAAGACCTCCATGGCATAAAACGTAAAAAAACGTAAAGTCCTTCCCGAGCCTTACGGCCCATAGGGCGGCGCTGATCTCCGTTTCCTAAGGCCCTCAGCCAGACACCAGTTTTTACACTGCGAGACCACGGATACGGGGCCA
>Ga0056128_1008080_pt1 | contig 13304 bp, 8 predicted proteins | sample WorMetLIZISLAND2_FD_71113 | JGI IMG/M metagenome (GOLD analysis project Ga0056128, IMG submission 71113) | Marine gutless worms symbiont microbial communities from Max Planck institute for Marine Microbiology, Germany - Olavius geniculatus... ... | reverse complement strand
ATATGCGGCGTATTTTCCGCATATGCGATTTTGAAAATGCCATTATATGCGGAAAAATATGCGATTTGCACTTTTTGCCAAAATATGCGATCGCATATTCGCATATAACCAGCATCCCTAACTGCTGCATGACAGTCAAATCTCGTAATCGATTAGCTCTTGGGGGCCACATATTAGGATAGACGGAATTTATCGATTTTTAATTATTTCAATGCGTATTGTGCTTGGTCTGATTTCCTTAGATAGTGCAGAAGCAGACATTGGGTGAGGTGGAAACTTAAACAATCATTTAATAGCCAGTTGTGTCAGAAATATGTCTGTAAAAATTACTGAAATCTGTTAATCATGCTTCAAGTTACGATCAATAATGTTGGAGGTTTTCACGTTTTTTTGCATAATTTAATGCACATTTTGCTTGGTTTTCTTTCCTGAGGTAGTGCAGAAGCAGACAATGGGTGAGGTGAAAAACTGAACGGCCATTTAATGGCAAACTGTGTCAGAAATATTTACACCAAAAATTATGAGAATCTGCTAATTTTTGTTCAAATTAGAATCGAAAATGTCCGGGATGTTTTTTGAGACACAGTGTAGTTGGCTGGTCACCGAACAATGGAAACGCACTTCGCTGTACAAAATGCACGCAATCGTTAACGGCTAGCATAGCAATTAGCAAATATTGCTTCATACAAATAATCAGATCCGGTCGCGCAATGCAAACATGTTGGATGACTACAAAAATTTATGTCAAGTCTTGACCTTAAACATTTTTGGCCTCGGTTTTGCCGCGGTCGTAGTGCTTCGGCTGTGATAACATCATAAAACTTGTACTAGGAGCTTACGACGTCGTTGTCACTTTTATAGTTCTACATTTAGACCTCGGTCGCGGTCTCGGCCTTGAACAGTTGGCCTTTCGGCCTCTCGGCCTCGTCCTCCTGGCTTTGACCTTGTCTTCGAGAGTTTGGCCTCGTTTAACATCGTCGAATCTTAATCAGACTGCGGGGATGCTTGCGGCGGAGTTTTCGATGACGTATATAGTCGACGGCGTGACGTCGGCGTCTTCTGAGCCGGATTTGTCAAGTTTCACCGACGCCGTCTTGTCTGCGATCAAACAGGCACTGAGTGTACTGATAGACTTAACGAACGTCTAGACATGTTTAGGCGTACTGTTATCTCTATTTCGAATTGTGAAAATTCCGTTTTGCGAATATGAAGCAAAAATTTTTGGCGAGCTAAAATTTACTGTGCAGTCTGTTGCATGCCGAAAAGAATTTTTTGAAGTGACATACACATCATGTAATACTTTGTTCTGTATCCTATGCCTACGCTCAAGTCAAGTTAAAAAAATTGAAAAGTTAAAAGTGATAATATGGCTCCTTATGGGGAGCCCATCTCAGAGCTACGGAGCGTCACCTGCCGTATGGGATCACAGAGAGTTACCTGTCACTAGACACAGGTGAACGCGCCGCGCCTGAACCGCAGCTGAGCAGGCCGGTACTAAATTTACCTACCCCAGAGGAATTAAAGGTTGAGTTCACCCGGACGGTTGGTTATATACCGAGATGGTTCACCTGATCGCAGACAGTCACCCCTCTTAGTAGTAACCGCTTGATAGCGACCCGACCCAACTTGGAGTCGAACTCCCGACCTGTTGATTGAAAGTCCAGCATCCTAAGCGTCACTGACCGGTCTTAGCCTGGCGGCTAGGAGGCGGTGGCGACACGGCAGTAGTGTTAGTGTTAGTGTCCTGACAGCTGTGTCCTGCGGAAGAACTTCTTCTTTCGGCCCACGGATTGACACTCGGAGTACAACATCTTGACAATTCGCCGTCGTTGCTTTGTACCATGTACGCATCCAGATCTAACCTGCAGTATAGTACGACCAGTATAACAACCGTCCACAGATTAAAGACGAGTACGGGGCAACGTAATTGAACTGAACTGACATGGTTCAGTTTTTGACTAACTGACCAATGGGAAAGCAGTAATGCATTATAGCAGACACCGTCTAACGGCGTCGGAGACTACGTGACTAGGCGCACGTACGCATCAACCAATGACCAATGGGCTCGCCTTGCTCTTTCTTCTCTCTTTTCTTTCCTTGTTGTAGTGTAGTTTTAGCTGTAGGCGTAGTAGTAGTTGTAGTAGTATTAATGTTTAAATCATTTCACTTGGCGGAGATATGCACTCTTACGAGCGCCTTCTAGTTTTTGCATGTAACTACCGTCTGTCTTCAACGCGTACGATTTCGCTAAAAATGTTCGCACGTTAATTTTTAACAACGACCAAGTATCGGCGAAAAAAACATGTATGGAAATTTGACAAAAAACACATATGACACAGACGTTAACTATTTGTTCTTACCCATGGTTGTCTTGACTGTTGACGATTGACGTATACAGTAAGTAAGTAATTCATCGTGTTCACAGCGACCACGCAACACACAAACATACAAGCAAACAAGCATGTTTGAGTACAAAATATACGTTTTTTAAAAAATTTTCTACACGACGAAATTTTGCTGTCATCTGTCAGTTTTAATAATTGCAGTAAAATTGTCTTTTTTCGCAGAAAATAACAGTAGTGTACGCAGCTAATGTTTTTTCGCTACTCCGTGTTCTGCTGTTTATATCATTTACTGTAATTCCTCATATGTGATTTTTGTTTTCATTTTGTATGTATTAGTTAAGTTTTTGTATGGGCACGACATGGTACAGAACAATAAACTTCATTTATCGACAGTTTGCAGTTAACGCACTAAATAAATAACGTAGCTATATAATTACTTATTTACTTACTTACTTACTAGCTAATGATCCAGTAAGTAATTCAGCTCACCCGCTCTCTTCGGGCGGCAGGGGTAGAGGTTTTCCGAAGCCGTCTTTGCCGATCAGCCAAAACGTCTTGCGCATACCCTTACCCTGCATCAGTATCATCAGTCACTACCAGCTGGTCTACAGGGTGGGCCAAAAATGGCGCAATGTTTTACGTGACAATAACTTTATCGAATATCAACTTATTTTCGAAATTCTTTTACTGTCGGAACCAGGAAAAAATTTGTAGTAACACCATTACTAAAGATCCCACCACGTCTTTTATGTGTTGCCATACGACCTTGTGAAATATCGGACATCGCAATCAAGCCGGCGACGACACTGACTTATGGCGTGATCAACGTTGATAAAGCCTGATCTGTTGCCCCCAAACAGCCCAGACTTAAATCCGGTCAATTATGCTGTTTGAAATGGGGTGAAATCTTTAAGGACAGTGTTACTACTAATTTTCTTTTAATTCCAGCAGTAAAAAAATTTTAAAAATCGGTCAAGATTTGCTGAAGTTATTCGCATATAAAACATTGTGCGATTTTTTGGCCCACTGCGGTTGACAAAGTTGAGAACGGCAGTAACGGACACATCTCAAATCAAACGATAAGCTCAAATCGCAAATTTGTTAGAAAAATGGTTTAAAACGCAAGGTCAAACGTCCAATCTCAAATCATTCTTTCTCTAACTCTCAGATCTTTTAACAGCAAATCCTAAGTCAAATCATAAATTTTTTAATAGTTACATATGCATAGTGTTAATTTTTAGCTTAAAGTTGTTTGCCGTAGACAAGCCACATTCTTAACCAAAAATCTAAAACAGTTGTTTGAAAAAAAGATAGATTTTAATAAAATCGTCTTTTGTAGTTTAATTGCAGTTTTAATCAAATCAAAATTTGGATTCGCCCATAACTGGAAAACGGGTGTTGATCATCCGGGCAACACAACAACCAATGCTGCTCATTTGAAACTTACACAATTTTTACAATTCTCATTTTACTCCGTGTTTTTTTCTGTCCGTGTTTGTCGTTTTGTCTGCTTGTTGGCAGAATAAATAAACAAGTTCTGTAGCCTACGATAATAGCACTCGAATCTTCGTTCCTTTCCTGCTCTTAGTTCTTATTTCTAATGCTGTAGTGTTTAGTTTTAATTTATTTTATCCACTTCATATAAGAAATGCGTTGCAAGGCAATAGTTTTCGAATGTACAGGGTGCGCCCAAAAATTTTACCCCTGAGGTTTTCTGATAATTTTTCCGAAACGGCTGAGAATTTTTAAACAAAATTTTACACGCCTATTATTTATTCAGATTTACGCTAAATTGCAAAATTTTATTCAACTATCTCCAACTTTGACAAAGTTATGCCGTATTAAGCGGGACCACCCAGCGAATTTTTACATTTCACAACACGTCCATTACGAGTTTTACCAACTGACAATAAACAACAGGTTTAAAACAGAAATAATTGACATTTTATGTACCAGCACACAGTTCAGTTAACATATTTCAGTACGAAGTTTACATGGTATGCTCACCGGCCGAAACGCATGAGTTCAGACGTTTGCGAAAGTCGCTGATAGCTTTATTGATCGTTGTCCGTGGCAAGTCGTCCCAGATCTGCTGCAATGCACTTTTTAGCTCTGGAATGGTCTTTGGCTTTGGATGAATGTGGCATATTACGTCGGAAGTCTGCTGCCAATGCTCGTTGACGACTGCAAACGGTTGCTTCCATTTGGATTCGTATTTCAGCAAGACGGCGCTCCTGCGCACACGGCCCGTCAGACGCAGAACTGGTTGACGGCAAACTGTACCGACTTCATCGCAAAGGACCAATGGCCACCAAATTCACCCGACCTCAACCCACTTGACTATCATGTGTAAGGCGCAATGCTTCAGGCATTTCACTAGTTCATAAAATGTCAATTATTTTTGTTTTAAACCTGTTGTTTATCGACAGTTAGTAATACTCGTGATGGACGTGTTGTGAAATGTAAAAATTCGGTGGGTGGTCGCGCTTAATACGGCATAACTATGTCAAAGTTAGAGATAATTGAATAAAATTTTGTAGGTTAGCGTAGATTTGAATGAATAATAGGCGTGTAAAATTTTGTTTAAAAATTCTCAGCCGTCTCGGAAAAATTATCAAAAAACCTCAGGGGGTAAAATTTTTTGGCGCACCCTGTATATCATTGTAACTTCAACGTAAAATCCGTATTGTCTGCATATGAGTCTGACGTGTGCTATAAACTATAACTAATTTACTCACAACAGGTAATCAGTAATCAGGATAGTGGCTAGAGCAGCAGTATTAATTATCTCCGCCAAAGTGAACGAAGGGAGGAGATTAACAGATTGGTCGTTCTGTCCGTCTGTGTGTCCGTGTATGTACACGACGACTCATCATCATCTCCACATGTCATACACAACCGGCAGGAACGGTGGCGCTTTTCTGTGAAAGCTTCTACATTTTACAGTAGTAATGTTTAAATCACTTCACTTGGCGAGATATGCACTTTCACGAGCGCCTTCTAGTTTACCTTGAGTTCGACCTCCCCGCGGTACTGTGTCTGATATCCTCCCAGCGCGTCCAGTTTGTCTTTCGTCTCACTGCTTATATGAATCCTGAACGCTGCAATGCACACAACTGAACCATAGTTTTGCCCACATCACCATAATACTGTTGTCACACTACCATGTGATATGCAGAGTTCGTAATTTGTTCTTAGTCTCGCTACTGATGTGAATCCTGAACGCTGCAATGCACAGAACAGGACCTAATTTAGCTCCTAAAGTGGCTTAGGTTAAAAAAAATTTAGGAAAAACTTGCGAAAACATTACGAAAATTCCTAGAAAGTTTTGTAAATTACGCCTCAGAACAGTAACAATCAACATTAGCAGAGATGTTGGCGCCAAGTGACGACTTTATGCGGCCATCCGTCCGCTGACATTCACCACTGACCTTTCGTACTGAAAAACGGACGTCACGATGCTCGGGGAAACTTTCGCATCAATTTTGGTCGTTCTGCGCCTTTTCGCTTATGAGTTATAAGCCTGTACGGGACGGACGGGCGGACAAAGAAAGGGACGAACGGACAAAACGGGCAAGACGAGTAATGCGGCCTAGAGGACAAGGCATAATGGCAACCTGTTTTATTGCAACTGTAGTTATGTGCTACGAACTGAATAAGACTACACGGTATTTCATAAAAAAAGACCCCTTTTTGTTTTTCTCATAATTCACTCAAATGATCACCAATTTAAACACAATTTTTACCAGTTGTAGCTGAAGAAATACTAATTAAAAATATTGCAACAAAATATGGCAGTTAATTAAATATTCTTTGTTAGTCGTGACGTAATCCTGACGTCATAATGTGTCACGGGTACAAGCTTGATAGTCTCAACTGGTGCTGTCAGTTGCTACCCTGCTTCGATGGTGAACTTAATTTGGTTCGCTAATGAAAAATGTTTATCGTGTCAGCACTAAGCAACATGGGGACATGAAATCAAGCGTCTTGCGATCCAAAAAACGAGACCATTTTGAAAGCTCCGTGTGCTAGTGCACTGTCTTGCTCGAACATGTGAAATTCCAAATATCTGAACAGACACGTAAATGCGATCGCTTTGCATATTTTTGTGGCTGCAACTGTAAAACTTCAAAAATCTGTCATCAGCGAACCAAATTTTTTTACCACCGGAGCAGGGTAGCGATAGACAGCACCAGTTGAGACTATCAAGCTTGTACCCGTGACACATAATGATGTCAGCATTACGTCACGACTAGCAAAGAACATTTAATCAACTGCCATATTTTGTTGCAATATTTTGAGTTATTATTTCTTCAGCTACAACTAATAAAAGTTTTGAGTAAATTAATCATCATTTAAGAAAATTATGAGAAAAACAAGGGGTCGCTTTTTATGAAACACCGTGTATAGCCAGTTATACCTTGGCGCAGTCTAACAAACAAACTGATTAGCGACTTACGGAGTCAAACACACGATCGGTCGATAAAGTGTACAATTGTGAATTATGAACAGGGCCGTCCAATCCACTAACAGATGAAAACAGAGGAAAAGCAGGGGAAAGTTGAACATGGAAATTCGCATGGCAAATTAACAAAGCGCAATAATTTGCACTGAGAATAGAGCCTAAATGACTACAATGTTGTCACGAGATGCGTTTCAAACTTCTGAGAGCCGAAAATGCGTAAAAATGCGTTTGCGGGTCGGGCTCCCTGCTGGGGGGCTTACAGCGCTCCCTCAGAATTAATATCTAGATTTTTGGTAGGAACGTGGGGAAGAGAAAATGAGCGAAAAAAAGGCAAAGAAAAGAAAAGAAAAGAAGAATAAAAAGTGGATCAGGAGTTGGCACGACTTTGGGAAGGTTGCTTCCTGACATTAAGAAGGAGCCGACGCCTCTGAATATAGAGACGACGAACTATTTTCTTGCGTTGCAGCAATGCGGCTATTACAAATCTTGCGCATAAGAACGTCACTGACCGAAGCCGGTCGACTCCATGCGACTTGCCGTGTTGACCGTATCACCGAACAGACAATAGCGAGGCATCCTTAGACCCACCACTCCGGCCACACATGAACCTGTACACGACACCGCCATGCATCATTCATCAGTATTCTCAAAAACAATGTAATTTCGCGAATTTGCTTTAATAAAACTCAAACTTTTTCATCAATTATTTCTGCCACAAATGCGCGAAACTCATGCATGCTGCAAACAGACGTGGATGATAAGTCAAACTGCAAAAAAAGAAAATTGTTTTTGCGAGCTGCTGTGTTGGCGAGAACTAAACGGCCAGACTAAGTTGACCTGCAAGAGACCGACCGTAAAAAACTAGTAAACGAATTATATAACATATACACCGGTAATGCGTTAACGCGAATTGGAAGAAGTGGAAAACGAGTGCACGTGACAATTGTATCCTATTCGCCATCTCTGAGCCATGAGTTATCTAAGTCGGTAGAAATTCAAGGAACTTCCGTCAAACACTATTTACAGAGTTTTTTGGGGGGGGGAGGTGGGGAGAACAGCGTATATTTGATCGAAACGGAAAAGATGAGAATTCGATGGAACCGGAGTGAATGCCGATGCGAAGTCGAAGCGGGATGTCGGGCATGTGTCGGATCCTGAACTCGCCGCATTTGCTGAGTATGTCGAGTGCCATCGTACTGATCTCGCCCGCGTGCCGATTACCGTTGCGGATCGGCAGCCCACTGCTCACCATGTACGCGTCACCAATCGTCTCAACCTGGTTGTTGTTTTGTACACGAATCGCTACACTTATACCCCGTTTACACGATCGAGCCAACATCGAGCAGACACGGAGCAGACGTCGAGCAAACGTTAAGCAAACATCGAGCAAACATCGAGCTGGCTCGTCCAGCTAACTAAAGCCAGCTCGTCAAGCCAGCTTCATCGTGTAAACGGGGTATTATCCCGTTGTGCCTAAAACCTGTGCTTCCGGTTGCAGCCGGCAAAAAAACTAGGAACGGCGGCAGGCGAAATTTTTTTTTCTATTATTTATTTTTATATCATGACATGTCATGTAATACTACCCAACTTATAAAAAAGACAAAGTGACACACTAAATTGACTCATTTAGTGTAACATTTTAAACTAGATGCAAACAATATTTTCCTGCAAAAAACACCGAAAACTGCACTGATATTTTTGAAGGTCTAATAAAAATTTTAGGGACGAAGGTTTTTATCTAGAAACGGACGGCAACCGTAAGCACAGGTTTTTAAAGGCTTTATTAGGCGCGACCGTCTTAATACGCGAACGGCATTAAGGGTCGTGCTCGTCTCCGTCCGCCCGTCTGTCCTGTATAGGTTTGTAACTCGGAAGCAAAACTAAAACTGGAGTAAACTTTTCGCAGGTACTTGTGTAACAATTTTCAGCTCGAAAGGTCGAAGGTCAAGTAGACGGCCGCACAATATGTCGGCCCTGGACTCGCCAGGGGGCAGCACGATAAAACCTCTACTGCGCTTTTCGTCACTAACCAGAGCCGCTGGCCGCACAGCCACCGCGTGCAGCCTGCAGACACAGGCTAGCGCAGCGGCCGGCTATAGTAGCCCCAGTCAGCTGTACTAAGGTCACCACCTTCCGTAACCCATATAAATGAGTTACTACTCATTTAACCGACCCCGGAGGGATGGCAGGCTGAGTTGGCCTTGTTGGTTGACTGATAGCGAACGCTTTAGCCACAAAGTGGTCAAACAGCCATCCATCAGTCTAGTGCAAGATAGGAAAAGTTCACCGGCCAAGACCGACGATCTAACCACTATGCTACACCACCGACTACGATAATGCCAACATCCCAGCGGAGAGAGTTGTGCTCTCCATGTGCTTCTAGTGTGTGTGTACAGTTAACGCAGCAGCAACACACGCAGAAAGAACCAATCTCGACGTCGAAGATAGACACTTACCTCGCACAGGTTCTGTTTTCACAACTTTTGGCTGCAGTCGTGCGTCACAAAGCAAACGACGGTGTAGTCCGTTCAAGTACGGTACCGCACTGTCTGGAGTGGTATAAGCTCGCAATCGCTTATCCACTACAACTGTGCGGTATCTACAGGGTGGGCCAAAAAAGTAAGCTATTGCACTTTGTCCATATCTTCGCTAAATATTGACCAATCTTCAAAATTTTTTCAGCAGTGGAATCTGTAAGAAATTTGCTATTCAGTGGCATACACATTACACGTATTATGTCACAACACTACCTCGTAAAACATAAATATCCAAAAACATACAATCTCTACAGATGGACAGAAGACCTAATGATAAATTTTTAAAGTATTTAACTCAAATGTTAAAATTTGAGTTATAGTAAGTGTTAAAAACATTAGAGAACATATTAAACATTTTTCAAATAATTTAAACAATTTTATTGTGCACTAATTTACAATGTACATTAATGCTGGTTGGTGGCTGCAATCTTGCTCAGTTAACTGCATGAGCATACAGAGCAATTTTTTTCAACTGTTTGGCCCTACAAGTTGTACACTATTTTTTGAAAGGTAAAAACTCACTCTGTAGCTACACCTAAATTTTTTTGACACTTATTATAACTTATATTTAACATTTTACCTAAATAGTTTTAAAATTTACCACTCGACCTCATTACCATCTGTAAATATTGTACGTTTTTGGATATTTATATTTTACAAGGTAGTGTAGCGATATAATAAGCGTGGTGTGCATGCCGCTGAGTAGCAAATTTTTTCCAAAGTCTACGGGTAAAAAATTGTAAAAATTGGTCAATATTTAGCCAAAATATGAAAAAAATACCATAGCTTACTTTTGTTGGCCCACCCTGTAGTACAGAAAAGAGAAGAAAACAGCGCGGACCTTGTAGACGTCGTAGTCGTCGATGGTGGAGTCGAAGACGGTATAAAGGTCGTTGAGAAGAGAGACGACCTGAAGCGGCGTGCTGAGGGCGGAGATTGTCGTGAAACCGACGATGTCGCTGAAGTAGATGGTCACCTCGTCATACCACTCCGGGTCCACGGACTGTCCGGTCAACAAACTCTGCGCCACCGACCTATGCGGTATATAGTCACGTCATTAATTTCACACACGTACAAAAAGTCATCCTTCTTTCTGTGCTTTTTTTACAGAAATAAATATGCGCCCGCTACTGAAAATTTCTATACGTTAAACATGATGCGACTGAAATCACACATTGAAAGAACAAAACTTTCCGCCGATACTTTTCGTCTACGGGTTCGTATTTAATTTTAAATCCGAATCTGATTACCATCATGATTGACGCAAAAATTCAGTCGACTATTTCTTGCGCCAGAGTTCAATTCCTCCAAAAATTTTGCCACAATCCGTTCCCTTTATCTTGACTAATTTCGCGGACCAAGAGACGAACAGACTTGGACATCAACATTACCTGACTATGCGCCCTGATTCTCTTGTGAAATTTTGGCGCTATATAAATTGCTACTTACTTACTTACTTACTTACTCACCTGCATTTTTTGGTGAAAGCAATGACATCATTTATACACGTTTCAATATGTAGCCATTGTTAGAACTCGGCAAAACCACGGATTAAATGCATGATTCTGGTACAACTGGGTTGCAGTTGGCGTAACTGTATCACTGAAAATTTCGTACAATAAAGGCCTACTGTATACTATACACACCGTTGCAATGGTATTATAAACGAACGACTGACGCTGGAAGCATTTGGGAGAGAAGATTTTCGGTCTTTTTTCGTTCCTCTTCCAGAGCGATCGTTCGTACGCGTACGATCTCTTCCAAGTCGGTCGAATATTTTTCCAGCATCTTAAACATCGTGTCGACGATGTTGACTTTCCTGCACGCATACGGCACAATCACAACGTAATTTACTTAGCTGGTGTGTTATGAGATCTGGAACGAATATAAGATGAATTCGTTTAGTGCAATAGTATTGTTTCTTGTGCGAACTGACCGTACAACGTACCTGCCCTTGTTGAAGTCTTTGAAGCGATGTGCGATGACGTCAAAATCCGGCCGGGCGTCGGGCGCCTCCGCCCAGCATTGCTTCATCATCTAAACGTATAGTTCTGCTCCTCTTAAAGTCTCCTGAAGCGTCAGCTTATCATTGCTTCATTATTTGAATGTATACTCCTGCTCCTGGTAAAGTTCTTCAAAGCATTGCTTCATCATCTGGATATACTCTGGCGGAGCGGCTCCTGGGGATACGGACGGACGACAGAGTGGCGGCGGCTTACAAACCTTCTTTATTATATCTGCATTCAGTCGGCCAGCAAACAGTCACAGATATATCACTTCCAGTTATCTTTGCTTAAATTCGTTAGAATTTCAACTAGTCACAACATGAACTTATTATTTTAATCTATTTAAACTTTCCACGATGATCAAAATTCTTCAGATGCGTCAGATTCAGCGGGTTTTCCCGCTGACATTGTGCGCTATTTAAATTTGTTTAACAGCAGACGGAGGACAACGGCCAGGCGCAGACAGCCGCACACAGACACGTTGCCTGAATTTAAGAATCGCCATATATCGCGAGCCAACAGACACTTCCTTCAGAACTAAAAAAGCAGTGACATCAGTAGATATTGTATATAGACTCAAGACATGGCTTTTTGATAGCGCCTATTCGTAACAGACGCCTCTGAAAATTGTTTAAAGGTCGCTTGACAAAAATTTAGAGAATCACTGATATTGACTGAATGACTGGTAGACTACTTCGAACAGCCCTAAGTAAGTAAGCAAGCAATTAATTTATAATTATAGTGCGTTAACCGGTGTGCGATCAGAACAAAGATGAGAAAAATTATTGTATTGCAGCAGTACTGAATAAGCTGCGGTCGTGTTATAACAGATGCATAAAAATATTTTTTTCTCAATTACAGCCGCCGAGATAGTCAGACCTTCGTACGATTTGTCGAGCATCTCAAACGGATAACTTCGCACGATGACTTCTTGCATTATGATAGCGAAGCTGTAAACGTCGGCCTTGTTCGTACTGCCGATTAACTCCTCACTGCGCAGTATCTCTGGAGCCGTCCATAGCAGCTCTATATACCAGCAGCAATAAAAAATAATAACAATAATCTTACCAAGTATTCACATTCACAATCATAGTCGATACGACCAGGTTTTACTAGCCAAATTTTGTTTATGCTATGCAAATGAATGAGACGGGAATACACGTTACCGTACGAAAATTAGACTTTGAGATGTAACGGACAACCAAAAAATGTGTGAATCAACATTCGACAACTTACAACAAAAAGCCCAACTGTCGCTAGGGTGGGGCCGACCGTACTGGTTGTCACTGACCTTGAAGGTCATCCAGGGTCGATGATTTTTATGTCATTTGAAAAAGAGTATGCCACTTCTATTAGTGATTAATAGTAACCTAGGCCCTATCTCGCACCATTTAGCCACAATACGTCCGTAACAGACGGACAGACAGGCAGACGGACAGACGACAATTACGACAAAAAATTGATTTTTAAGCTTACAGCTTAGCGATAGGCACAAAAATTTTATTAACTAAAACAGAGTTTTACGTTTTAGGTTTACCTTTTCGCATCACAGGCTGAACGGTAGTTCAAGCCCTGTGTTAACGGCGACTTCTCTTTCTTATGGGAAAGCCAAAAATTCGACCCCCCACAGAATCAAAACCTATGATCTGATTGAGATAAAATTTGGCACGGTTGATTACGTCGGCGAGATGACCCCTCATGCAAAATTTCATGTAAATCCCTCCAAGGGGACTTCCCGGCAAATGGGTGAAACATACGCAAAAATTTTTATATCCATATACCTTTTTTTTCTTCAACTCACCTACAGGTCAGACCCTTCGGCGGATTTTTGCGCGCGATAGCTCAAACGACGCGGTCTCGCGCAAGGATGTGCCTTTTGGGGGTTAAAAAATTTAAAATTAATATTTAACGTATTTATTCGCAAAAATCGAAAAATTACAATGGCGCCTAT
>Ga0056128_1008078_pt1 | contig 13305 bp, 10 predicted proteins | sample WorMetLIZISLAND2_FD_71113 | JGI IMG/M metagenome (GOLD analysis project Ga0056128, IMG submission 71113) | Marine gutless worms symbiont microbial communities from Max Planck institute for Marine Microbiology, Germany - Olavius geniculatus... ... | reverse complement strand
TGCAAGCATTTATTTCCACTTGAAGAGTATTTCTGCTTTTGAAAACAGAGACTTTTATTTAAGAAATATGATTTTTTTATATCCTGTTACTGCCAGGTGAAAATTTCCCTTTAGCAAATATTCACCCATATACTCACTCTAAATTGTATTGTAATAATAGTATTGCCCACATTAACCACAGAAAAAGTGTATTACCCTGGTACGAAAGGTTGACAATGTTTTAATGGAGGCCGGGGGCTTCTATTAGCAGTTTTACGATATTGGCCTGTCTGGCTGGGGCGGAGGCAGGAAGCATTCACCTGTTTCGGGTGGCAGATAAAACTGTGTGATCCCATGTAATAGGTGATGCTCCATATCTCGGAAATCACGATTGTATGACATCTTGGGTGGTATTATTACGTCACCCTGGGGACGGACACCTTGGCTGGTTCCTTTGAAGTGGCGCCGCTGACCGTGACGGCGGCGACGCCAGCTATTGGCTTAAACACCTGAGCACGCCGACACGTGAAGGCGGGTCTTAAAGAGTGAAGGTATACTAAGTAGGCCTAGACATTAAGCGAAACCGAATAACAGCTGAACAGAATACTCAATCGTTTACGGACCGGCGTCCAAATACCTGTAGCCCAAATCGTTTTTACGACATCAAACATTGCTATATTGCTATTGCTATTGCTATATCTCGTCGTAAGTATTTACCGACAGCAAAATGAGTATAAAAGTGCCCATGAGTTATCTTGTACTTGATGTGTAGTGGACTTGAAAAGAACGTTAGTGTGGCCGATTAAGCTATGCTTTATTGTCTACAGTCTAAATTTTTAATCAATCCTTTCGATTTTTGCAAACATTTCACATGTGCCTTGTAGCTTGTATATAGACCTACGCACGATTTTTGCATTTGTAGCTGCAGTTGAGCTTGTATATATGAGACACAATTATATTACTGCTAATTTGAGTCTAATAGGTCTTATTTCATTACTTTTATTGCATCATAGAAAAGGCTCGAGTATTAGACCAATGTCTAATATTTGATCCTGATATCGATTCAATAGTCGCCTCACTAGACCGGAGCTAGCTGACTGCTGACATGATTGGCCAGCTAATCTGAGTCCACTGAGACCCTCAGAGCCTTCCCCCAACACCCCTACCACCCAAGGTGTCCCTCTCCAAAGATGAATAGAAACCACCCAAAGTGTCCGACTACCGAAATCACACAAACAGCTATACACACTCTGCGACCTTCAGCCTCCAAGTCCCCGTCAGTCCTGACACTGCTCGTTTGAGCTGAAGAAACGGCCAAACACTTGGTCTTCCAGTGTCCAGCAAGCGACCAGGCTTGAAGAAAGAAATGGCCTGACCACCGAAGAACAACCTAACCACGATGTCTGCGGGCTTCGTGGAGAATATAGGGGCAGTGGCCCACCCTCCAACTAGGAATGAGAAAGAGACAGAGTTAAAGCTTGGAGTTGGAGTAGGGTGTCAAGCATACGAGACCCTCCTGGGTGATCTCATAAGGCACATGATGCTCCGTATCTCTAAATAAAATGGGTTCCTACAGACAGCTTTAACCTCCAAGTTAGCCCTCCTGCCTCTGGAAGTTATACCCCATTTAAGCGATCGAGCAAACGTCGAGCAAACGTCGAGAAGACATTGAGCAAACATCAAGCAGGCCTGATGAAATTCCGCCCCCTGGCTCAAATGTAAGCCTAGGCTTAGCCCACAGCTGATCACGTGTTATATAGGTCTTCCAATTACAACCCACCCGCCCTCCTAATTAGCATGCTAATTACCACAGCTCGTCGAGTTAGCTGGATGAATGCTAGCAAACATCGAGCAGACGTCGAGCAATTAGCACGTGTATTTTGAACACATTTGCTCGACATATGCTCGATCGTGTAAACGGGGTATTAGAGTTTAGACTTGGAGTAGTGTGTCAGGCGAACTAGTCCCTCTTGTGCACAGGATACGGCTAGAACTCCATCACGCCGCCAGATACGACACAGTGCCAGAGCACGGTTGCCAACTGCACACACAGAAACATAGAGTCAATGCCACAGATTACAGTCTGCTGCTTTCATGTTGAATTATTAGGTTACTTTGCGGACGGCCTTTCCAAGCAAAATGCACACACATACACATAATAATGGAACAGTAAGTTTAACCTTTACAGAAAACCCTAATATGAAACATAAAACACAAAAACAACCTAAACCTAACATTGTAAGAACTTGCCATTATACTGGTGCATATGTATGACTAATGGCAGTTCTAATAATCTTCCCTGTTATCCTCCAGACAGTCATGGATCTCATAATGCTCTCTATTGGAGGACAGGCCATGAGATGCAACACAGCATCAAAGCACAATTACCAACTGTAACACAGTGTCACCACAGTGTCACCGAGGTAGAGCAATATCAAATGATGCACCGCTCCCTTCTGCTCTGCCCCACTCAGCAGAAATTGCATAGGATTCTAACAGTTCTGCAACAGTTGGTCTTGAATGCCTGGCAACCTCCGGTTCCAACTGTTGACCATTTGGCATATGACTGACTTTCCAGCTGATTTCTGTCAGACATTTGGCTCCGATGACCCGAGAATTTCTAGCACTGTTTGGCACACCATCAGAATTCGCAGACCAGAGAAATTCGATCTTCCGGCAGCCTGGTGGCTCGTTGGCAAAATACCAACTTTCCGACTGTTTCGCACTACAGCTGGCTTCGAAATCTGCATTACTGTTTGAAACTCCATCAACTTCCTCGGTGGAAAGATTCTCCACTTTCACTGACGTGGGTAGCACTGCCAAGATAACACAGTGTCATTGACATACAGCCTGCAGCTGACGTATCACAGCTTAGCTAGTCTATAAATACACGCACATCACAATGGTACCACAGATACATCACCAGCACATCACTAGAGCTTGGAGTATGTGACACAGTATACACAGACACAGTCAATGACAAATTGCAAACAAATATTTTTACCAGTAAAAATAAAAAAAAAACAGTAATCAAAAAATATGCACTACTTTCACAAAGAAATGCATAACTTTTCAGTCGATAAGATAATTAATGATTTTAACACTATGCACTAGAATGTCAATCAGTGACCTTCAGAAATCAACCGTGACCAACAAAAATAAGAAAAAAAACAAATGTACACTCATGCGAAATGTTGAAGATAACGCATCTAGCAAACTTGTGCAATGTTTCTGACCATCTTTTGCCATGAAATAACGGTCAAATGGAACAATTCGTCTGCCGCAGTCGCCAGTGCGAAGGTCAAGGTCGCAAAGTCGGAATTATCGTCACGCTGTTGAAAGCGACGAGTTTCCGAGTAGTAAATACGAGTAGGAAGGTGAACTGAACGGAATTTCCAACTTGGAAGGTCGTACTTATGGTATTTACGACCACTACCGAATGCAGCATTAGTCCAACAAGCTACCATTACACTATCAAGCCAGAATAGTTGTTACTGCTCCTTAGAAGCCTTTTCATCACTCGTGTTTGCCACATACTTGTGTTCAAATAACTGCAAATTTTGGTGCTGAATGAACAAATGAACGAACGAATTAATAAATAAATACACTCACCGATGTTTCCTTTCAACTTGACCCAGAACTGTTTCATGGGTGTAGATGGTGCTTGACTGAAGCTAAGCTGGTGATTCTGGTCCACAGGTTTCAGGTCAAAGCTGAATTCGTGTGCGAGTATTCTCTGCATGTAAGCTTTCTTATACTGGTCACTGCCATTACCAGCTCTGCAACACCAACCAGTTGACACAACACTGATCGGATACAATTATTACAACCAGTAATACCCCTCTAGCAAACACACACCGATTTTCATTTAAAATTTACGCCATGCAATAAATAATAAGCTATAATGGTTAATAGCTCTCTATGGAAAACCCATTGCAGAGCTACAGAGCAACACCTGTCATTTGGGATCACACAGTGTTACCTGCCAGCCGACGCAGGTGAAACCCTAGACCTGAGCCAAGCAAGCCGGTACTAGATTTACCAAATATGCTGGACAGACAAAAGACTGATTGAGCTAAACACGGGGTTGGTCATATACCTGAATGGTTAAGCAACAGTCACCCATCCAAATACTAACCACTAAGGGCGCATTGCACCAACGTCGTTCAACTTTGAACTTGGGTCAAATCTGAATTTGAACCTAGTTCAGCCGAAAATTGCGTTGCACCAAAGCGGTTCAAGCGTTGATCTCCATTCAATTCTGAACTGCCATCTGACCACCGATCGCATTTTGATCTCGGTTTAACTCGCGGTTATGCATGCGCACTAGGCAATAAATATTGTCCGGGATACTATTGCTGCAAAAAATTGTCCGATTCGAATGTTATCCTGTCCAAAAAACTTTTTTGTATCAAATTATAAGACTTTTAATGCAATTATACTGATGATCTGGATATGTTAAATTTCTACTATATTAGTTTTATGTTCTCTTTATGCTCGATAAATTAACAAACAGATGAATAAATCACATTTTTCGGTGGCGATGTCTCGCTGCTACAGTAAACATACAATCGAACCCTAACCACAGCAACTAAAACTCATTCGTATCGATTTACAAAGCATTAAATTCAATTATACATGTGATCTTGATATGTTACATTTGTGCGATATCTATTTTTTGTGGTCTTTTTGCTGGATAAATTAATTAATGGATAAATAAACAGCATCTAGAGTGCTGATGTGCTGTTGCTATGCCGTAACTCGGTAAACTAAATATCTTGACAATGGACGTAGAATAATTAACGAGTATCTATTGGAACACAATATCTTCGGAATTTTATCAATGCAACTGATGATGAGAAAATTGTGTAGTAACTTCAGCGAAACTTAAAATTCGAACAAATTACAGCCAATCTGTACTGGACTGTTTCGTAAGCACTGCGTGTGACTGTGACGTCACTGTAGTTAACCTACAGGCCGAGCGTGGCCTGACCAATCAGAGTCGTCCATGGTATAACCACGACCGTTCAACTGAACTGGATCAGCTGATCTGAGTTCAACTTGGTGCAGCGTAATACTGAGTGAACTTGGTTCAACTTTTGATCTAGGTTCAGCTGAACCGAGATCATGAACGACGTTGGTGCAATGCACCCTAAGACAGTGACCCAACTGGAAGTCAAAGCGCGACATCTCGATTTAAGTCCAGCACCTTACTGTTACGCCAGAAAGCCTCCTAAGAACACTGATAAGGCCACAACGCCAAGATGCACGAGAACAAGAGCACCATGAGAACAAGACCAACAACTCACTCACTCACTCACTTCTGCACGTAACCGGCGGTGGGTCGTAGCGCCCTCCACGTTGACCGGTCGTCGGCAAGAGCCCATGTGTCGGCAGCAGTGAGTCCGGTGTCCCGTACAATCTGACTCATCCATGTAGTCTGTGGTCTAGCAGCGGGGCGATTCCAGTCGTGGTGTGGTATGTCTCCGGACCTGGAATCCACTGCAAGCTTCAGGGCCTTATGTGCTGGTGCGTTGGCGGGCAAATGGCGAATATGGCTGAAAAAGGACTGACGGTGAGCGGCTATGATACTGAGTATGCTTGGCAGATTCGTACTGTCGGCTACAGCCCTGTTGGTGACGAAGTCATTCCACCTAACACCAAGAATACGTCTTTGACATGTCATGTGGAATGCCTGCAGTCTGCGTGAGTCTTCCTTCAACAGTGTCCAGGTTTCAGCACCATGGAGGCCATACTGCCAGAACACATGTAGTGTAAATCCTCAGCTTAGTAGCAAGGCTCAGCCGATTCTGGTGCCAAACTCGGTCCAACTGGCCCATCACCGATGATGCAAGGCTGATTCGTCGAAGAATGTCAGTGTTGGAGTATCCAGTGGAGTCGACGGTGAATTTTAAAAGTGTACAAAACAACAAAACTGAACTGAACTTGGGCAACAATCGTGAGACTAAAAGCAACAACTTGTAATTTGGCCGAGACCATGATGGCCTCAAAAACTCAACATCCCTGATCAGTGTGCTACTGGTGATGTCGAACAGAAATGCTCAATAATCAACAAATTCAGAGAGCCAACGTACGCGAGAGCCTGTCGCAGCAGTTCATCGTGTGACAGGAGTTGTTCAGGCGGCGTGACATCGGGCATTGTGAACTGGTATTGAGTCAATGACCGCTCGTGTCTATGGTAAGATATCAGCGCTACAAAAATGTTTTCACTGTTCTGCACAGCACGGACTAGACGAGTACTGAAATTTGCTCCATCGCGAACATTCTCCACTTGATAGACGATTGGCTGCCTCGTATTACCTGACGACAAATTGCACATTATTCTACAGTTTCTTCTCCTAAAGGTGTGTACAAAAGTGGCAGAAATGAACTAAGTTAAACTAAACTGAAATCTCAGTTCTGTTCAATTAAATTTTAAAAGTGCACAAAACAACAAAACTGAACTGAACTAAACTGCAATATGTCAGCATTACTCAGTTCATTTCAGTTACATTGCTCAGATTACACAAAGCAAATGGACTGGCAGTTCAGTTGATTCTGTTCAATCTGTATACACCTCTAAAGACAAAACATCATGCCACATAACTCGGTACACTTCAACAAATTCAGAGTAAAGTTGATCAGAAAAAACCCAACAAGGTTGCCAACAACCTACCAAACAAAAACTAAATGATAAACACAGTAAGCTGAATTCTGTAGCCAGTAAACGCTGTGCAATAACAACTTCAGCGAATGTAATGTAGTATGTGTTTGTAAGAACAATGGCAAGGCTAACAAAACTGCATACTGGTACTAGTCTTGTCTGAAAATTTCTTTAACTACAAAATTTTGGCCTAGAAATCCCCCATTTTGGAGAGAAGTTACAGATTTTCCCGCTGTCTTGACGACGTTGAAGCCTGGTTGAGCTCAAGCTAACTGCGACTAAATCCAGCCAAGACGCAAGTCTTGTGGCTGGGCTCCAAGTACCAACTGCTCAAGCTCAACATTCAAGACGTTCCAGCCCTGTCAACATCCGTCAGGGTTGTCGACTCAGCACGTGACCTAGGAGTGGTCACTGACAGTGGCATAACGATGTCTGACCACGTCACTGCAGTCTGTCATTCGACCTACTACCAGCTGTGTCAGCTACGAACGATTGTGCGTTCATTGTCAGACGATGCCAAGAAGATGCTAACTCAGTCGTTTGTGTCATGCCGACTAGACTACTGTAGCACACTGCTGTATGGCATCTCTCGCTGTCTGATCCAACGACTGCGGTCGGTACAGAATGCGGCAGCACGACTCGTCACTGGACCTCGTCGACGTGACCACATCACTCCAGTGCTCAGACAGCTTCGTTGGCTGCCTGTGAAGCAAAGAATTGACTTCGAATTGGCGGTGATGGTGTACAAGTCTCTGCATGGCTTCGCTCCGCCATACCTGTTAGAAAACTGTCAGCTCGTTACTGAGGTGGGGCGTCGGCACCTCATGTCATCGGACGTTTACACATGTATTGTGCCGCAGACACAGTCACAGATCAGCGACAGGAGCTTCACAGCAGCTGGACCGCGGCTATGGAACAGCCTGCCGATTGAGACCCGACGGAAAGACATTACTTTTGAACATTATAGGCGGCTACTGAAGGCGTATCTGTTGGTTTAGGCTGCGGCGACTTGTGACTTTTTTGAATAACCCATTCAGGGCCAACGAACTATATATAGGACACCTACTTTGATGGTATTTCAAAAAATATTTCGGGACTTAATAGGTTAAGTGTGTTAGATATAAGTACTCGTACTCACTCAATCACTCACTCACTCACAAAATCCATATTTTGAACACCCATAAGCTGCTCTGTCTAAAGTTGGCAGATGTCTGATGGAAAACTGCAACTTCTGACCTTAATACTATTTGATCCACAGCATTGCTGCAGTTGGCAAGACACCCCAGCGGCTCAAACAGCACTTACAGCGGCATTAAATGACAGCCTACATGACCTGAAAATAACAATAGCTGATGCAAAGTAAAATCAGATAATAACAGGAGCAAAAATCACATTACCTTTGAGAAGAAAGTAGCAGTGCATGCTGTGGACATGGAGGTGTGGAGTGACTGTTTTGCTGGCTGCAACAAGAGACTGACCAATTGTCTGACCACCAAACACATTATGCGTTCCCGACTTCCACAAGTTACTGCTTCTGTAGAGGCAAATACAGGAATCAACGAATGACCTAAGTAAACTATACAGACAAATGAACAAACTAATATGTGAATGTGTGAAAACTGAATATCAGAGGGAAACAATGTGATCATGAGACAATATTCCTAGCCCTAATACAACGTTATTATACAGTGTAACAAGGTCCTGGCACACAGTGCAGAATCTAACGTCTGAAAAGATTCATAGGTTGAAATGATAACTTGATAAGTTACGTTACTCGAGCATACAGATGACACAGTATTCCCGCAGCCATGAAACCATTTCAGTCAATAAAAAGTCTGCTGGAGTGCTGGTACATCCAAAAGACAAGTGAAGACAACAAGATGCATGTGAATATGTATGCAAAATATCACATAAAAACTGCAATAAAATCTACACTGGAGATATAGGCAGAGCTTTTGGGGTACATCTACAAGAACACTGACGAGAAATTACAAAAGTTACAAAACGTTATGTGAAAGCCTACACCGGAAGCACCAGTAAATCTGCTGCAACAAATTGTCTGACCCCATAACGTCAACAAGTTTCCAACAAGTCTGCAGTCACAGACCATGCCATCTCTCTCAATAATGTCACAGACTGGAACCGCACTAAGGTGATCGACAGAAAAAGTAATAAGATGGACTGATGGATCAGGGAAGTGATACACATCAGAAAAGAATAAGCCAAGTCGATGAACTGAGACAAGCGGTTGAAGTGGGGTCCTATTAACTTCCACACGTCTAAGATTACTTACTGTCCGTTGCAACGACACCTGGTAGACAGTCGTTTCAAAGAAGACAACAGTGGCTGCCGTAACGTCAACAAGTTTCCAATTAAAGGTTGTTTTCTGATGAATTTATGTAACTTATTAAGTGCAGGATATAGACGTTTTTAATGCAACGGCCTTTAGCTGCACTTCAGATCGCCGAACTGCTTTTAGTAAATTCTGATTCTTTCAACTCAGTTCGGCGAACTGACGATAGTAATTTTGGTCGCCAATCTCTCAGTTCGCCGAACTGACCGTAGCACTGAGCTTCACCAAATTGTTTTGGCACTGGGTTCGTGGACACCCAGGAGGAGGGGGTGTGGCAAACCGTACCAAACCTCTTGTCCCGATATACAAAGACGTCCGAACAAAACCTTTACCTGTATATGTTTTTATCTATTTCTTCTAATTTTAAAATCGTCTTTAGCAGTCGACTTTCTAACGCGTCGTCGTCATTTTCATCGTTAATGTCAACAACACCGTCGGCATCGCCCTGCGCCATGACAGCATAAGGTCTATAAATAGTAACAAATATTGAGGCTTCCTCCGGTGAAAGCGAGGCCGAGGGAATCCCGCCAGTGATCGAAAGAGCTAATGGTGGAGTATAGTAGTTCTGTGAGTGATTATCTGCTAACATCGTGAGTACTAGTGCGGTGATCAGCTGATTTTACTGGCACATTTATTGTTATGATGGAGCCGGATGCAGGTGAACTGTCTGACCACTGATTGCTCTTTGCACAATTTGTCATCACTGGTGTCACTCTAATTATTACGCGCAACAGCAGCTAATGCTGTAGCGCGTCTTAGCCATCGCTTCCGTCCGTACGGCGTCCGTCCGTCCGTCCCCGTTCGTCCGTCTGTCACACGCAAACCTGTAAGCGAGAGCGAGCAAGAAACGGGCTAGCGAGCGAGAAACGGGCCGAGCGAGAGCGAGTGTCTGTCGCAACAGTGCAAGCTAAGATCACCAAATCTTCACCGTCGGCTGCCCGGAAGACTCTAGTTTCAAAAACCGTAAAGCTTTTCCATAAGTTCGAAGGGGGTCACCCCAAACGAGGGCACTAAATCAGAGGGGGTAGGGAAAATCTGCGATATCCAGCCGATATGGCGTTGCGAGAGCGAGATAGTGGCGCCCTCTGGTGAGTACAAGTAAAACACTATACATATTTAGCCCTATAGGTCGTTTGGCACCATCTGGCAACTGATTTTGTTTTACTGGATCTTATGTGAAACTGTAGCCAAAAGCCGTACGGATGAGATCTACGGATGAAGTCTACAAATCACTAGAGTACGACGTTGCACTGTTGTTGCGCGTTCCCCTTTGCGTCAGCAGGGCTTTTCTTGTACACTTCAGTGTAGTCAGGAGGGGTTTTCGGTTCTTCTAAAGCTCGATGCGTTTTCTGGGCGATTGTATGCCCAAAATGTGTACAGCCAGGGTTCTGGTTTGGACTGTAGTGAGGGACTTCACAACAATGCACCATACCCTCTAGCTCAGCTGAGGGGATGGCACTTGCTCTGTCTCCAGGAGTTTTACCCTCACTCTCAGCCTTTGGCTTAAATTTTTGGCCATTCCAGTTTCAGTCTAAATGTTCTGAAATAATCTGGTTATTGGGTGCAAAATGTTTTGGTATTTACGTACTTTACAAATCACGTTTCATGCATCAAGGTCAAAAAATATACTGGTAATGTCGGGTCTTGATTTTGAGAAAAAGTTTTGATCTCAGTCTTGGTGCTGAAATAAAGTGATATGAAGATGAATGAATGTGAACATTTCAGCAGTCGGGACGGAGTCACTGAAAGCTGAAAGTTCATCGACATCATTGAAACAGATGACGGCTGTCAGCAGCGACTGCAGAAGATTGGAGGATTCAGATGAGGAGACGTACTGCAAGCGCATCTGCATCGATGGAACGACCTCAAAGCACACAGTAACTACTGCCGCCGCATCAGTCACAGTTATGGCTGATGCTTCATGCTTCTCTGAGACGACTGCTGACAGTACCAGGGTTGGTGCATCGGAACACGCAGTAACGCCGTGTGAGGACAGAAACAGGTCGTCATCTTCGTTGTCGTCGTCATCTTCATCCATTGTACAGGTCTGGCGAACTGAAAACTTGCATTACAGAGGTATGTCACAAGGTAAGCCTCCACTGTAGTTGATAGAGTGTGCCAATGAAAGAATTTTGACAATTGGTGAGTATCTAGTGAAAATATGGGCCAAAGTTGGAGGCTTGCTTTTTGGCCCACCTTTTTAGGTGAAATCGCATCTTGCAGTGCAAGCAGTTCTGCCTATTGTTTCTGCACATGTACATATCTGTGAGTATGTGTTTTTTTTGCGAATTCATACATTTGAAGTTTTTAAACAGTTGTCAAATATAATGAATGTTATTATTGGTGGAACAGGAATTTATTATCTGCTTAAGTTTGTTTTTTGGGCTGGGGTGTTTTGGTGGGTTTATCCAATAAAACCCATCGGTTTTTATGGCTATTATATGCCATAGATGTGTCTGAACCTTGACATCTTATGCATGCAGAGTCCGTTGGAGTTATCAGAAAGGAATGTCAACAGCTGGGCTGGCAATGGAACTGCGGATGCTGAATGCAGCAAAAGCTTCACTGATGCAAACAGCTCCACAGTTTCCGACACTTCTGATGTCGGCCGCCGGCGAAACCTTCGAAGTAAGATCTTCGCAGCAGAGATGTTGTATGTTGCAAAGGCACATTGTATTTACGGGTTCTTTTGCCTGTACTTGGTGGGTGCAGCTTGCACTCAGCAAAAAATTTACAGGGAAAGTTTGGAGAAGGGGGTATGCAAAATTGCTATCACCAGAAATGCTGTTATAGCTCAAAATGCAGCATAAACCTTTTGTAGCCATCTGGGGGAGCTTACATTGCTCCCTCAGATGCTCTGGCTTAACTAAAGGTGTGGGGCCTCTGGGAAGGGGATGAGGGTGGATGGAACACGAAGGGGAGGAGAAAAGGAAAAGGTGAGGGAAAGAGAAAGATAGTGAAGAAAGAAAGGGATAAAGGATAGGGAAGAGGAGTGGGGAGAAAAATGGGATGGGAAAAGTGGGAAGGAGGGAAACTTGGGCCTGATTTCAGTTTTAAATTTGCGGGATAGAAGGCCCTGGAAATATTGTAAACTTCACTCAAGTTGTACAGTAGCCAATAGTGGCACTAACATGTTAGCAGTGATATGACTAGTGTTGTGCGATACCATTGATACCTCGATAAATATCGTGAGCACCAATGTGTCGATACCAGTATTGAAGAGGTGTCGATATATCGCGAAGTCACGAATGGTGATACCAGTTTCGATACTAGGCAGTTTGCAATTGAATTGCTGTATTGTTGACAATTACTGCACACTGCGTGACAGCAACGAAATAAGCACATCACATTAAAACTTGTCAAAGTTGTCAAACATCACAGGCTGAACGGTAGTTCAAGCCATGTGTTAATGGCGACATCTCTTTCTTATGGGAAAGCCAAAAATTCGACCCCCCACAGAATCAAAACCCCTGATCTGATTGAGATAAAATTTGCCACGGTTGATTACGTTGGCGAGATGACCCTCTCATGCAAAATTTCATGTAAATCTGCACAATAACCAACCACTGAGGTTACCTCAGCTTTCCATTCCTACTGGGTGGGTACCTGTTTGCCTGACTTGGGTTAAAGCAGGGCATGTTCACCTGTGTTTGGGTCTTGGATACGGTAACTGTCTGATCCAGTATGGCAGGTGATGCTGCATAGCTCTGAGATGGGTTCTCATAAAATAAGCTATATTTATCACTAATGCTTCTAGCCATAGCGATAGTAGCTGATTGGTGCATATATTTGCAGGATGTCGTCAGGACAGTGACAACACATTGTGCTGTCCAGTCTGCAAAGTCACTCTGCGTTCTGGAGATTTCAGCTCACACGTGGAACTTGAGCTTCACAAGCTGTCCAAGATCTCCAGGTTTATGCTTCCTTATTTCACATTTTGTCAGAATTTTATGACTGACCATTTTTGTTTTGTTTTGTAGTCTTTCCTGAAATAGGCAACATTACAGGTCTTGCCTGTCTGTCTGTTTGTACTTTAATTTTGAAAATGAATTGGCATAACTACAAGTTGAGTACGGTGATCACTCGCACATCTTCGAAAATTTGCTTTTGATTTCTGTTTCTAGCAGTTGATTGCACGTTCGTTGTGTAGCTGTGTTGTGCCGAAACATTTGGCGCTGCGTGCTAAGTCTTGATACTTTCAAACGTCAGCTGAAGACATACATTTTTGCGAAATATTGATGACAAAATGTATTAAGCGCATTAGAGATCTTTTTGAGTATGCGCTATATAAATTTACACTTTACTTACT
>Ga0056128_1008077_pt1 | contig 13305 bp, 11 predicted proteins | sample WorMetLIZISLAND2_FD_71113 | JGI IMG/M metagenome (GOLD analysis project Ga0056128, IMG submission 71113) | Marine gutless worms symbiont microbial communities from Max Planck institute for Marine Microbiology, Germany - Olavius geniculatus... ... | reverse complement strand
CAACCTTCCAACTTGGGGTATTTCTACGTTAGGTCAGTGTCATCAAATGTTCATATGCTGAACACGTTGGGTTAACAGATTTCATGTGTGACCATTAAACGGTTAAAAGGGTTTGGCCATCTGCATTGCCGAGTGGTGTGACACCAGACATTTTTGGACCAAAAACCGTTTTTAGCCCACCATAGAAGCTGCAAAAAACATTATGGTGTTGGTCTTGAGACCAAAAATTGCAGTCTGAGTAATAGTCTTGGTTTCAAAGTCTTCACTAGCAATTACGATCTTTATCTTGCACTCTTGGTCAAAAAGCTATAGCTGATCATGGCATAGCGCACAGCACATTCCACTTTAGTTCTGAACTTCTGACATTAAAACGAATTCATTATTGATTCAGTAATTGTACTCCTTAAGTCTTAAATCATATCATCTAAAGCATGAGAAGTCTTAGTCGATTAAAGTCCACTATTCTGAAGGTCCAATATCGAAGGCCCTAACGCTAACCATAACTTTCGAAATAGCAAACATTCAAAATAGTGATCCTTTGGTATAATAAGCTGGCACTACCAGTCTTGGGTTATTATGACCTTGGCATTAAGATTTCAGTCTTATCCACATCACTTGTTTTGAGACTTGGTAGAAAAGCAGACGACACTTACCCAAAAGAGTAGACTAGACATGGCCGGACTAACTGAAATGGTGGTGAAAGGCAAATATCCCAACCGCCATCACTCACGTTGCCGATACGAACAGGATTCTTGCACTGTGTATGCATCAGTGAAACATACCTGCAACCACAGATGCAACATAATACAGACTATACAGGGTGATCAGTTAAAAAGCAGGCACCATGTTTCAAAAATAAACTTCATCGAGAACGGACTAATTCTGAAAATGCTCTCAGCTATATAGAGTAACTGCTGAAGATTCCACCACACCTCAAACGATGTATTTTACTACCTTGTAAATTAGCATTCAGAAGCTATACAAGTGTAATGAATCATGGAAAACCAGCAGTTAAAAATCATGAACCACAATGTTAGAAATAGCTTTTCAAAAAACAAAGTTCTGTCATTTTTATTGACTGGATACTGGAATAACCTGTTACATATATAGGGTGGTCCAAAAAACGGCACAAAGTTAATGACAGCAAAATTTTGCAACCATATGTCATATAGTCATGTGGTTTTCAGCAAAATGTTCCGAAAGAAATTTTTTACATGACTAAAGTCAGTATTTGAATACAGCAGTTAAATATTCTTTGTTACTGCCACTGGCAATTGAACGATACAAAAACAGTATTACCCCGGCTCGACACCGCGGTCCATAAAAACGTGCCACTTTTATTTTATTTTTTCAATAGCTCCAAAACATTGGCCGATTTTAATAATTTTTGGCATGCAACATTAAAAAGAAACTTGACGTGAATGTCTGTAGTTTTGGCCACCTCGTCTTAAGGTTGTCACTACACTACCTTGTGAAATGCAGAAGTCGTAGTTTGACCATTGACAACAATGAATTTATACTGGGTAGTGCATATGTCAGCTCGAAAAATTACTGAGACCACAAAATCATTGAAAATCTGTTGCTTTGTCTTTATTTTAAAATTCTAAGTCAACAAACTGAAATGACACATCAACAGCAAGTGGGCTGCTTGAGTCATGCAGTTACTGAACGTGCTGTTGGCAAATTGTGTCAACGTCTACCGCTTGCATTTGTGCTGCAGGAGGACATTTTGAGCACATGCTAAAATGAAAATGATGTGATGTCACATGTGACTTTTTGAGTGATAATAATTGCTAATTGCATTTGTCACTATTCAGTTAATAATTTCTGAGCCAACACATATGCTACCCGATAGGAATTCATTGTTGTCAATGGCCAAACTGCGACTTCTGCATTTCACACGGTAGTGTAGCAATAACATTAAGGTGAGGTGGCCAAATCTACAAACCTTTGAGTCAAGTTTCTTCTTAATGTCGCATGCCAAAAATTATTAAAATCGACCAATTTTTCACGGAGCTATTCATAAAATAATAGTGGCATGTTTTTATAAACCAAAATACATTGAAGCTAATACTGTTTTTCAATAGTTCACTTGCCAGCGGCAAAAACAAAGAATATTTAATTGATGTATTTAAACACTGACTTTAGTCATGTAAAGAATTTCTTTCAGAACATTTTGCTGAAAACCGCATGACTCTGTGATGCACAGTTGCAAAATTATGGTGCCATAAACTTTGTGCTGTTTTTTGGACCACCCTGTATTTATAAGAATTTCTTTCAGAACATTTTGCTGAAAACCGCATGACTCTGTGATGCACAGTTGCAAAATTATGGTGCCATAAACTTTGTGCTGTTTTTTGGACCACCCTGTATTTATAAGCAAACAGCCTCACATTAATTTCACATTAATGTATTTTATAAACCAGACTCAATCAATCAAATAATTAATCAACCAATCAATCAGACAATCAGAACACATTTACATAGTGCCATCATGGTAATTAGTCCGCCCAGAAGTGATAGTTTTCGGAGCAGACTCATGTTTTGCGGCAGTTATTTTTTTTTGCCACAAGAGCTCCGAGCTTCGCCAGCCGAGCTCCACCGATCAATCGGTGTGAAATTTTGCACCATGGTCTGTACTAGGCTGAGTTTAAAAAATTGGGTCCCAAAATTTTGAAGGCCCTCAACAGAAAATTTCTCAGGCCAAAACATGCCAAATTTGGCGCAATTTCAGATGACTTCAAACTTTGACGGCGAATATCTCCAAAAGAGGATGAAGATATTCAAAATCGGACAAGTATTTGATTTTCTGCAATTTCTCCCACGTTCGGTGAAAAAAAGTTTGGCGAACTTTGGTCTAACTATGGAGGTCTATATGAAAAATCATACCTACCCAAACCGACTTTTTTTGAAAGACCATATTTTGGCCCATAGGGGGTGCTGCACTGCCAAATTTCTACAAGCACTAGAGAATGGCAGTCTTACTAGCGCACACCCCACAGAAAACGAGGGATCTTTTTACAATTTTTTTTCAAAGAGGGGTCAAAAATCGGCTTTAAATTCACCAAATGTGTGCCTATAATTTAGGCAGTAGAAGGAATAGCCCCACAAAACTTTGCCACTTGATATGACGCCAAGTTGAGGTGATAACACGGGTACAACTTTTGGGGGGCACCGCCCCCTTAAAATTTGGCACGGCAAAAAACGTCCAAAATTTTGTGCAATTTAAGACAACTTTTGACTTTGACCATGACTTTGACTTCGATCTCTAGATAATGACAAGCGAAAAACTATGATCCTTTTATGCATTAATCCAAAAATTAATGAACTTTGGTCCACTAACAATGATGGTTAAGGTGGGATTGTTGGCCTACCCTAAGTCAACACTGCACGTTCTGCGTATGCTAATGCATTTGGGTTTGGGCCACGTGACTTTGCTAGGAGGAAAATTTCAGTCCCCTAAATTTCCCCCCAATCGAACTTATGGCTCTGGGTGGACTCACACTGGACTTTGCCCTAAAATTCTAGGGTTTTATTCTATCAGTACTTCACCCGTTCACTGACGTGCTCTTAATTCTGACACAGCCCATTAAACAGATATTGCAACTATCGGTAGTTGGTACTGTTAAAAATCTCGAACACATATCTGCTAAAACCTACTCATGAAAATTAAGTTCAGCTTGTGCAACGGGTATCTCTCTTTTCACTGGTGTCACACTGAGATTCACATTAATCAGCTGTGTTAGATTCCACCACTGGCCATATTTCTCACTGTTGTGAAAAGGTATCTTTGATTCCAAGAATAAGTCTGGTAAGTTCTCGCTCCATTCACGAACCACTCCCTGCTCACTTGTCAACGACTGCAGCAGAAAAAACGCAACAATTTAAACAGCAGAAAAGTATGGTCAATGGATCAAGCTGATTAAAAATATTGCAGTACAAGTGATGGACTCAAAATGACTAAAAATGGACAGACAGAGAAAAATGTAATTGATTGAGTGTTGATACACAAATTCACCAAAAAATCAAAATACACTACAAATGCAATACTAAGCAAAGGCAACGCTAACATTTTGACAACAAAAAGAGGAAACTGGTCACAGGTGAAACGATAAGGCAAAGAATGAGATGTAATAAATCAAAAATCATTTTACATAATTTCTGACACCAATTCAGTTGCAACATTCAAAATGAGGAAAGTTCCAAGCGAAATACACAAACATGCATCGATATGACTAATTACCACAACGAACACAATGAACCACAATGGACCACAACTGACCATAGCAAACTGTACCGTACCGATGGAGATGACGACGTAAAAAATGAAAAACAGACGTCTGTTTTTGCTGTCGTCTTCACTGTCCATTTCCTGTCGTCCGTCTCGTTTGACTTTGCCGTCGTTGACATCACTGTCCGTTCGCTTTATCGGTCGTCTTCGTCTGTTCATCTTTTACGTCATCTTCTTCGTCATCGTGGTCCATTGCAGCCCTGTTGTGGTCAATCTGTGGCCCGTTGTAATCCATTGTAGCTTTGTTGAGGTCCATTGTGGTTCGCTGTAGTCTGTTATGGTAATTAGTCATACCCAACACGCACGCCGATCAAATTGCAGTCAGTGAGTAGTTCTCGTGGGAAGTTAGACATCTGCCAGCTTATTCACCTTGTGCGAGTATGCATGCCAACATGATTCAATGAAGAAAACTACTGTAGTAAATTTTATCTATGGATCTCAAACCATTACAAAGAACATGCTGCACCTGATCTGACAAGATGACATCACTGCGAGTCTGGATCAGTATACAGTGATAAAAGGTTGAGAACACGGTAGCTGCTGTCAGCAGAATCAATAGCCACGTTCGCAACCATCGATATAGACGTTTTAGCATCGACAAAGTCCACTCCTATAGTAATACACAGACTCAGGTAGACATAAGCAACACAGCTATAATTACACGTCTCACTGATCTACAGCAGTGGCAGTGGTATGTAAAATAGACAGGAAGACATGGACCATTATCATGATGCGTAGACAGCTCTGAGGTCCATTGCGACGACTCCCCACGATGTCCACGTTCATCTGCACTCTGCCACATCTGTCTCCAGCTGGCTGGTGTTCCACTGCCGATCTGATATATCCAGGTCTTTCAAGGATGCCCAGGAGGTCTTCGCCAGTTTGTCCCCAGACTCTGACTGCCTTTCATTGCAATGACCTGGCATATCGCTTGGGGTGCAGGTGTGGTGGCATCCAGTCTTAACAATGTGACCAAACAGTGCTTGGCGCCTCTTGCTGATTACCTTCGCCAAAGAGCTAATGCCTCTTGCTGATTATATCTCAAAGTGATTAGGATCACCGTCGTTCACCGGTCGGTGAAAATAAGTCAGAAGGTTAGTATCACCGATCGGTCATTTTAACCTTCTACGCTAAAATCACCGATCGGTGATACTAGCCGTGTAAACTACGATCATCGACGGAGCGAAACAGTGATATTCACACATACCCAACCCTATGTACTTTTGTGATATATGTGTGTTATATATGTGGAATACAATTTATTAAGAATACAAACTTGCACGAAGTTAGGTTACTGCTTTAATATAGGCCTAACATAAACCAACATGCAATCATAAATAAAAAGTAGGACTACATAGGCTGCATTAAATAACAATGTTTATAAATAACTTTTGAGAGAATAATGTTTATAATTATGACTTTTAGGCATTGGTGACGACATTTGACAGAAGCTCCCACAACGACGGAGAAATAGTTAGCATCTCCACTGCTCAGCCGTTTATAACAGTTAGCAAGTAACTTCTGCACCAGCTCAAAAGTGACGCCAAATGTAAGTTCTGCAGTAAAAAATAACATAGCTCATTTGCATCTTAGCATCTTACTTGAATGTCCAAAATTAACGGTATTATACAAATCTTTTAGAACCTATGCAAATGCCAATTTTCGCCAAGTCAAGTCTTACTTACTTTACCTACTTTCTTTAGTTAACCACAAACAGAAAGGCAAGTCTTCCTTATCGGACCACTGTCAAAATATGTTTTAATCACGTTTGATTGTTAGAAATGTATTTGTTATGTAATAATTAATGAACTTTAGATAATTTTTGCAGAAAGTTACTTCGGAAGTCTTTCCAACAGAAACGACATGAAATTATTTTGGCGTACATGTATGAGGCAATAAAAGTATGTAGATCGGTAATTTTGGCATTCACAAATTGGTGATTTTAACCTTATTTCTTATTTCCATCGACTGATGATTTTAGCCTAAAAGATCAAAATCACCGATCGGTGACCTTCTTATTTTCAACAATCGGTGATCGTAACCGGCCCTGTTATATCTGCAATACTTGGCAGACCGGCCCTGTCGGCTATGTTAATGTTCTTTCTTTCCTTTCGACGCTATAGCAGTGTTGCATCGAGTGCATGGACAGTGGGAGAATATTCCCAACCCATTACAATAACAGCAGTCATGACGTTCACACGCCCATGGTCAGGATGTGTAGCTCATAATTCTGACCGTCTTCGGCACTACACATAGCAAGTCAACATGTAACTTACATGAAAAGACAAAAATCTCCAAAAAAAACAATCAAACAAAAATCCACTCAAACAGCAACTAGGTCAAGACGCACCTGCAGGTTAACTAGGTCAATCTCTCCGGTTTTTTTCGAAACCGAAAGTTATACCATTATAATTTTATCGTTTTTATGCTACGTAACCTGACAGATTAGACAAATTATTCGAGCGCAGATTTTAAAAATACAACAATATTTTTTTCTGTCGCAGTAAGCGCTATGTCACGTAAATGGCACGTCTGTGAAACTCAAGTTCGAGTTTAAAGTTTTCACGTTTTTTAATTATTTTTAATTATTTAATTATTTTCTCTATTGTTTTTGTAAACAAAATGAACAGCTGAGAAGATTGACGAAAATCTGAGTAGTTTTTAATAAAAAAAACTCTCATTTGTGGACAGGAAGGCAATAATATTAAGTTATTTAATTGCTTTGTTTTGTAAACAGCGCACGTCAGGTTAGTATTTAGTACCATTTAGGCTAAAGCGCTGATAATTTCAGTCATGTGATGGTAGCTCAGGTCTATTCCTCATGTGCTTTGTCGTCTTTTATTGTATTTTCTACTAAATAACGAGTTCGTGACATGATCTTTTTCCTCCTGGTGCTGTTTGACATTAATAAACGTTGATTTATCATTTTGCTTCGCGTGATATGTTGTTTAGCATTTCAATGCATTTCCTTCTGTTTTTGCTCATTACGACATTATGTAAGAGTTACTAAGATATTATTGTTGTCCAAAAAGCTATTTTTACTGAGTATTTACTGAATCAAATTTTATTTTTAGTGCCACATTTATAATGTTTGCTGTTTTCCGCATTAGATGTTTGCCAGTTTTGCGTGGGGCAACAATGTGCTATTTACTGACAATGAACAAAAGTCACGAACAAAAATCTCCAAGCGAACAAGTTGATCAGTTGTGCTACATTGTTTCCTAAAAGCATTTTGGACTGGTGTGTTCAGTTTGTGCGTTTCCAAGTGCCAGACGAGTCTGGTGTTTATCATTCGTTCCATAACTTTGCACAAGCTACTAGTTAGAGCGATAGGATGATAACTTGTTGGATCAGTTGAATCTTTACCAGGTTTGGCAATTGGAATGACTGTGGCAAAGTGCCACTCAAATGGGAAGTTACCAGTAGTCCAGATATAATTTAAAGCACCCAACAGAGTATCCTTAGCAGAATCTAGAAGATTTTTGAGCATCTGGTAGTGGATAGAATCGGGACCAACAGCAGTATCGTGAGATTTTGATACTGCATTGGTAACTTCGTCCATTTGAGAATGGCTTGTTGTAGGTTTCTGTGTTATTGAAGGCAAAGGACATTGAATATTTTTCTGCATTTTTGTAAGATTTGAAAGAAGTACTACAGTGATCCAAGGAAGAATTGTCAGAGAAAGTCCGATACTGAACAGGGCGGTGAGACTGTGTTTCCACAAATTTTACATTATGCTCAAATGATGTTAGGAAATAATTAGTTTTTGATCAGAATAGCTTTTGTGTGGTCTCTGTTATCAATGCTTAGGTGATGGATAACTCGGTGGAGAGTTCATTACTCTATGCAGCTCGTAATGGGGACATTGAAACAGTGAAGTCTTTAGTAACTGCACGGAAGGAAAATAAGTTGTCCTTTGACCTTAACTGTACTGGTATGTCGGAATTTATTTTGTCTTATATTTTTCTGTTATTTTAAATGAAATTCGCTATTTGGATAATAAAATTCAGAGAATTTTTTGTTTTAGTGTTTTGTATATTTTGGTTTCGAAAAGTCTCGTAGATTTGTTAGCAAATGTTTAACATGGATGTTATATTGTGCACAGCAGCGGTTCTAGCCTGCAACATCTGGGAGATGGGGGGCACGGCCCATGGCGAGCACAGTAGTACAAGGCTATAATGGGGATCTAGGGGCAGATCCCCTAGTGGGGTCCAGGGGCAGAGCCCCTAGCCAGAGGGTTAGGGGTGCAAAGCCCCCTAAAGCTGAAGCACTTTTGTTCTTTGGACGTTTAATGGAAGCTGCAAATTTGCCCACTTTTGTACAATTTGGAAATGCAAAGAAATCAGATATTTGTGTTATCTTTGCAAAAAAAATCATAGATGACCACGAAACTGGGATGGGGGCTGGAGCAATTGGTCCAGCCTGTGCCCTGCCTTTCGTGGCCTGGGCCTCAAACCGCCACTGATCGTGCATGTTACAATGCATATGTGTGTTTTTTGCAGGAAAGCAGAAAGCTAATAAAGGATGGGGTGCTTTGCATCTGGCATCATATTTTGGACACACTGAAGTGGTTAAGTTATTGATAGAGGTAAGGCCAAGGAAGCATGCATTGCTTGACATAATTATACATTAATTATCATAAATGTGAGAAGTTATGTGCATTTTATCATTTATGTACAAGTGCAGTGGCAGTTTCTGTTGACTTTTGCAGTTATGACTTAACCATTTGATGATCATTGAAAATGATACATTAGCAGCAGCAGCATGATTTGACTTAGTATTGTTGTCAACATATGCTGAAGGATTATGTCATCTGGTGGACCTACAGCCTCTTCAGAGACAGAAGTTTTGCAGCAGGAGACTCGAAATTATGGAATAGACTTCTATTCCATCTGAAAAATGTGGTGTTAACTTTGATCAGTTTAAATGCCTGCTTAAGACATTTTTCTTCATTTGTTGGGAATGCAGAGCATTGCGAGAAACTGCTAAATGATGTCACAGTTTGTAAAGTAAAAGTAAGTAAGTAAAATATGAATTTATATAGCACGTATCGTTAAATTAATCTCTAATACTTACTTAATATTTATGAACTTATTTTGTTAGTTAATTATTCAATGTTAGTGCAGTTTTTTGGTTTGAACTCAAACGGAAATGTTTTTCATTGGGGTACTGTATTTTGTGTACAGTACTTGTTATATTTCATAGTAAATGTCATCTCCTTCATTATTATTATGCTCAGCATGCTGGCAGAGCACTTAAGAAATGTTGATTTCAGGGCTGGTAATGATGAAAAAAATTTAATTGATTAATTTTTAAAAAATAATCAAAATTAATTGAATTATTTTGATAAATTTTTGTAGTCAAGAAGGACAATAAAAACTGCAGAATGTGACTATTCAACTACAGGGTGGGCCAAAAAAAACCAGACCTGTTTGAGCGTTGATAACTCAGCATTGGTTACCCGTAGAAAGGCATGTGATATGTCAAAAATTTTAGAATGTTGTAGACAAAAAGGGCCGAACTTGCATAGCAAATCATTTAAATAATCTTTGCCTAATTTGCGTAAATCTTTAATACCCCAAAATTAGGCATTTGCTTGCACTCCCATGTGCTCGAGTTCATTGAACTCAAAAACTCACTGCCAAAAAGTCTAGATTTAGATTCTGCGAATTATTTAGTGTGTGGGCATTGCAACAGATAGCATGGCTACAAAATTTCAGTAGCTGATCAGCTAAAACGTGTGCTAGTCGAATGCTGGGCTCAGCTGATCCTAAACACATGACTCCAGCGATCGATCAGCTTGGTAAAAGGACTGATGACGGTAATTATGAATGCAAAAGCTGGGCAACTGCCTATGTCGAATTTCATCTAAACTCAATGTGTGTGTTAATGATTGTTGATATCTCACTGTATGCTGAATGAAAATCAACTTAAATTCATATGTTACTGCCAATTTAACATGATTTTAGGGGTGGGGCAGATTTGTGTAAATCAGGCAAAGAATATTTAAATGCTGAGACATGCAAGTTGTACACTTCTTTCGAACACAATTTTGAAACTTTTGGCATATTACGCGCCTTTCCATCAATAAACATCGCTATGTTACAAAAGCCCAAATATCTGTATTAAATCTATGTGCTACAGTCTGATTTGGCAGAATTTCGGGGGTGACGAATATTTATGCAAATTAGGCAAAGAGTATTTAAATGCTTCACTATGTAAATTTGTCGTTTATTTTTTACTGCATTCTGAAACTTACACGACGTATCACACGTTTTTTTACCACTAACCATCGCTGAGTTATCAGCGCTGAAATAGGTCCGGTTTTTTGGCCCACCCTGTACTAGGTGTTGTTATCTTTTGCAAACTAAGGCGAAATCAAATGTCAATAGATTAAAAAAATTTAATTCATTAATTTTTAACGATTAATGGATTAATTGATTTTTAATTTCTGTAGCTCTAGTTGATTGTGTTGTGTTTTGTTGTATTTGAGACTGTTGATTGTAGAATGGAGCTGACGTTGATTTGGTTAATGATGTCGGAGACACGCCACTGCATCGTGCTGCATTCACTGGCAGATTGGTGGGTCAGTCAAAGTCATACACTAGCAGATTTGTGCCATTCGAGCCTATCTGTTGCATGCTCTGCATTCTTGATGTGTTAGTATGTGCCCCTAGAAGTGTGCTAAAACTGATGCAAAAACTGATGCATTTATTCATCGATTTGACCTTTTGTTTGTCGTTTGTTTGTTTGTTTATTCTTTTGTTCTGTCAGGCGTTTTGTTCGTTTATTCGTTTATTACAATTTACATAAAGTAATGACATAAACACTAAGGCCACCAGTGTGACATGAACAGGCACATTGCTCGGTGCATATGCACAATGCAGACACACATTTTAGCCGATCGTACTTAAGTAAAGGTCCAGCTTTTAGTAACGGTCGAGCTGTTGAGTTATCATATGTCCATCTGTTCATTCATCTGTCTGTAACGGATGTATTGTGGCTAATGGGTATGGTTTACGGGAAAACTTTTTACACGAATAATTAGCCATGAGCGTTAGACGTGGGTGTGCAAAATTTCAGCCATCTACTTCAAGGGGAACATTTTCAAATTGGGGTTTGAATGAAAGGGGTAGGGAAAATGTGGCTATATCTTGAAAACGGTGAGAGAACAACCTATGTTTTTATTAATCACTGATAGGAAGTGGCATACGCCGTGTCATATTAGATGGCAATCATTGACCTTGGATGACCTTGAAGGCCATTATGCACTATTGTGGCTAAACGGTGCGAGATAGGGCCTAAGCTGCTATTGATCACTAGTAGGAAGTTGCATATTGGCTTTTAAATGACATGAAAATCATTCACCTTGAATGACCTTAAAGGTCAGTGCTGCAAAGGGAACTGTATAATCTGTAGCATGTCTTTCCGAGCAACGCGTTTTTATTGAGAGAAATATTTGCAAAACCTGTGTTCGATATTCTTTGTTTATTTACCCTGTAGCTATTTATATCATCTGGTGGGATGACCACATGCATGGAAATGTAGTTATTTATATCGCTTGGCAAAATGACCAAATGTGATCTGACAAATCTCTTTCTCTTCGTGACTGGAAGTCAGATGCTGGGCTTCTGATGTAGGCAATTGGTCAGCTTTTCTTAGCAATAGCTGGGTTTCTTGTACTGTTTGCACATCATGAACGCTGCACAGTGGTAAAAGAATTAAGCATTGAATTGAGGTGTGCATGTGATATTGGATCCGTACTATGGTGCTTTTTGTTGGCTGACTATAAAACTGTCTTGCCACAAATTTAGAAGTATTTTACGGTTTTCAGGTCAGAAACATGAATGTTGTCATTTTAATGTATCATTTGTTGGTATTGGCTTTCTTATCATTCATGGAGCTGTATTCTGTGACCTTATGTGCAGGAAATAGTGCTAGTGCTATTGGAGCATGGGGCTGATGTCAGGCTGATCAACGCTGAGGGAAACTCAGCTTTCGATGTTGCCATGACGATCGACATCAAATCTCTGATTGAAGGTTTATTTTATGCTTTCACATATTTTATGCATTTCACATATCATACATTCTTTACATATGCCACATGCTTCACATATTTCACATGAGTATTACCCTTGAATTATTGTGATAAATTTTCACCTTGTTATGCAAAGGAATGTTGCTTTTCTGATGTTCATAGTATCAAATTATTGGCATCTTAAACAAGTTCATCATATCTTATTAGTTTACAATTTATTCAGGATTTATTTGAGCATGTGACCTTGCCATCGTTAGCACTACATGCTCACTGTACCAAGTCGTCACCTATTACATAAGCCACTCTAAGGTCCTGTTTTACCATGCCCATTTAATGGCCGATCGAACTGATCTTCGATCAACTCAATGATCATTTTTCCATCACCAGTTAGTGACTGATTGTTCGACAAATCTCTCATCAAGTTGATTGCCGATTAGTGGCCGATCAAGTCAGATAATTGACAATTAAATATGGTCAATTTGCAGTTCGTTGCTTATTCGCAGCAGAAACATAGCTTTACTTTGCTGGTCAGAAGTTCCAGGCATGGCACGAGCAGGTTGATCGGAAATCAGTAAATCGGAGATCAAATTTGCTTTCTTTGGCGATGGAAAAACGGGCTCTAAAATTTTTTGCTCGGTTGGTAGATTGCATGAGGAGGCAGCTGCCTTTGGGCTTCAGATTAATTGGTCCAAAACCAAGATTATCCAATTTGGCAATCCAGCTCCATGCCCAACAGTCGAGGTGGCAGATGGACTTGTTGAGGTGGTTGATTCATTCATCTATCTGGGCAGTATGATTGACTCAGTATGATTGATGGCAGCAGAGGCGAAATCCTTCGCCGGATAGGACTGGCGTGGACCTGCATGCAACAGCTGGAAAAAAGAATTTGGAAATCAGGCATCAGACTGGATACTAAAATTCGTCTCTACCAGACCTACATTGTGCCAGTCGTGTTGTATGGGTGTGAAACGTGGAC
>Ga0056128_1008076_pt1 | contig 13306 bp, 6 predicted proteins | sample WorMetLIZISLAND2_FD_71113 | JGI IMG/M metagenome (GOLD analysis project Ga0056128, IMG submission 71113) | Marine gutless worms symbiont microbial communities from Max Planck institute for Marine Microbiology, Germany - Olavius geniculatus... ... | reverse complement strand
ACTGTCTTGCAGCAGTGTGTCTACCAGAAGAAGTTTAAGAATGTTTGTAACGTCAAGAACTGACTGGTAGAGCCTGTATTGGTCAGGAGCAGAACATTATCGATACTGCAGCTGTCAAGTCGGCCAGAGTACAAGTGTCATAGTAGGCCAACACTTCAAGCAGTTTTACTGTAAGCAGTTAAAAAATGGATAACTAAATGAAATGTCAGCCACAGTGTCAGAAATGTGAACAAAATGTGTTTTTTTACGCATTATGTTAATTAAGCAATCATGTCGCTTTGAATAAAAAAGTGATATTTTGTTTGTTCTATTTTCCCCAGGTAGTGTAGAAACAGATATTGAGTGAGATGGGAAATTAAATTGTCACTTGACAACAAGTTGTCTCAGGAATATTCGTACCAAAAATTATTAAAATCCGATAATCCTTCTTCACATTACAGTCGAAAATGTCAGGGATGTTTTTTTTGGGACACAGTGTATATTCCGTAAAGCAAAAGTTCCAATAATCCATTAAACTGCAGTTATTTAACAATCAAATGAAATCAAGTAACTAAACTGCAAATAAATAATTATTTTGATGACAGGGTAATAGATTTCTATGCTAGCTATGATGACAGTTATTGTTCATTATACGTTTAAAATGTGTTTTTAACTTTCCATATTTTACAGGCGGAGCCCCCAAATGTCATAGGACCTGGGGTAACTTACTCCCTCCCCTCAACTCTCCCTCTTGATGGGCCTGGGTGCATTAATAACGCGTTAATTGATGTGTTAAAAAATTAATGCAGTGCATTCATGTATTAAAAAAATTAGAGCTTTGACAGCTCTACTAAAAACATTAAGTGTGCATAGGTCTTCGCTGACTCACCACCTCTGAGTTATGGGGCATTCTGCTACCTAGTGCCCACTAACCTTCCAGTCAGCTGACCAGAAACAGAACTGGTAACTAATATTGTCCAGATATGTCCCACCACAATAGATAGCATGTTGGACACCAATCAAATGAAAGAGCGCATTACAATAGAAGCCATAATTCTTTCAGAAGATATGTCAAACATTTGACGACTGCTTCTTTTTAATGAGGCAAAAATATTACTAAACCAAACCTTTAATGCAGTGAGCTGTTTAATTTCAACATCTTTCTGTGCTTCAAACTTATCCGCTGGCATTGAATCATCATCCTAATCAAACACACAAACTTGTTCTAACTGCACAATAAATACTGTGCTGGGTAACTGTTTATTAATACTCCCTACACATATCACAAATTACGTACAAAACACCTGTGCAACATCAACAAATTTCACAGAAAAACAGTCAAAATTACATAAAGCTGCCAAACTTGTAAATACAACAACAGCAATTTAACAATTACTGGAAAAACTATGGAAACTGTGATAGACAGATGATTTTAATCAAGTCCACAATCTCTCGCAAACAAAAACACAGAAAAATATAATAAACATCGAAAACATACTTGCTCTAGCTCGTTAGCACGATTCAGCAATATGTCAGTTTCTTCCAAAGTGCTTTTACACCTGCATTAAATATAATACCACGATATGAAAAACATTGCTGTCAATACAAAATATCAGTGCTGATATAAAGACTCCAATAATTTATTTTTGCATCAAAAAAGTTAACAGGGAAATTAAACAAAGTTTTCAATCTCTTTATCATGGATGTTTAAATAAACTTCCATAGGATAAGTGTCAGCAACAACACGTGTTTTCTACATGTTCCGTCATCAAATTTACTGATTCAAGCTAAAACAGAACATGAGCATATTCATATTGTACTTTTTGGTGAAAATAAACTATCATAAGTTGAACAGCAAAATGAATAGTGTCAGTATACCATTCATTCTTACTTTTCATACAACCAGTCAAACTTGAACTTGCTGACTGCTGCTGGCTTCTTCACGGTAGCATTACATTCTGAAACAAGCTTGTCAACCTGAATAGTACAAAACAAATAACAAAACGCAAGAGAATCACCAATAGCTTGCAATGCAACATCATCCAAAAAATGAATATAAATTACAAGTTAGTTTCTTCGGTTGACAGCATTAACACAACAAATATATTATGCACAAATTTATGTAACACAAAACAGTGACTTACTTGAGTGTCCTTTTTATGTGCGAAAGAGGTTCAGGGTGCTTTGCCCTCCTGAAGCTGAAACACTTTTGGCTTTTAAATGTTACTGAAAGTCGCAAATTTGCTAAGTTTAAAAAACACTGAAACGCAAAAAAATCAAATACAAATTGTGTTGTCTTGTCAAAAAAATGACATTTATAGGCTGCAATACGTCACAGATTACTGTACAGTAATGAAAAGTAATAGACTTGTCCACTTTGGGTAAACTTTCGGCGAAATCACATGGTCACTTACTCGTAAATCTTGCAGTAATCACAACATATTGCACATTTCATGAATCTTTGTCATCAGAAGTTTCATTTGATTTCTGGACACACTAACTTTCTAGAACAGTAAGACAGACTTTTTAACAACTTCAACATGAACTTTGCACAAAATCAAAACATCGCACTGGACTGTCATGGCAATCGACGTCGTGAAAACCCACTAATATAACGTAACGTAACATCAAACATTATGTACATCAGATGCGCAGGCATCTAAAAACCATGAACGACCATGTTTAGATCTTCAGACTTAGGTGTAGAATTAGGGTTAGTTTTAAGGTTAGGGTTAGGAATAGGGTTAGGTTTAGGGTTTGTAGTCGCATTCAGCTGCAATGAAAATAACTAAAATGCAGTACAATCGATGTCATAATCATTCCAGGAGAATTAAGGTTAGTTTTAGGGTTAGGGTTAGGAACAGTGTTAGGGTTAGGGTTATGGTTAGGTTTAGAATTAGATTTAGGGTTTGTAGTCGCATTTAATTGCAATTAAAATGACGAAAATCCAGTACAATCGGTGTCATAATCGTTCTCAGTCGAGAGACGCTTGACGTAAGCAGCTGTGACACAGACATCACATTGCGTGCGCATGTATGATTTGTTGCGAAATAGTTCGAAAAGCGTGAAACGATCATAAATATTTATTTTCGAACTTTAGACATCTTTGGCAGTTGATTAATGTAAGTGAAATCGGAAATTTGCAAGTAAGTGATCATGTGATTTCGCCAAACTTTCCACATGTTTATTGATTTTATATTTTGAATATATTTTTTTAAAAACTTGAAATTTTTTTACACCTAGCATGAAACCCCTGAGGATAAGTGAGGCCCCTCGGCCTGGGGGTACGGGGGTCCTTCCGCCGCCACTGCATACGTATCACACACATGCATACCTTCTTCCTTAACGCAATGCCATCCTTCTGTAACAACTGTAACGATTTTGAGATCTTTCCTTTCCTAAACATAACTCACATTTAAACCGTACTTTAAAGAAATAAAATAAAATAACGTTGCGCCATTTATGGTTTAAGTTTATTCGAAGTCACGCCTTTAATAACTCATATTACAATTCATTTACACGATTTTTCGAACTATGAACCGATCACTACGGTAAACAAATAACTGTGGTACGATTCAATTTGAAGTGACATTTTGTAACGTAACGTAACCTAACGCAACTTTTACCTAGTCCAATTAATGTTACTTATTTACTTTTTCAGGAATTTGGGGGAGGGGCGTTGTTTTGTTTATTATTTTATTTATTTCAGTTCACGCAGTACAGTGTAAGTCAGAATAATACATATACAAAGAGAAATGTTTTATACAAATACATAAATACATGTATACGCATTTCGACACGAATTACATTTGGCATATGTATTGATGGTGATGGAGTTGCGCAGCAGCAGTACAACAAAACGTGACACTGAAGACCGATCGAAGACTGGCGTCAAGGCCATGCCTTCGAACGGGTCAGGATCTAGGACGTCTTCTGGGGCTCGAATCCGAAAAACTGAGACAGCAACGTCGAGTAGTACGACTTCGTTCAGCAGCCGGCGAGCATCGCCATCTAAACATCAGACAGCAGCAAAGTCCTCGTCGTGTGCAAACAACGAACACTGTTCACCCAACAACGCACCGTTGGCGCATCGTGATAATGTCACTGTGCACGATGGCACCAACGGCCAAGTGATGGGCGATCCTGGAAATAGTCCACCTACTAGCTCTGCGTCCTCGGCACATAGTCGACAAAGAGATGTGCTAGTGTATGACTTTCTATTGCTGTGTAAATTGTTAATAGTGCATGAACCACAGTGCAGGGCTATGGGTATAAAGCGGATGTGCGTATCTGCGGATGTTGTAACACAATGCTGTGATAAGCTGTAATTTATTAGTTTAACCATCCCCTTACTCTATCCCATCCCTATACCTAGTCGTAACCTTAATCTTAACCTAGCCCTATTCCCTAACGATGTTGCACCATCGTCCATAGAGCAGTACTAACTTTCCTAGTAAACTTCATCGGTGCTGATGGCTGTTTTTTGATGCTTACCCCAGTGGTACTGCTCTCATAAGCTGACCTAAAGCAGCCACATTTATATGTGACCTAGATGCCTAATTTTTATGAAATGGTAACAGTATAGGTGGAACTTTTGCTTCCAGGAATTTTCGCTAGAAGATAATAGTACCAGGTTAGGCATATCTATGTAAAATGTGTCACATATGTGAATGATTTCATTGAACTCATTTGGTGGTATCACTGCCAGTGATGTCAGAATGTAACTTTGTGTGTGCACTTCTCAGCAGAGATTGATTGTGCTAAAAAATTGAATGGGTACCCATAGACATCAGAGTGCAGCATAAAGTGAATAGATATTCATTTGTGGCCAATGCCAGGTAAACAATGCATTAACCGTTATTTTTATGCAATGTAAATATGTGCAAAACATATTATTTTCAGTGTTTGTAAATATTTTGATTGGTTAATTCTGTGCTGTATTTTGGTTTGAGGGCTTGAATGCTGTAAATTATGGAGTGTTGCATTTATTTTCAGGCCACACAGTAAGACAATGGTTGCTGTCATGAAGCTCTGTGGATTTCTACTGATACTGTTGTACTTTGCCATTCCTGCTTTAATAAAAATGTATCCAGCAATCATTCTTCAAATTGCATTCCTCAATAATAGTACGTATTTTTATTCCGTTTTGACTCAACTACTTTGAATGATTTCCTCTGTTTAAATTGTTCCTGTCAATGTTATACTTTTGAATGCCAAATATTATTCATTTCTTATGTAATGTAGAAAAGCTGATCTCAACATTAGATTGGCGTACAGTTATGATCTTTTGTTTGAGTTACAACATACCTGACACATCGCTGGAGCTACACGTTGGGAATTAATTTATGGAACTTACCGCGAAATAGTAAATTGAAAGGCCACAAGGAAAGCTGTACATTGTGTGTGTATCATTCATTTTTATGTCCTTAATTCTGTTAGCATAATTGATATTTTTTTGTTGCCACTAGAGCATTAGTAGAAACTTTCATACTATGTTACTTGTAATAGCTGTAATCTGTGTGCATGTACAGTACGATGGCCACCATTTGTGAATTTATCTCGACCTGATGAACTTGGACTCAATTTTACATGCAGTTTTCATCTTCCGACAACTGATGGAGTAACTGTTGGTGTGTGGTGAGTTTTCATAACATATTATGACAGTAGCTGAAATGAACCTTCTGAAAATCTGTTCAGTTGTGTATCAATTGTGGTTCGACTTTTTCAGTGTTGTCATTTAATGGAAGGTATTGGATATGTTCGTATATTATCTCAGTGTCGTCATGGTTGTTATAACTTGCAGGCACATCTTGCCAGAAGAGCTTGGAGTGCAGAATGTTGAGGCCGAATCACAGTTTGTCGATTTGTTTCAATCTGGCCATCCAGTTATTCTCTATTTGCATGGAAATGCTGGCACCCGGTAAACAGATCACTTTGTTTGGCTGTTATTGTTTCCTGTGAGTTTGACAAACAACAGCAAGAAGCTGCTTAGAAGTTCTTGCTTTCTTGAATAATTTTTATTAATTTTATTAATTTTTATTTTTATTTATTAACTGTGTTTAAAGTACACTAAGTGGTGTATTCATTAGTTTATTATTTTGGTAAATTCCATACTGTCTACCGGTAGTTACTTTAAGAAGTTTCTTAGTGAATGATATACTAGTCTGCGACCTTTTTAGTCCTTCACGCAGTGTACCTGGTACTACAATTTTGTTTATTCTTGAATAATGAATACGCATTTTTAATTTGGGCATCTTATTTTGTTGAGTGATAAGAAACTACAAATTGCATTCTGTGTATGTATCATATATCACAGGGCTGGATGGCATCGAATTCAGCTCTACAAATTGCTATCAAAAGCCGGTTTTCATGTTGTTGCTTTTGACTATAGAGGTAATTTTTTTATTAAATTCTGTTTAATGTATCTGCTTGTATTTTTTGCATTCAGTCTAAGTGTTATTATTTCTCGTTGTCATAATCATTGTCATATAGTTTTATCTAGTGCACTAAAGGTAAGGTAAAGCATCCCGTGCCCCTCCTGGGCACAGGTGGGGTGCTCATCTCCCTTTCTGTGGCCATTGAGCTTACAAGTAGGTAAACCACTGAGTCTGTGATGCATGGCCAGTGTGATGCCAGACCTATGGTTATCTTCCCAGCCACGGGACATTACTGTCCTTTAGCCGGTATTAAATTGTACTGCTTGGTGAACAGAGGCACATGTGTGTGAACAACTTACCCAAGGTTACCTGGCAGTGCTCCAGGCCCGAGTCGATCCAGGAATTTTTCAGTCACCAGTCTGACCTGTCATTGTTACACTACTGAGCCACATCTAGTGCACTGCTGCATATTCATCATAGTTAATGCCCGATTAACTCGTTAAAATACTTCCTGCAATAAAAATTTTCGGCTACAATTAAAAATTTAATTGCATTACATATTCTCTTACTTACTTGGTACTTGCAATCTTGAATTCTGTGCACATGGACAGTGACAATTTTGTATTTGCTAAACTCTATGCTTACGAACATGACTGAAAAGTTAACAATTTTGGATCCTGTTTATTAGTATTGGTACTTAGCACACCAGTACAAAAGCATATTGTAAGTACTTAAAAATAAACTTGGTTTTGCTACTAAAAATTTTGTCATGCTTTTTCATAGTGCACAATTAATTGTGATCAGTCCCAATTAATTTTTTAATTGCATGCTTAAATGTGATTGGAATTTGTAATTGTTCAGCAGCACAAGTTTTTCGTGAATACTGATGCTAGGTTACGGTGATTCATCGGGTTCACCTTCTGAAGAGGGTTTAGTAGAAGATGCTCTGAGCATATTCATATGGCTCAAGACTTACACTGGCAGTGCACCTGTTTACCTGTGGGGTCATTCTCTCGGTGCGGCGTAAGTATCATATTTCTGTTTCCTATTTGGTTTGCACAGGGCAATATTCAAAGTTAAATATAATTGACAGCCATAGCATCGTACAATGATTGGTGAAGTACCAGGCCATGATAATTTCAGATTTCTGAACAGGTTTGGTGTAGATGGCCTGTAGCCGAAAGCTGTATTTTTGTGGGCTTTTGTTTAACAAAACACGCTTAGATATCTTGACGCTCTGTGTGTCGGTGTCTTCTTTGCAGACTTCTTCCTAGCCTATCTACCATAATGTAGCCAAGTGGCCACCGCTGTTACCATCATCCATCGTCACCATTATCTTACCATCAACTGTTACGACAGTCATCGCTGAAATTTGTCAGATCTTTTAGTTGTAATTAACTATTGTTAACTTCTGGTTGTGGAAAAGTTGAAAACGTTACTGCATGTACTGCTGCAGTATTGCTGTGAAGACCGCCAGCCAGCTGTGTGAAGAAGGTATGTGTCTTTATAGTTTTATTAACGCTAGTCCTGTGTCTGTTACATGTTGTTGAATGAACGGTTAATGGTTTGAGTTGTCATACATGTCAACTGTTAATATAAGTAGTTCATAGCATCTACTGTACTCTTTAGTAAGTAAGTAATTTAGTAAGTAAATAGAACATTTGAAGTGCACACTGTCAACCAGTGGCTGAATCTGAGGCACTTGGCTGAGCCGCTAGGGGGAGCAGTAGGCCTGCTGGAAGCAGTGAGTTTTAAGGAGTTGTCGGAAAGTGTCTGCAGAGGTAGAACTGTGGATGCTAAAAGTAGTTTCGCAACAGGAAGATGATGTAAAAAACCTGCTAGAGCATCGTCACTTGGAATTTAGAGGAACTTCTACTGCAGAGTTGGCCAGTTAACCTGAGCTGGCACAATACTGCTTTGATGCTTTACTGTTAAGGTGGTTGCCATAATTTTTAGAACTATTTTTGTCGGATCATGAATTCCTGCAGGGAATAGCTGGAAATGTAAAAGTGGGAGATTTTTGCTTTGCAGATGAATAGCAAGTGTTTTGAGTGTAAGGGAAAATAATTGCAACTTGGTTCTTACGTCATATATCATTCTGAAGCAGTTGAAGGTAATGTAGATAAGCCTGCAATAAATGTCTGATTGCTAATGATTGTTATTATCTAACTAGGCAGTTGTATTTTAACTGATTTTTATGTATCAGTGTGGTGATGAATGATGTATGTTGCCAGAAGCTGATTTCAGTGGACTTATATTGGAAGCTCCATTCAATAACTTTGTAGAAGCTGCAAGCAGCCATCCACTCAGTGCGGTATGCTGCAATTATCGCTTGCTACTTGCTCTTTACTTACAGCACAGTAAATAAATAAGTAAATCTGTAAACTGCACAAGGTTGATGGGAAATTTTTCGAATCTCAGGTGTCATAATGCACAGATGTTCAAGTATACAATAATTGAAAATTATATTAATATTAGTACCGTGTACCTGGCGTAAAGGTAAAGGTCGTCAATTTGTACAGTGCATCGTCGCAAACACGCCTCTAATGTGCTTTTGTCACTAACCAGAGCCGCCTGCCGCACGTCCGTCGCGTGCAGCCTGCAGACACAGGCTGGCGCAGCGGCCGGCTATAGGCAACCCCAGTCAGCTGTACCAAGGTCCACACTTTCCGTAACTCGTGTAAATGAGTTACTACTCATTTTATTGTCCCACGGAGGGTAGAAGGCTGAGTCGACCTAGCTGGCAGGCTTCGCACCGAGATGGTTTACGTGTCCGCAGGCAGTCACCCATTGCAGTACTAACCGGGCCCGGCGTAAAGTAACTTCGTTTCAGCCGAAACGCGCTACCAACTACACCACGCCACCAACCGTATTGTGATTATTGTTTAAATTACCCAATTCCCAGTTTATTTTTTAATTGTACAATTTAATTCTGTATATATTTTGCATTTTTTGTGGACAGCCATTCCGAGTAATGCCATGGTTCACCTGGGCATTCCTTCAGGCAGTCAAATCTAACGATCTTCAGTTTGCCAATGACCAGAAGTAAGAACTGTGTGCTAATTTAACTTTGCTTGTCAGCAGTTTAATTCTTATTTTTAGCATGCACATATTATGCTTAGGTTTTTTTAAAAATTACTTATGCCAGTTTTTAAAGGCATTGAAGTCCGAAGGAGTTTTGAAGTAACATGACTCAGAAAAATGGCATTTCCTGTGTTTAGTGTTTATCCCTTTTGTATTAGTGTCAGCACGATTGTAGTGTATTGTGAATAATTCATTATTGTGATAGTAATTAGGTCTTTTATTTCGTGAGAATTATGCTGGTAGCTACAATATATCTTATTGTCTGGATTGATTGCAGCATCAAAGGTGTTAAAGTGCCGATGGTGATTCTGCACGCAGTGGATGATGGTATTGTGCCATATGAGCTGGGACGTAAGGTAAGTCATTGGGCCGTGTACCTTTTTGTGTTGGGTGTTATGCGAAATGTTGTTTATGAGGCATCCACTGGCTGCTTAGTTTGCTGGTGTGTTTTTATTTAAGACAGTTTTGTTGGCACATCATGCATATCGATATATTGTAGATGTGTGCAACACATTTACTGATATAATACTGGAATTAATGAAACAACATTTCGGGCAGCAAGAGTGGTCAGTGGCCACAGTGGTTTAGTATCACCCTTGTAAAGAACAAGAAAAGTCCTGCTAATGCAGAAGGGAATGCGCAACAGCGGTACATGTTTGAAAGCTCAGTAAAACAAAATCAGTCACCAGATGACCGGTGGCTAATTATCTATAATGTTTTGCTTCTACTCACCAGAGGGTGTGATCTGTCTCACTTTGCCAATTTTCCCTGCCCTTCTCATTTAGCGTTCTCGTTCGGGGTGACCCCTTTCGAATTTATGGAAAAGCTTTACGGTTCCTGAAACTAGAGTCTTCCAGGCAGCCGATGATGAAGATTTGTTGATCCTAGTTTGCACCATTTTTGACTGATCCACCCATGTGATGGACAGATGGACAGACAGACGGATGGAGAGACGAACAGAATTGCAATGGCTAAGACATGCTACAGCAGTAGCTGCTGCTGTGCGTAAAAATTGTACACAAAAAATCGGTGAGAGAACAGTGAGCTGGATAGAAAAAGTAACAGATACACATTTTTCATGCACACATTTGTGAATACACAATTTTTACTTTCAGAACCTTATTTTGTTGAGTGATAAAAAAACTACAAGTTGCATTCTAAAAAGAATCAAGAAAGAAAATGGCTTGAGTAAGTAATTAAGTAATCTGTGTAGCACTTTAGCTGTAATAAGCTCAAACGTTTTTCAGTTTGCTGGCAGAGTGAGAAGTAAAGGTGGTTTAGTTGGCTAAAGTTGTTTATTGACACATAACAAAAACATGAAGAGGCATAATCAAGATTAGATGAGGCAGACGGTGTCATAAGAAAGATTTAAACAGGTTTTTATGTAGTGTAATACTGATGTCATTTCTGCATGCATCATGCTGTTTTTGTACATTTTTGTAGTTTTACTGTATTGTTGTATGTATAGACATTGGGTTTAGTTGACATAATTACTAGAGCTGGTAATGATTAGAATGTCTTAATAGTTAGCTTCACAAAAATTAATGGTTAATTAGTCATGATTTCAGTTAAAGCTAACATTGGTAATTGCTAAAGAAAAGAATTTCCTCCTTTTGCACATTTTTCCGTTGCAGAGCTATGAGTTTTTGTGGATGCATCTCAACGCAATTGAGAGCTTCTATCCCTGTCTTGTAGACAGACTAAAATGTTGACCTTTTCTGGAAAAAAACAGATGATTTAGATAATCTCAATGCCCATCATAATGTCATTGTATCAAGTTTATAATGTTTTTATTTATGTGACTTTGATCAAAATTTTAGCAGTCAAAATATTGCTAAGCATTAAAATGTTTTAACAATATACGATGTGTGATGTGGTAGTTGTATGAGGTTGCCCTGAGACATTGCAATGATGTGAAGTTTGTGACGTTTGATGCTCATCACGGCTATGGACATAAGCATCTCCACAAGTCACCGGACCTCATTCCTACCATTAGGTCCTTCATACTTAGTCTGCCTTTAATTTTTTAGCCAACCATACTTAAGTAATGGTCAAGCTGTTGTCATGATTGTCGTTCGTCTATCCATCTGTCACGGATGTACTGTTTCTAAACGGTGCAAGGTGGACCTAGGTTGCTATCGATCATTGATATGAAGTCGCATATTGGCTTTCAAATGACATGAAAATCATCAACTTAGGATGACCTTGAAGGTCACTGACAATCAGTACGCTCGGCTATCCTTGCAACAGCTGGGCTTTTTGTTTTATTATATATTTCTTTTTCTCGCCATATCGTCGCTTGCAGAAAGTGTTATCTTGTGGATTGAAGATTAATGCTGAAATTGGCTAAGGTGGAAGAATTGGGGTCTTCCTAAACACCGCAAATCACCACAAATCAGCTGAGATTGCACACATTGTTCAAGTTTGTAAACTTCAGATTGATGTATGTCAAGCTACAAATCACCCAGATCTTAACCCAATTCTAACTTTAACCCTACCCCTAACCCTAACTTGGCGATGCCATATGTCGATCTGAAATTCAAAAACGAAAACAATATCTGCCATTTCAGCCGATCTGTGGTGATCTGTGGTGTTTAGGCTGACCGGAAGAATTGCACTTTTAAATATGCAGAGAGCTGAGCAAAAAGTGGTTAAGTTCATGTTTACTAATCTTCGCCACGCTTATGAACTATTTTTAGTGCTGTTGGGTAAGCAACAGAAAGACATACAGCATGCATAAGAGTCATTAGAACAGTTTACAGCTTTTGAGGCACCTAATCTGGCTTAACTTAAGCGATAGCTAGCGAGAGTTTAGTTGATAAATGCAATATTGATAAGTGCATAAAGAAGACCGTTAAACTATTAGGAATGAAGAGGAACTCTGATTAGGTTTTAGTTTTTATGTATTTGCAAGTTGTTATCGTTATTTAGCAAAACATACAAAAAGTAACACTGTACCAGTTGTGCAGTATTTTCATTCACAAAATTAGTCTTTGTCGTCATAGTTTTCCATGATTATTACATACTATTAATGAACTTGGCGGTGGTGGTGGCCTGGCATAGTAATAACACGTTTCATGCAATCAACGAAGTTACTCTACGCCAAGTCGGATTAGTACCTGAACATGTGAATGCCTGCGGGCAGATAAACCATCTCGGTAACTAGGTCAACTCAGCCTTCTATTCCTCCAGGGTGTGTAAATCGAGTACCAGCCTATCTGGCTGGGGTTAAGGTGGGGCGCATTCACCTCTGTCGGGTGGCAGGTAACACTGTGTGATCCCATATGGCAGGTGATGCTCCATAGCTATGTGATGGGTTAATTCCTATTAAGCGCCATAACACTACGATTAACCTTTTTAACCTTTTGCATGTCGTCCGTGTGAAGGAAATTTGTGACTGATCATCGTGGGATAAAGAAGCATTGAGGCAGCGAAAATGGAAATGGTTTCACGGAGCACTGCCAATCTACATCATAAGTCTGACTGTTGATGTTATTGCCATAATTATTATATCGTGGTACCCGTGATTTTTATAGCAGTCATTTTACCATTTGCCAGACTGGATGCAGATCTCAGCCATCTGTGCAGTTCGATTGTAGTCTTAATGCAAAAATGCACTTCACAATCAAAAATGCATTTTAAATTTTTTTAATCATTTCTGCAAAGGAATGTGTGCTGTTTGTAAGTAGAGCTGCAGAAATTAACGATTAACTATCATCACTGCATTACAATACAACAACAATACGATACAATGGAAAATTTGCACTCAAAAACTGACAAACACACTGTCAGTTTAATCTAGCACATAAACTAAAAAGAACTGAAATGTTTAAAAGAAAAATGAAATGAGAGATACTGAGAATAGA
>Ga0056128_1008070_pt1 | contig 13310 bp, 5 predicted proteins | sample WorMetLIZISLAND2_FD_71113 | JGI IMG/M metagenome (GOLD analysis project Ga0056128, IMG submission 71113) | Marine gutless worms symbiont microbial communities from Max Planck institute for Marine Microbiology, Germany - Olavius geniculatus... ... | reverse complement strand
CAGGTAGGTGTGAACAACTTGCCTAAGGCTGTTACTTAGTGGTGCATTGGCTGGGCACTGAACCGTGGACCTTTCGGTCTCGTATCCAACGCCCTAACCACTGAGCCACCAAGCCACCTATATGGCGTATGGTCGGCCGACTTTAGTGACAGCTGGATTTATTGTTCTGTTTAGCGGGTCTAAATCCTTGATTTCAATAAAAACTTTATGATCACCGAGTATACTTATAACTGAAATCATGATAGTCAATGCATAATACAAGAGCGTCAAAAAGTTCGCGGCTAAAGGCTGCTGGGGCTGGTCTAATAAATGGCTTTGGTACTGGTGAGAAAAACAGCATTTAGTTAGCCGTGACACCGACGTTATCGCTTGGCATTGAGAGAAAAAAATCGAAACCTATTAAATACCGGCACGATTCTAGGCGTTACTACATGCTACCCCAAGCTTAGCCTATAGGACATGATCAAAATAAAATTAAATAAAATACGCAGCTGTAAGCTTTTTATAATTCGGCGCCTATGTCTGTGATCGCCATGCGCCATTAGAGATTGGCCTATCAAATGCAGCGCATTCCGGTGTCGTGGGAAATTTGTCGCAGCTGGAAAATTCTTCCAATCTCCATGTTGTCATAATGTAACTAACGCTAACGCTAACCCTAACCCTAACCCTAACCCTAACACTAAATTTAACCCTATCCTTAATCTTAACCCTAACCCGTACTGCTGCGTGTGGGAATAATTTTCCGGTGCGACGAATTTTCCACTACACCTGATAGCAGCTAAGCTTACTTATTTTGCGATGCCACTACACATACACAATAACGTCACTGCTGACGTACTGCGGTCGTGACGTAATGGTTTTAATTTTAAAACTCCTGTTGAATTTGCCAGTTGTCTTTGGTCAAATTTTCGGTGTACAGAGGCAATACGGTCGGGTCGGAGATGTCAGCTAATACCAGACGGGAGAGTCACAGTCGAGTGTCGTTAGATGCGGTAGTGGCAGCACATCATGTTGCGGGCACTGCACGTCGCCATAGCGTCGGGACCGGCAAACGACGCATGTCTCGCAAGTCTAACGAACAGCAGATCCTGGTCAGTAAATCTGCGCGGACATTTCTTTCCTCAGTGAACATTTGTTTCCCGAGTCTGCATTGTCAGTCATACCCGGTTTGCACAACGAGTTGGCTCGCCGAACCATTGAGAAGCGCAACAAAGTGCTCGACGAGCGTTTGACAAGCTGGCTCTACATCCACAAGCAAGCTCGTCAAGCCAGCTTTATCGCGTATAAAGGTAAAAGTTGTCTAGATGGCGCCAGACAGCTTCAGAGGGAAGAAAGTGTGTAAAGATACGTTAGGCTCAAACTTGCTCAGTGTGTTAGGAAGAGAAGTAAGGTTCGCGTTTGCTGGAATGGTTGTATATAGATGGAGCCGACATATCGGATGGAACCTCGCGTGAGGTTCAACCAGGAGAGAGCGGAGAGGCTGGTGCAGGCGATACTTGAAAATCGAATGACGATTATGACTCAACGCACCAGCTTGTCCACGTACCCTGAGGACGCCGACGAACTGACGCTGTCAATCACAGACGAGATCCGTGCTAGTGTGCGCGACTTGATGTATGAACGATATCGTCTAGTAGTCATGGTCAGTGTCGGCGCAATGGCTGAAGGCACTGCCGACGCTACGTTCGCCAGTCGCTGTCTGTGGGACGCCAGTGTCGACACGTTCGTCGAGGCTACCGTTTGCACGCCGCTCATGTACGCTGTCGCCGTCGTCTATGCCATCTACTGCGAGTAAACTTTATCGCAAGAAGTATCAGCGTTGCTGAGTAGACAGAGTTACATGGCCTCAGAGCATCTCGATGTTATTGTTGTTCTGTCGTTGACCGTTTAAAAGTAAACTGAGACTAATTACAAACGCGTCGTTTGACTGTTCGAAGGTTATTTAATATTTGTTGGTTTATTGTCGTTGTCATCGTCGTCGTTGTCGTCGTCAGTTATCATAACTTTGGGCTCACTCCAGTTGGAGTTTGATTGTTTTTGAATTATCTAGTATATCATTAAGCTAACCGTAACGGTAGTTCTTGGAAGGCATTTTGTTTTACTGGTGTTTGTATTTTTTTTATTTACCACTTAATCTCTGATAAGTGATAATGTGCTACAAATTTTTGCGGTAGGGAGAGGAAAGAAAGCACCCTAAAAATTTAAGAGGGCAAAAAACGTGAAAAAATCGGCGCAATTTCGGAAAACTTCAGACTGTGACTGTGACCCCAATATCTTTGGAATGGATCGAGATATCGACAAACGGTAAACGGCATTATCAACTAAAGTCCCTCCCGCGTTGAGAAAAAAATGGTGAACTTTTGTGTACTAATAACGACGGTTAATGCGCGGATATAGATCCGCCCTACATCAAATTTTACGGAATACTATATTTTGGCTCATCGGGGGCGATGCGGGCTCAATTTTTTATACGAGCTAAAAATGACTAAGGCTTGCTAGTGCATGCCTCACAGGAGTTGGGGTTCCCCTACCATTTTTGGCAGTGGGGGTCAAAAATTGGCCTTAACTTGTGTTATAGGTCTAACAGCTTGTAACAATTTCTGACTTTGTTTAGAATCGACTTACTCTCAGTCCACAGAACCAAAAACAAAAATTTAATTGTTCGACTTTTTCCCGTAATTTTACCTTCGCCGATGAAAAAGGTTATGCTTCTACCCGTGTTTCTGCGCAAGATTACCCAAAAATTAAAATGTGAAAATTGTATGTCACAGTAGGCCTATAGTTCGACGATACCCGATTGTGTTTTGGGCAGTAGTTCGATGCCCAAAACTTTTCTCAGCGTAGGCTTAAACATGGCTGCACTGCACTATAAAAACACATCCAAACCTGATAGAATGCATCATCAAGTTGCTCTGCAAGAATTTGTTCTCGTTAAGTTTCTTTAATCAGAATTTGGTTTAGAGTAGTACGCAGATCGTGTTATAACCAGTCCCTGTCTAGGTTTTTTCCCGCCAACCCTTTATTACAAGAAATTTGAGCTAATACTCACGAGACGCGCAAAAGCCTATAGCAGTTCCGGTTTGCGCAAAGTTAATATACAAATACCAAATTCTCTATCCCGATCGCATAACGATAATAGCGTGGCGCCACCTTGTGATCGATATAGACTTGTGTCGCAGCCCGAAATCGCCAAAAAATTCATAAAAACCCCCTATTTTGGCATTCAAGGTCATTGAATTCGGCGCCAATCGAGAGCCAGTGTACGACTTTTTATTAGTGATTAATAGTACCTAGGCCCTATCTCGCAGCGTTACTTAGATACAGCGACTTATTGCCCCAAAATCGCAAATTTTGCCCACCCCCCTCTCATTTAGCGCCCTCGTTCGGGATGACCCCCTTCGAATTTATAGAAAAGCTTTACAGTTCCTAAAACTAGAGTCTTCCAGGCACCCGATGGTGACAATTTGGTGATCCTAGCTTGCAACGTTTTTGACTGATCCACCCGTATGACGGACGGACAGACGGACGGACGGACGGACAGAATTGCGATGGCTAAGACGCGCTGAAAGCAGTAGCTGCTTTCACGCGTAAAAACTCGTGACATAGGTCTATTCTGTGGCCGTCCGCTTAGACCTCCGCAAACCAAAACCATTGACACGCATACAATTACTCTTCCCTTCGGAAACGTTCACACAAGGTTTGGCTTTTTTGCCTTTTTGTTTAGAGTACAAAGCCCGTACGGGACAGTTGGACCGACAGTCAAACGCACAGGCAAAATAGGACCTACATAGGGGAATTTTAGAACGGCCATACAATAGTTTTCAGTTCTTCGTCTGCCGTCTGGGATTTTTCTTGGCGTTCCATGCAGTGCCACATAGCAACAAAATTCAATAGCAATTATATTATCTAGGCTTAGACAACAGACGCGGCTGGGCAGACGGCGATGTATGACGAAGCAGTTTGAATATAGCCTAGTGTCGGCCTTGGCTGTGGAGACATTCAATGCAGTAGACGTACACAGCAGGCTATGTCATTGGTATACATCACGTGATTATTGCGCAGTGTCATGCTCTGCTTATGGCAAATGCAACGCGCAAACAGCATGTGATTCTGCAGTGTGTAATGCGCTAGAATTCGGAAACAGGCGTCGAAGTCGGGCACTGTGTAGTAGTAGTGTTACAAAAGTTAAATACATCGAACGAAAACAAAGAGAAATCGTCAACGATGCGCTGGAACGTCATCTGTATTATTGTCTGTGCGATTGCCGAACTAGCTCACGGTCGCGTACGAAAGTTAGGTAAGTAGGAACTTACATGTACACGAATTAAAGTTTGAATAAGCTTAATTCAACAGTGCCAAACTGCAGAAAATACACATCAGTAAGCCCAAGTTATAGCCTATTTGATGTATTAATGCGCAGTGCACTTTCCAAAGGGGACTTTAATTCCACACGCGGACCGAAGTTATACGAGAACTTACGGCGTTAATACCCGGTAGGCCTCTATATGCGCTAAATAAAAATTTCTATAAAGTTTCGCTGCTACTCTGTTGCATTTTTAAAGATCATTTAATGTCAAAATAACATACTGCAAAAGAAAATAATTAGTAGGTGCCTGGACCTATTTTCGTAAATACAGCTTGCATTTGTTGCGTGACATTTTCAACTAGTTTATACGTAGGCCTAGTCGCAGTTATGTTAATATCGGGTAACAAAAATAGCTCACAAGAAGCCCCCAGACCATTGGCAATTATAGCGTAATTTTTACAGCATCGTCAATGGACTATGCTTTTTATGCAGAGCCATGTCTTAGCTGTCGTCGAGATGTGCGTCTGTCTCTCTGTATGTCACGTGCTGCAACGTTACGATCCCGAAATATTCACCAACGAACAGCTCCCGGATTTGTTTTTGACGAAATAACTTTAAAGTTTATCAAAAAATTTAAAAAAAAGATAAACACGGAGCGAGGACGATAAGTAAAAGTACAGAAAGACAGTCATATTTTGTAGGGCCTTCCGTAAAAGTTTATGCAGTACTACGAAAACTGTTTTGAACTTTATTCACTACATAATCAGATGCTTGACAAAACTTGCAGGAAAGTACAAGGTGGATCAGACTAAGATATCGGTGTCAGGAATATCTGCGGGTGCCGAGATGACAACGCAGATGCACGTAGCTTACTCGTCTCTCTTCATGGGACTCGGAATCGTCGGAGGAAGTAAGTAAATTGTTGATTGCGATGAGGTTGATTTCGTGGCAAAATAGGACGCTACAACTAGCGTATTGCACAAACGAATCTCTGTGCACAGCAGCTGGCGATTAGCGACGTAAAACTTTTCAAGATGGAATAAATATGCGTGTGCAATGTCCAGAAAAAGGCTATGAAAAACTTTAAAGGGTAAAGGATGGTAAGACACGTTGCATTAAGCTAATGGGGGGTTAGACAGCATTGTACTGGGAGTCAACCGAAAGTACATTTTTCATTTATTTTTGATTTGTTTGCGTATACTAAGCTTATATAAGGTTAATTAGTTACTGTTTGTGATATAAAACTGCTATCACTATGACTTTAGACAAATACTGTGAGTCAGTTATAACTGTATGTAAGCCTACGGATGTAAGCGGCATGACACAACTGTCCAAAAATAAACAATTTTCTAGTTTATACTATATTTGAGAGTTACGCATCGCCAATAATTTTGTAACGGCACGACGTACGTCGGCGAAATTTTGCACGCGGACCCGTGTCGTACGTGGCCTGAACATGGGCTAGGTGACATGTCGCTGAGGTGTCGTACCTTTCAGAAAATTTCAATTTTTCTAGGGACTGCCATAATCAAGAGCAACCATAGCCAAGGTCCGTTGAAGCCAAAGATGCAATTTTTCTTTATTCGAAACCCTATCACTTAACTCCAACGCCAAACCCAACTCTATCCTTAACCCTCGCGCTGTTCGCACTAACGCCCTTCAGACTAGTAAACTGTTAGCCTACTAATCAGGTCACTCGTTCAGGGACTAACCGGGTCCGGCGTAAAGTAACTTCGTTGATCAGACACAAAGCGCTACCAGTCAGGCGTATGTAGACGATGTGTGGTTGTTGACGTACATAGGTCCGTACTACTGCGCTAAGAACGACGAGATCGTGGCGACGTCTGCCTGCATGGACGAGTACGATGACATCAATGTGACCGAGCTGGCAGTCTACGCTAACGGCTTCGCGTCCAGTGGTTTGATCGACGGCACAGGGAACATGACCAACGACCGCGTCTTTATTCTGTCTGGCATGAACGACTCCACCGTTCTGCAGGGTTAGCTAAAACTTCAAAGTTCAAATCCTTTTTCTTTTTCCGTGTGTGTAGGCTTTTGTTGAACCACTGCGTAGAGTCCGATAAGTGGGTGTTACACAGAAAAATGTTTTATAGTTTACGTACTGTAAGACGCAAGATATTTAAGACTATGATATTTCACTAACAAGCCAGAAAAGTCATACTTTTATTTTGTTCCCAATGTTTGTTTAATTTTGGCTTTATCTTTACGGAATTTAGTGGATTGTCATTATTATAATTTTCGTCAGATAACTAGTGATCCCACAAGCGTAGCCTGCACGTTCGGCAGATGTTTCCAGTAGTATACGGCGCTGCAGACTCGAGTTCGGAAGCCTTTCAAGCTTTTCACAATATTGGAAATGGCAGCTGATTGGTATGAGCTAATGATACCGCAGAGCCGAAGTGTATTATATATACCAGAAAAGAGACACTTACATTCGCGGTGCAGCTGTCAGACATACCACCGCCCTAGTCAGCTACTATAGGCCTACCAGTTCTTTACCCTTGTGAGATCGAGCTACTGAAAACAGGAAAACAGTTGACCTGAGCGTGTGGACCGAGTGAGAGTTGAACTCAGTTACAAATACGATAGGCCACATCACTGTAATCATTGACTCAGTAAAAGTGCAAGGGTGGCGCAAAATAAAAAGAACCAGTTCATTTTCATTTTATACTACTTTTAGGCCTACATCACACACATGCGGTAAGTTATTGCAATACTCGTATTTACTATATCGACGACACTTATGCAACTGTTCAAAAGTGTTCAAAACGATCGCACTTTACTGCAGTGACGGAGGCCAATCGTTCCCGAAACTGTAATTGAGTAAAATATCTTTGTAAAGCATGCGTGCTTTTTCATATTTTGTTTGCCACCCCGTGTACTACTGAGTGATGAATCCAATAACGTGCACGATATATTCATTCAACGTTTTTTGTTTAACAGTACCGCTCGGGCTTCTGTCACATCAGCATCATCATCAATGAATAGCCGGAAGCAGGCCAAAGGCCTCTATTTTCGTCCGAAGTAAATAACGTTAACACAAATATCAACAAAAAACTAAACTAATACTGTTTTTACACTGACTTCCGGTATTAGATAACGAATTTATAATTATAATACAAACTAAAACTAGCACATGCAGGTGATATAATAGCACTGTTTGTCTAATGCAGGAGTTGCAAAGAAGATCGTGGCATTTTACAAACAGTACGTGAACGCGGACAATATCAAGACCGAATTTAACCTCTTAGCCGGACACACCTTCGTACGTTCGCATAGAAATTTTATCGTTTCTGAAACACGCATTTATCTACGCGGTTAAAATTGTGCACTAACATTAGAACGAAAACGTCAGTTAGTTGACAGTGCTGAATCATTTAGGTATCATGTAGTAATTAGCAGGCTTATAGGTAACATTTTTGGAATATAGTCGAAAACAGTCGTTGTCTTGTATACAGGGTGCGGCAGAAAAGTAGTCCCCTAAAGTTTTTCGCTGTTTTCTCAGCAACCGTTTAAGATTTTAATGTGAAATTTTTCAGTTTTATTTACCGATAGCTTTTACATCGAACTGCCAAATAAAGTGTGATTCTGTCGCAAAACGACGAAGTTATAGACTTTTTAACATGACCGCTTACCGATTTTTCAGCATTAAAATGTTCAAGCTAAAAATGCTATTTATTTTTTTAAAAACTGGTTACCACATTACTGCCGATGACATCACAGTGACGTATTAATAAACAGTAATTTATTTTGTTTATAAACTTTCACTTAATTATCGTTCTTTTAAAGCAATCGCCGGCTGCCCACCGGGTTCATCTTCCAGCACACACGGCGCGTAGCGCACGGAACGGGTTGCGAACCAACTGTCCAAATTTCATCACAAAGGACCAGTGGCCTCCAAGTTTGCCGAATATAAACCCAATGGACTATCGCATGTGGGGTGCAATGTTGGAGGCTTACTCCAAGCTTAAAACAAAGCCGAAAATCGTTGTGGTCAAGGAAGCGCTTCAGGTTATCTGGGGTAACCCTCCACAAGGACCGACCGATCGACAGGGCTGTGAAAAACTTATCAAATTAAGCAACTGAAGGCTTGTGTTGAAGCTCGGAGTTAGCGGTGGACACTTCGAACATTCACACATTGACAATGAAATTCTGGCATCTGACCATTAGTTAACTGTGTTGTTTCAACGAAGTTATTGCATTGGTGTAGTAGCTTGAACATTTTTAATGCTTAAAAAATCGGTAGGCGGTCATGATAAAAAACTATAACTTTGTCTTTTTTCAACAGAATCACATTTTACTTCGCGATTAGATGTAGAAGGTTTTACTAAATAAAACTGCAAAATTTCATACTAAAATTCAAAACGGTTGCTGAGAAAACAGCAAAAAAACTTTAGGGGGCTACTTTTGTGCCGCACCCTGTAGGCCTAGTCAGTGAGTTGTGGCGCAGTTGGTATGGTACAGAAATTGAGCAGTAGGCTAATGTTGTTCTGTTGCCCGTCTCTGACTGTCAAATAATGCAAATAACGCAAATTATGGGAAGTTGTTATCTGTGCTATCGCAGTTAAACTGCTTACATATTATCAATTTTAGCCTTTTTGTACCAAATTATCATTGAAACTGATGAAATGGTGTGTCGTTGTTTGAACGCAGCCGACGCTGAATTACGGCAATCCTTGCGATGTTAGTGAGAATCCATGGATTGGGCGCTGCAACTATGACGCTGCCTTCGAAATTCTCGATCACATCTACGGCAACCTGACGGTTGGTAATCCGACATATCATTGGGGGATTGAGCGTATTGTAAAAGCTTAGTTACGTTAATCTATAACATAGCCAAAGCAAAACAGCTGGGATTGGTTAGGTTAGCCACGTAACCGTGTTATAAAATAGGGGCCTATTCCAATAAAGCTGCTGGAATTAGGCCTAGGCCTGTGATTTTTGAATAATTATCTGCAGAATATACTTATTTTTGTGTAAAAACTATTGACTTTATATAGGCAGCAGCGTTTTGATTGATGTTTGCAGCACAGATGCTTTATTTTTGTTTTGTGGGGTGTCCTGTTTTTAGAGACCGACAGAATCCACGCTTATGTCTGGTGACGTATGTATTGCACTTGTACCTAGTGCTTTTGAATTATTTATTTTGAAAAAAAATTGGACAGTAATTTCTACTAATTACTTTTTGAGGTGCTTGCTTTCTTCAAATTTATTATTGCTGTTTACCGGTACAGTGAGAATGCATCGCAGTGGCGAGTTGCATACGAGCTTTTCATAGGTATCAAAATCAACGACCTTGGATGACTTTTGACGGACGTTTGTTGCATTATATATTTTTTGAAGCTTGCTGCACAAATATAAAGAAACTCTAAAAACAGGACAAAGCGATACTTTCAGCAGAAAATGTCATCTATAATAGATGTTTTGTTGTTATAGCTTTATCACTTACTGATCAGGATTTTTGCTAGCGTAATCGACTGTAAATTCTCAATATAGTGCAATTTTTTAAATATTCCGCACTCTGTTTTATGAAACATTTACGCGAATTTCCGCAAGTTTATATTTAAACACCAACTTATTATACCGCATCTAGCAACAAGAAAGACCGCACCGGAAGTGAGCAGTAGTCACGTGAGCAAATTTACCAGTCCTGAGCGTGTTTCTGAAATAATGTCGAACATCAGTCATCATTTTTCAAGTGATCAAGTTTTATAACTTGTTGCAAACAGAGCAGTTTATTTAATTATCTTTTATTTCAATGCACAGGCGCCGTATGGGCTTATTGTATGTGACTGTTGCACGCAGTTTTACGAGTTTGGTCAGAAGGAATTCTTCCCGGTTTCACCTCCAGCCGACTCAAGCATGGATGACACCGGATACGCCTACGTTCCCACGGGCTGCATATCTGCCAAAAACAGTGAGTGTACACTTGGGATACGAGTGAATTAGAAACAAACTTGACATGCACTTAAAACTAGCGTGTAGTCCTATAGCCAGCTAAGCTTGGCCTATTAACCGTACGAACCAAAAAAGGATACCGATAAACTTTAGAATCTGATCAAGAGTTTCAGTAATCGCGACGGCAATCTTAGCAGTAGTCTACGGCAAGAAAGCATTAGATGAGCCATTTTCAAGCCTTTAGTGTAAGATATCGAAGGATTAATAGACGGTGAGATAAACAAGAAGTTAAGAGTCGACGGTTACGAACTTCAGACGATGATTAAAATGCGTGTAGCTTTTGGCTCTACTTTCAGATATAATACAACAGTAACTTTGTGAGCACACTGTTTTATGCGCTGTAACTTGTAAGTGTACTGACAGAACATCATCATCACCCAACAGCATGGAAAAGAAGACAGGAGACTGAGACGTCGAGATCGAGATCACATCCTTGCTACCAGGGCCGGTGGGCCTTAACCAATCGGCGGCCCTGTACCAACTGTGCATGAGTAAAATGAAAGTCAACCCCTTTCTCCTTTCTCCCCCTTTTCTGCGTTTCTCCTTTTTCCTCTTTTTCTTCCCTTTTCATCCCTGGCCCTTGCCTTCCCTTTTCTCTTCGACCATCTACGCCAGGAAATCCGGTTCCTTCAGGGGTCCGGGGCAAAGCCCCGGACTGACCGCAGTCGCTTTTTGCCACATTGTAGGATAGCAAACTGCATCTGGTTGCAGAATTTCTGCTTCAAATTCTTTGGTCAGCAATTTGATGAACTAACTGTATTGTACATGCTTGTCACAAGACTGTTTTGTGTTTTGGTTAAGCGAATACATGTTAATTGTACTGTGATGTATTTTTGGAATTTTTTAAAACTATCGTTATGTGAATAAAATTTATTATTATACTGGTTGTCCACACGGTCCGTACTGTAGGCCTACTGTACGGTACACTAACATTAAGCCTATAAAAATTATGACTAAAAGAGTAGACCATAGATTGGCAGTTTGCTTCCAAAGTTGCAGAACGACACACGCAAGTGAAGAACTACTACAGTAATAAAAATAAAATTCCGATTCATTCAGTACTAGGGGCGGATCCAGAAATTTGCTCTAAGAGGAGCCGGTCCCTTCTTTTTTCCTTCTTTTCCCTCTCCCCCTTTTCCCCGCCTCGTCTCCCTTTGCTTTCTTTTTTTCTTTTTCCCTTTCCCTCACTTTACCCTCCTCTCTTCCTTTCCCCTTCGTTTCTCTTTTCTCTCCCTTTAGAAGTAAGATCCCGTTAAACCAGCTATGGGATCTGGGGAGCGCTGTGAGCTTCCCCACTGGGGTGCGGAACGGAGCCCCGGCCGAAAACGAATTTGGTTAAAGGCTAAAGGTTAAAGGTGGTGATATAAATCTTTATGGGAAGCCCATCTTAGAGCTACGAAACGTCACCTGCCGTATGGAATCACACAGGTGAACCGCCCCGCCTTAACCCCAGCCAGATAGGCCGGTACTCGACTTACCTACCGTGGAGGGACGGAAGGTTGAGTTAACCTAGGTGGCTGGTTACATACCGAGATGGTTTACGCGCCCGCAGTCAGTACTAAGCCCCCATCAGTCAGCGCCCCCATCCAAGTACTAACACGGCCCGGCGTAGAGTAACTTTGTTGATCGGATGAAATGCGTTACCGCTACGCCACGCCACCAGCCTTTTCTAGGTGTACTCTAAAGCTGTGAGAAAGCCACTGGTCACTGGTGGCAATCATTTTGAACAATTTCAGGTAGGCTGATTAAACTATTCGAGCCTTGACTTTTCGTGTCGTTTTTGCAAGGGACGCATCAATCATCATCATTCTCTTTTTAAACACGCTTTTCATGACGTGTTTGAAGAGAGGGTACATGTATATGTATATAATGATTGATGCATAGCGGTAAGTTACCCGCTTAGCAGGTAAGTAGCCCAGATATGAAAAACAAGGAGGCATTGCGACATCATCATCATCATCATCATCATCTTTATTTGAAATCAGACCACAAGGGTCCATTAAACAATACACAGTAAACAAAAAAACAGACACAGAAAGAAAAAAACAGTACAATAAAACTAGAAGCTACGGGTAAACACATAAACACACGTAAACATACAAAGAAGGTCAAACTACACCAGAATCTCATTCAGATATTGTATAATACTATTCTGAACCTTTAAACGTTGTTCGGAGATATGAATTTATAATCTTCCGTCGAGAGAAAGAGCGTTAGCCACTGGTAACGGTGACAGAAATTGACAACAAAATGCGCAAGGCGACTGAAACATTTGGTAGGAAATCTTGTAGTGCATTAATGCTGTGTACATAGCGCAAAACTTTAATCGGTGACGCAACATTCTGCGGCAGAATGTTTGCTTGCCAGTGTCTTTACGATACATTTTATTACCCATATAGCCTAATTATATTCATTCGTGAAACAAACTCTATCTAATCCAACATTACAATATTTGTGTCTGCGCCATAAACACATCAGAGTTGTTGAAATTGGCAAACGTAACTTATCCATTTTTTGCGTCCAAAAAGGCGGCCCCCCTAAAATTGGCGGCCCGGTTCGGCCGTATCGCTTGAACGTGCCTAAGGCCGGCGCTGCTGGCTACCAGCTGATGACTGGCAGCGGAGCGTTGGTACTGTCATGAAACAGTTTCAGAGACTAGAACCTTCGTTAATGTGGCGCCGAAATCATCCGGTTTCATGATGAACGTTCAGTAAGTAAGCATTCACCAGTGTTATTTATTGAACACGTGTATAGTGACATTTTGCCATTTGGTGTTTTTTTATGCACGAAATACTTTTGAGATAAACACATAAACACATCAGACTTGTTGAAATTGGCAAACGTAACTTATCCATTTTTTTATGATTTGATTTTATGATTTTATTTTATTTTAACTTGTCTCAGTTGCCGTGCTACTCTCGTGTTTGTGTATTTAGCTTAGGAAGGCTACCGTAAGTGCTCTATGAGCCTGGTATATCTTGCCAACTGTATGTTTGTGTCAACTTTGTGCACTATGTTATGCTTT
>Ga0056128_1008066_pt1 | contig 13313 bp, 7 predicted proteins | sample WorMetLIZISLAND2_FD_71113 | JGI IMG/M metagenome (GOLD analysis project Ga0056128, IMG submission 71113) | Marine gutless worms symbiont microbial communities from Max Planck institute for Marine Microbiology, Germany - Olavius geniculatus... ... | reverse complement strand
TCTTATAGCTACGTGAAAACTAAGTTGAGTTGTCCTGTCCACTAATTATCTTCGTCGCTGTCATAATTTTGCTTCGTTTCGCTCATGTGATTTTTATTGAGATAAACGTTAACAAAATAATAAACGCGTTTACAAAGATTTTTTTGTAAACGTTTTAAACGTTTATCACATCTATGGCTCGAATTGACTGTTGAAATCTACGTCTGATGCTGAAAAATTTCAACGCAGAAATTGTCTTCGTCTATCTCCAGCCATTTCGACGCAGTTTTATTTTAGAATGTGCGCCACAGCTTAAAATCGCAAAATTAACGTTTACTAATCTTCCCATTTTAAACAAAATTGTACTTCAAGGTCGTTAAAGATCATCGATGTTAATACGCCCGGAAAGTTTGTCAGCAATTTACATACGTTAATAAGCAACCGTTTTCGCGCTGGCGGTAAAAACGACTTCTTAGAGGGCTACCCCAGCGGACGAAATTTTGTCACCAAAAAACTATAGTCTTTGTGATAACCCATGGTGAAGATTTCATGATCTTAGTTTCCACGTACGGTTTTGATAGAATCGCAGTGTGATGGACGAACAGTAACATGGACAGACGGATGTTTTTACAATAGTTAAAACGCGCTTAGCACTACATACGTGCCTGCCGCAGACAGGTAAAAACAGAGCAATGTGACAAGGCTGGCTGACCCTGTCGATGAGTTGTCCAACCATGCCGTCCCAGGTGCCGTTCAGTCGTCTGTGCCCGAAGCTGCCGTCCGGCACCGGCTGCATGTCGTAGTCGAAGTGTATGATGTCAGCCAGCTCCTGCAGCAGATCCGGAATGTATCCTCTAAACCGGTGGTGGCGCCCCCTGGCGGCCGAATGAGAATACGTCTTGTTGCTGTCGTCGTCTGCGTTCGGCATGACGTACGGCTCTATCTACGAACAATACACACACATATCGCTGTCTTTGTACCGTCGGCCGCTATACTGTGACTTGCTGTGTTGGTGAAGTTGCTGTTCTGTCACGAACTGCATAATGTTCTCATCACTTGTGTGAACGTAATCTATGTGCGCGTGCCGGCTTGCTCTAGAGAAACAATAACGCCTGGATACATAATAACATCTCTGCAACACATGCACAACGAAATAATTGTGCTGAATCGATAGGCCTATAATTTATATCACGCGAAACGGAATAAATGTCCTCTTGAACGCAATTTTCAGCGATATTCAACGTAGGACAACTATCGCAACGTCGCAATTTTAATTTTATCATTGATTAAATTTTTTCTATTTTTAATTTTTTAGTGCTTTTTGCACTCGAGTTTTTTTCAGCAGCAGACCCTGTCTGCATATAACTCTAACAACGTTAAAGACTTGAAATTACAAAGTCAGATGTGCACTGTACAAGCCGGTATCAATTAATGATAAAGTTACGACGTGCGTATGATTTATAAAACCACCTATAAACAGTCATAACATAACGATACAACATAATAGGCCTAACATAATCGCTTACCAGAACAGTGGTGACTCTAACGACACGACTCGCCGCTCCGTTCGCCTCTCCCGCGTTCTCTATTTGAACATCAATATAAAATCGTCGGTGCCTCCAATATTTTGGGTCCAGTCCTTGGCAAGACATCTGTCGTCGTCCGTCTGTCGTCGACTGTCGTCTGTCTGTAACGCATGTATTGTGGCTAAACCATAGACTATACTGGATGACTTATTACACGATTAATTAGCTTGTTGTCACGGCTGTTCGCATACAAAATTTCGGCGATCCAGTGCAAGACGAAGATTTTCAAATTTGTGGTTGAACAAAGGTGTGGTGGGGAAATGTCCGTTTTTAAACCGATAAGTCACAATATCTTAGAAACGGTGAAAGATAGGGCCATAGCTATTGATCACTAACAGAAAGTCAAGGCCTTTTTAGATGACACGAAAATTATCGACCTTGGATGACTTTGAAAAGTCATTACTCACTCTGCTATGCCAATCTTGCGGTATTGTGTCTAAACGGTACGTTGTATAGGGGGCCGGCAATGGTACCATTGGATACGGCGATGAGGAGTTCCTGTAGGCTGTCATTTGTAACCATGTCTATCCGTAAGCGGTTTGGCCGCAATTTTAATGCAACCTTTCTGCCTCCAGCCAACACCCATGTGTGCCGAATTACCATATCGTTTCCTAGCGTTGATTGTAGCGTTCGACATAGCAGCGTTACCATAGCGTGTATGGGACTGCAGTCACTATGGAAAATCGCTTTCTTTCCGCGCCCGAATGTCGGATGCTGGCCTTCGGATATAAGCTGTACCGTCGACTCACCCTAGCGACAGCGGGGCTTCTTGAATGAGTTTGTAGTTCGTACGGCATAAGCATCAGACAGATAGATGGACGAGCAAAACGTACGTAGGGGCCAAATGCCGCCAATGAGGACGGCCGAATAATACGGTATATGAATCGTTTGACTTTGAAGGCGTATATACAGACCGTGAAGGTTGCAGTAGCAGGCGACAAGCAAAACCCGCCAGCACTGCTTCAAACATCGGCGAACACCGTCCGTCATTATCGTCTTTATCGATCAGCAGATAGACCTATAATTCTCTGCAACAGCCAGCAACATTTTACACCAGCATTCATTTTTGTCCATCATAATAACGCGATAACTTGCGATATATTACCGTTGCACCAAGTACACCAAGTAACGTATAAGCATAATTTTGTGAAGGAGAGAAATGCAAACTTTCGCCTATCCTTTTGCTCTTCCTTTCAGTCGTCCCCGTTTTATTTTTTCCATGTCTTTTCCCTAATATCAATCATCATCTTTATTTGAAATCTCCCCTCAACCCATAAAAGATCTATAGGAAGCGCTGTGAGCTAACCCAGCTGTCAAAACGTTTTTTTGGTATAGGCCTATTTTGAGGTAAAAAAAATAACACATTTTACGGTACAAAGAAACCCAAACCGTTATTTACAATGCAATGAAACAATAAATTAACGCAGCGCAAAGATACCAAAGTTAAAAGTTTCTAATGTGTTGTTACATGGCGTCAGCTAATCCGCGTGATAATGCGGTCGGCGACGGTTTTGATAAAAACGTTTAAAAGTGTCAATAGACAGCGTCGAGTCCCAGGGGGAAATAACAGTAAAATAGAAAAAAACTAAAATAAATTTACGTGACTTTGGGTTGCACTGAGTTCTAATTTTTAACTGTTACAGTTTTACAGAACATTTTTCTAAATGGGGTAGGGAGTGTATTCGTGTATTCGCTACTGATTGCACCATGCTTTTTCACGAAGATCGTTCAAAAACAGGCACAGAGCAAAGAGTCTGCTGATCATAGGCAGAAAAAAGCAGACTGCATGGCGTAAGCGTATAAAAACTACTCTGTCAGTCTGTTACTGCTAACTGGCGATAAAATAAATCGTCACAGTCGATGGGACGCTGAGTAGCAGCTTCTTTATACCGATTCTTCACTGTTATCGGCGTCTTCGCGCGGCATCTGTTATAGGATGGGATGATTGTGGCAATCAGCGGCATCGGCCCCATTGGCGGCGCTAGAAATCTGAACCTGGGAGGCAACGAGGGGAGCAAGTGCCAGGGCACAGGGGCAATACATTTTTGTGTGGGTCAAAGGTCGACCATTATATTCAGTTATTGTGTGCAACAAAAAGACGTAACGGGGTTTAGGGACAGAGCCCCTGGTCAGGGGATCAGAGGGGCGAAGCCCCTTAAAGTTGAAACACTTAGCTTTTGGACGTTTAATGGAACCCGCAAATTTGATATTTAGAAACACAAAAATTCACACATATCTGTGTTGTCTTGCAACAATGACGTTTCATAAGTCCCAATTTGACATGTGTATGGTTACCAAAGGGCACTTTATCACCATCAAAATTTCTTTTAAAGGGGGAAGACGGGGGTAGCAAAGGCAAGGGCACGAAGGGGCAGCTGCCCTCTGCCCCCTCCATTCTCCCCCTCTGCCGCCGCTCATGATCGGCCCACCGCCAGCATCTTAATATAGGTGTCTATAAACGCTGCTATAGCTTTCCTGCATTAACAACTAGATGTCGCATGAGACAGCATCTCACGTCGTCGAGACATCTCTGGGCTGCGGAAGTTGCGACAGTCGATCACAGTGAATACAGCGTGCGTGCGACACGCATGATGACAAGCGCATAATCTTGTTGTACACTGCTGCCACTGCTGACACGCTGCCGGTGTCCTATTATAGGATCGACCTCCCTCTCAGAAGTCTCCCTGGCCGACAATTTACAGGCATACATCCGTTCCACCCGGCGGCCGCCCGGGCGGGACGGATTTTTTTTTACAGTTTTTGCTGGTAAATTGTCGGTCGCGAGAGACTTTTCTGGGGGCGATCCTATAGTGGGGAGACTTTACGAAGCCGGCGATATTTTAATAAGAAGGAGACGTATCAAAGCCGTGATTATCTCTCGCTGGGCGGATTTTCCAAGGGGGATACATTTTAATGTGACACCGGTCGTCGGTCGTCGTCCGCTTGTAATCCCCACAAGACTATAGCAGCGACTTGCGTATAGTCGACTCAAGTGTTTCCGACAGCAATGACGACGCACCTGGCCTACCGCAGAGTATTAATGGCAATCGTAGTCGCCTATAACCTACAGTCTCAATCTGTCCACTCGATCTTCGCTACAGCGGCTCGACGGTTCCCAATAATTACTGGCTCCAAATTTGCATTCGCAAAGCCTATAGTCTAAGCAGAGACTGGCTTTAGGTAATCAGCCAATAAGTATGGCCCTGTATTTATCGACTGGTTGTCCAGTGGCCAAAGTCTCGGTCTAGCTAAAGCCCTCTTACATAGACATTTGCTCAGAGATTACTGGTATTTATAGCTTGGACCTAGCGCGACGTTTCGGCGCTGTGATCGAAGTCATATCCCGTGAAAAGTTTCTATTATTCTAAAAAATGCTGACAATTTGACTTCTACTTGTTAAAAAAGACAGTCGCCTATCATCATCATCAGAGGCTTTTTAACGCGATTCGATTAATAAGCATTATTTCTGGGACCACAGGAGAAAACTGTCAGATTAGTAGCTCTAGCTGGAATCTGGATATGACAGCTAGGGAAAGGTAAAAGTAAAAAATAAAGTCCACTACTTGCTATAGCGCTTCTTACACGAGACTAACTCGTGGCCAGAAGCGCTTTGACAATCTCGGAAGTGGCAGCTGATTAGCATGAGCTAATGATACCGCAGCGCACTATGCGGCCATCCATTGCCCGTGTTAACAAACAATATATTAGCCCCCTTTTGCAGCTAGCAGACATACCACTGCCCCAATCAGCCACACTAGGCCTTCATCCGTAGCCCGTAAGCTACTACTCATTTCCCGTCCCACGGAGGGTAAGAGGCTGAGTTGGCCTGAGCACACAGTAGATTAGCAACTTGCTAAAGGTTGCTTGCAAGTGACCGGCAGTGAGAATTGAACCGTAACCTGAAAGTTACAAGTCGACACTAACCACTAGACACTTGCACCTACACAGGCAGATAGACGTGAACAACTTGCCCAGAGTTGTTACTTGGTAGTACACCGGCTGGGAATTAAGCCGTGGACCTTTCGGTCTCGTATCCAACGCTCTAACTGCTGAGCCACCAAGTCATCCAAACAACGAAGTCTTGAAATGCTGTCTGAAGACCGACGGCGACGGTGCATAGGTGATGCCGGACGGAGCGCAATTTGTTCCACAGGTTGGCAGCGTATAGACCAGTCTAAATGCCCGTAGTTTGCCGACCGTGGTAAGGCGGAATACCTGGTAGGGGCCTATCGATATTGCCAGACGGCTGGCGGAGGGCAAAACGATTAGCGACGCGGTCAGCTGGTAAGTGAAGTGTATGGGTCTAACGTGGATGACCCGATGCGTGGCGTCTTCAGAGCTGCTCTCTGAATTAACGATCGACAATAGCGAACCGGACGCGCGTGACCCAGCGAAGACCGACAGTAAACTGGATGCGGAAGTAAATCGGCAGCGAAGTGCAGCGAGCAACAGACAACGACCATCCGAATTCGGCGAGGTGCTCGCGACAAGTGTCTGGCTTTTTTGCCCCTGGCTGATTCGCCCCCTTAGCTTGGACTATTCACTCCGTTGAATACCGGCAATTCAATATCGAGTAGTACAAAAGCGATAAACTGCAATATGCAAGGGCGGATCCAGGAATTTGCGAAAGGGGGAGGCGGACCCTTCCCCTTCCCTCCCTTTCCTCTCTCCTTTTTCTTTCTCCTCTCTCTTTTCCCTTTTTTTCCTTTCCTCCCTTTTTTCCTTTTTAACAGAATCAAATTTTATTTGGCAGTTCGATGTAACAGAATTCACTAAATAAACGTGTAAAATTCCAAATTAAAATTCCAAGCGGTCGCTGAGAAAACAGCGAAAAACTTTAGGGGTCTACTTTTTTTGCCGCACCCTGTATACATGGCTGCGCATAAGCGTGGATTGAGAAACCGGCCAGTTTCGTAAATGATTAGATGCGTAAAATTGCATCAAAGACTGAACTGAAGGGCGGCCATGCACTATTTACTTTAGGCTAATAATCGAGGATAATGGATAAACCAATAAAAAGCTTGTCAGTATTGCTTGTTATGATAAGCAGCATGTCTGTGCCTATCTGCAACCGTTTTCACGCTACACGAGATAATTGCGGTAAAATAACCGCTTTTTAGAGGGTAGCCGTCTTTAATGCCCGCCTTCTTAAACATAGGCGGTCGGGACTTAGACTGCTAAAATCTACGTTTAATGCTGAAAATTTCATACGCAAGTTGTCTTGGTCTATCTCCAGCCATTTCGTCGCAATTCAGTGTTGAAATGTGCGCTGCATCCAAAAATTGCGAAAAATTCACTAAAAACCCGTTTTGGGGGGGTTCAAGGTCGTTCAAGGTCATCGATGTTGATAAATCTAAAAAGCCTGTCACTAGTGCTTGTTACGATAAGCAGCATGTTTGTAACTATCTGCAACCGTTTTCACACTATACAAGCCAATAACGGCAAAACAACGTTTTTACGGAGGTACCAGTCTTTGACGCCCTCGTTCGAGGGAAACCCCAGTACCCAGGGGCACGAAATTTTGTCACGAAAAACTAGACACCTTGTGGCAGCCCACGGTGAAGATTTCGTGATCCGAGCTTGCACCGTTTTGATAGCCTACAGCTCACGAGTGTGTCAGACGGACAGGCAGACAGACAGACGCCCAGGCCATAGCTAAGACGCGTAAAAAGTTGGGGGTTGTTCCTAGATCCTCTGATAAGCGGCGCCTATGAAATGCTGCAATAACCGTCAAATCACGGGCCTTTCACGGCTCTGTCTCTGAACCAGAGTTGTCGCGCACGGCCGCTTTAAGTTAGCCAATCGTTCCATGAATATTTACAGGTTCTTTGTTCCCGCTGGAAACATAAAGCGAGAGATCATCGCGGACCGCTATTTGGGCTTTAAATCAACACCGCATCGAATATATGGCCGTTATCTTCTGCATGCCGAGGAGCTATAAACATAACTTAGCTATAAAAATACACGAAATACGTGCGACGGCATCACGCCGTTCGGCTGTAGTGCAAATTCATTACCTACATATATAGCAGAATCTTATTCGGTATATCACTTATTATCAGGGATGTGAACAAGACTTTTATCCAAGACCAAGACAAGACCAACACTTCTCACGCAGCATCAAACGTTTTGACATAAAATGTTATATGCACACGTGTAGACAACCAAAACCGAGACTTTTTGCTCAAAAGCAAGGTCAAGACCAAGAGTTTATGTTTTGTCCTCGAGAAGGCTTTGGTCTCAAGGCCAACACTCGACATTATGCGATCTTTTAGATTAAGTAAATTGAGAGCTGTTCCACTTAAAATAAAGCCGCTTTAAGTATGCCTATTGGCCTACATATAAAAAGCTCCCTAATTTTATTACAATCATTTAGCTCACGCGCCATACGCGTCGGACCTTAAGCCTTTCGTCGAGTGATCTAGTATTTCTGACAGTATCTATTGCGACTGTGCATTAAAACTAAAAAATGTGGTTGCGACAAAACGCTGGTAGTAATTAGTTGTGCAAATTTATATCATATGGTATTTTTTCCGATTTGACCCAGTGACCAAGCGACCTTGGTCAACTCTAGCGACAGTACTGTTGTGCTACACAGAGGCAGACAGACAGCCGCAGACACGCTGCCTGAATTTAAGGATCGCTATAGCTTGCAGCTCGCGAGCCAATAAGCGTGACTGTCGTAGCATAGACTGCGTTTGCACGTAATTAGCGTACGTCGCGCGGTACAAAAAAATCTGAGCGATGTTTTAACTTACCTATACAGTGTCCACAAAGGTACAGTACGTGCGTTTTTAAATCTGCTGCATGCAGCGGAGACTAAAAGTCGTTGCACGGACGCTTTGGCAGTCAGCAGTGAGCCTGCCGCATCTTCTCCATGGCGCGAATGACCCGTTCGCGACGACAGCAGCAGCAGCAGCAGCGTCAAGTGGCGGCGTCAGCAGCAGGCCTGAACACGGCATATAGCGCCGCTCGTTATCCCACTGAACAGACTGGCAGCTCTGCCGGTCGGGAGCGTTTGATGTGAACACACAAACGTAGAAGTAAGCTAGGGCGATACTGGCACACACTCACAGGTGACGTGTCATGTTCAATAACTAATGACTAGCGTTGAAACAGACACAATCAACGCGTCCACGACACGAGCCATTAGCACAACGCTCGATGTACTGCCCGTGTCCCATTATAAGCTCGCCCCCCAGAAAAGTCTCCCCCGACCGACAATTTACCGACAAAAATTCGCCCCGCCCGGCGGCCGCCCGGGCTGGACGGATTTTTACCGGTAAATTGTCGGCCGGGGGAGACTTTTCTGGAAAGGATACTATAATGGAGACTTTTTACGAGGCCGGCGATATTTCAATAAGGGGGATACATATCAAAGACGTGATTATCTTTCCCGTGTTCATTTTTCATGGGGGAGACATTTTAATGCCACATCCGCATAGCTGCCCGTTGCTGCTCTTTTGTCTTTACTATCAGTTAGCAGACGCAGCGCTGAATATTTCATAGGCTCTTCAGAAGCGGCTTGTGGCACGGCGGTTGGTTTATGTGAGGCCGTACGTGCGTGGGAGCGGCGGATCCGTTGACAAACTGCCGTTCATTTCCCGGCCGCTCGATCGTCGACGCTACAGCATCAGCCAAGCCGTAAACACTGCATCGTTAGCAAGCCACAAAATGCTGCAATGCTGCAAGCAACTGGCTAACAATAAGCTAAGCGCGTCTGGTCAACCAGCACGATTGGCATCATTGTCAAGTATGCAATAGCTGAAATGACCTTGAAGGCTACTCTGAGGTCATTCTTAATCTTGATGGTGCTGTTTGATTAATTACATGTTGTTATAAAAGTTAAAGGCAGATTTGTATGGCGCCACAGAACCTAAGAAACAAGAGACGCCATAGTTACACAAACTGTGTATTTATAGGCCTATAGTGTTTATTTGTATCGTAGCTGCGAGAAATTATCACTTCAATATGGAATCGAGATCATATATGACCAATACAACGAGAAATGCGTGACTTCTAAAGTCATGCAGAAACGACACTAAATGCGATCCAAGGTCGCAAAGTAACAATAATAACAAGCCGGTATTAGACTTCCTAGACGCTGCCAAATATCCGGATACGTCGAAATTTTCGCCGCCGCCGAAAATCTGCCAAAAATGCGGCTAGCCGTAATCGCCGCCGAATTTCTGAAATTCGTTAGTCTCGGCAAACAAAAATTCGGCTAACTTTCAGTCATGCGTCAGTTTGGTCTGCCTTTATACCCGAATAACCCAATTCATACCGGCGACGCCGACGAGACAACTGCCATCACATTATGGACCACTCTTCTGAAGTCTGAACTAAACAATCATTCACGGACTAGCTAATGTAAAGCGATAGCAGCATGCACATATATATGGAGTTTTTTATGTGCACTAAAAAATTAGTATTGCAGCTGTATTTTAGCCAAAAAAGCTGTAACTTAGCGGAAAACTTTTGTTTGGAAGAAAATTTGGCTAATCCGAATATCAGCCGTATTTTTGGTTCAACCGCATTGATTTTTCTAAAAATTTGGCTAGGAAGTCTAGCCGGTAGGCGACATGACCCGCGATTGCTAAATACAATAGCCTGACTCTGACTCTGGCGTGACTCTGGCCAGATACCAATGAGCCTTTCCGCAGCACGCTGCCTGACAATAAGGGCCGCTTATAGCAGTCATTAGCCAATAACAAGGACAATACATGTCATAACATGGCAAATGATCACAACGGGCACGAAAATTAACAGACAAAAATTAAACCATATTAGCTTTCTTTAGTACTAATTACGCGCATCAGAGATTACTTTATAGCAATGACAATGCACTACATATGTGTAATTTGCACACTTAATAATGATATCATGGTGAAAAACTCACTTGTCGTCTCACGAATCTTTCCATCACATTATACAGTACTTTATCATACTCACCCGTCTGCCTAATACCAGCAAAAAGAACCATACAACAGTTGAATATTAACAACACATTAATATTATAATACTGGTAATAATTATTAACAACAATAATGTTTTTGATTCTTGTTTAACCCATCTACTGTTCCACACTTGCAAGAAGTTATGTTAGGCCCCAAAATTTTACTTTTGGTAATAAAAATTCATGGATCACAGTTTTTACATGACAGCACTCAAATGGCTATATTAACAGTAACAATAATTAACAAAAACGAAAGTAATTTGATAAGAGGCAGAATAGCCATTCAGCAGAGCAATGCTGCCACCTAGTAAATCATCATGTCATCTTTTTTCGTAAGTCGGAAGCAATTGCATGTTTTAGCTGGGGGTTTGACACCCAAATTATGCTAATTATTCCCTGACCCCAGTGGAAGAGGAAATTTGGGTGTCGAATTTTCTCTTCCCCTGGGGATCAGGGACCCTATCTAACGAAATGTGTCACTGGACCTGACAGATAACAGTCATCTAAATCTGTCAAACGGTATAGGAAGTGAGCATAAATGTGACAGACAGACAGACAAATAGGCCACAAAAAAATGTGTAACAACAGGCAAAATTGCTTGCACCGCAACAGCGATTCTGCCAAATAATAATAGTAGCTAAAAATATGTCAGCCCACTGCTGACATGTGCATCCATCTGCCTAGAGAACCAAACTGTGACCTCTCCCCTTTCGTACTAAAAACTGGTACATTGGTTATTAGCTAACCTTGGAAACAGTCACAGCAATTTTGGTCAACAGACGCCTTTTTGTTTTTGAGCTAGAAACCCATACAAAACAGTCAGACAAAAGAGGAACCAAGAAAATCTGCAGTGCGGGTCAATAATAATATCGCAGAATAAAGAAATAGCACGATCAGCAATCAGCTGAAAGACAATACAACTGACTATGAATGAAGCTCTTCATGGAGTTCATACCGATACCAAATAACAACGACCACCCACAGAGCTCACAAATCATTACAATGACGCACTATGTTCACTGTATGATGTCAGAACGGCTTTCTCCTCTGTCAGATAAAAAGGAATTCTATCGAATCTTTTGGGATCCAAGTCAATGACTGACACGCAGCATACAAAGTGCTGTCCGAATGAGTCGATAATGACAAAATGTCGGTCCGGCAAACGTAAAAAAGTCAAGTCTGCAGGTGACGTGATGCCTGCACAGTGACCATCATACTCATCTGCAGCAGTAAATCAAACATGCAGCAACGAGAATTAAATTACTAATCTAGTGCACCAATTACAACTTCTAACAACTCACTTTCCAGAAACTAAAAGTCAGATTAGAAAACAACACATATCCAATAACATCCAATGCAAAGTTTTTTTGCTACCCAGCCAAAACTAGTACAGCTACAAATAAAACATAATCTTGAGAATGCATGTGACATTTCTTTTGAAGCTATCTGTTTATCATAATATAGACTTTTGTTTATGTACAACATAGTCTACATATTTAAAGGTTAAAGGTCCGAATATAGCTCTTAATGAGCGAACCCATCTCAGAGCTACGGAACGTCACTTTTCATATGGGATCACACAGTGTTACCTGCCACCCGACAGAGGTGAACGCGCCTTGCCTTAACCCCAGCCAGATAGGCCAGTACTCGATTTACCTACCCCGGAGAGATGGAAGGCTGAGTTGACCTAGGCGGTTGGTTACATCCCGAGATGGTTTATCTGCCCACAGGCAGTCACCCATCGCAGTATTAACTGGGCCCGGCGTACAGTAACTTCGCTAATCGGATCAGACGTGTTACCACTACACCACGCCTACCGCCATTTAGTCTTTAGTATAAAACAAATGATGTAAGAGTATAATAAAAAGAACTGTCAGCATAATTAAAATTAATTTATTATCTGTACACTTTGACAGTCAAGAATCAGAACTGCATGTTCTAGTGTACCTTTAATCAAGTGGTACTGATTATAACTTATTATTATAATTGCAAACAAAAAGCCCAGCTATCGTTACTATAGCTGACCGTACTGGTTGTCAGTGACCAAGGTCAATGATTTTCACGTCATTTGAAACCAATATGTCACTTCCTATTAGTGATCAATAGCAACCTAGGCCTATCTCTCACCGTTTCCGAGATACGGTCAGTTTTCTATTGAAAAATGCACATTTTTGATTTCCCCCATCCAATCCATTCAACCCCAAATTTGAAAATGTTCCCCTTGCACCAGATCACTGAAATTTTGCACGCCTAGGTTTGAGACACATGGCTAATTATTTGTGTAAAAAATTTAGTCTAAGACCTACCCGTTAGCCAGGGAACATCCGTTATGGACGACGACAGACAGACATACAGACTGACAGACAACAACCATACCATAAGCTTGACCAGTACATAAGTACAGTCGGCTAAAACTACACTGCATAATTAATCTTTCAGCAAAATTTTCATTCATTACATTTCTGCATAATTTTTCTGTACATTTAATTGCACCATTTATTAAACTGAACTCTGCTTAGAACTGTAATGCTGCTGTGATGATCTAAGGACAAATTGACAAGAAATTTGAGCTAATGCTTACGAGACGCGCGAAAGCCTATAGCAGTTCCGGTTCACACAAAGTTAATATACAAATATCAAATTCTCTATCTGGATAGCATAACGATAACAGCGTGGCGCCACCTTGTGAATGATATAGACTTGTGTTGCAGCCCGAAATCGCCAAAAAATCCATAAAACCCCCTATTTTGGCGTTCAAGGTCATTCAAGGTCATTGAATTTGGCGCCAATCG
>Ga0056128_1008065_pt1 | contig 13313 bp, 13 predicted proteins | sample WorMetLIZISLAND2_FD_71113 | JGI IMG/M metagenome (GOLD analysis project Ga0056128, IMG submission 71113) | Marine gutless worms symbiont microbial communities from Max Planck institute for Marine Microbiology, Germany - Olavius geniculatus... ... | reverse complement strand
CGGATCTTTCTGAAATTTTGAGGGTATGTCGGGAATGGCACAAACTACCAGTGATTCAATTTTGGGGGTGATCCGGAAGGAATCCTGGATTCTGGATCACTTTGAAATTTTCGTTACCATCGCTTTCAATGGGGCATAAGGGAAACCGCTGCAAAACCGAAGATGGTGCTGCCACCTAGCGAACAACATTTGGCGGAGGTGTGCGGGCTCTGACTGCTTTCTAGTTTTCAAATAATTTTAACGATTCTACTGTGCACTAATTTTTAATGTACACTAATGCTAGTTGATGGCTGCAATCTTGCTTAGTTAACTGCATGAGCATACAGAGCAATTTTTTTCAATTGTAAGGCCCTACAAGATGTGCACTATTTTTTGAAAGATGAAAGCTTACTCCATAGCTACACGTAAACCTTTTTGACACTTATTATAACTTCTATTTAACATTTTATTTAAATACTTTAAAAATTTACCACTCGACCTTATTACCATCTGTAGATATTGTACTTTTTTTGGATATTTATATTTTACAAGGTAGTGAAGCGACATAATAAGTGTGATGTATGCCACTGAGTAGCAAATTTCTCCCAGAGTCTACTGGTGAAAAAATTGTGAAAATTGGTTAAATATTTAGCAAAGATATGGAAAAAGTACAATAGCTTACTTTTTTGGCCCACCCTGTATGTTTAATTTCCACTGATGTTAACAAGGCCAGACCACTCAAGGCTAAGGCCAAGGCCAGCTGACCAAGGCCAAGCCAAGGCCACGGTCTCAAGGCCAAGGCCAAAGCCATTCCATAATGCAATGGCTTACGATAAAAGATAAAATAATGAAATCCTGTTTTTCAAGAACATACGCCACTTATAGAATTTAATAGCATCGGCTGCATCACTGACAACATAATATGCTGAAATGAGTAGAACTATCCAGTTATTGACAATCAAAACAGTGCTAGTGGTTTGAAAGTTATTATAATTACCCAGTCAGTGAAAGTCAAAAAACATTTTGTCAGCTACAAATTTCATGTAAAAGATGAAGTATCGAAAAACTGTTTTATCAGATACAAATTCCATTTAAAAGATGAAGCAAAAAGCCTGTTTTTACAGTACTGCAGCATAAGCTAGTTAAAGCAGTTCCACCAGTTTGAAAGTCAGTTACAGTGCTGAAAGCAATGGGGGTTTTCTCCTTAATTCACAGTGCTACGTTGCGTTTAAGGAAGACCAGTGATTTGAGCAGAGTGTAGATGATGAATTTTGTAGTCCCACGAGACTTTGGCAGTGGCCTTGATTTTTTGGCCAAGGCCAAATCTCTAAGGCCAAAGCCAGCCTATTGCAAGGCCAAGGCCACAAAATTTGGCCTTAAGGCCAAGGCCAAGGATTAACATCGCTGTTAATTTTTCATTAGTACCCACATGCTGCAGCCGATGTAATAGCTTCCTAGCAGGAGGCCTATAAAGAAGTAGAGGGAACATGACGTTAGTTTCTTCTACAAATTGCTACTGACAGACGCAATTGATGCTCGCAGTGCAGTTGAAAATCGGGCGCAGCATATGTTACGTTTCTGCAGTGGCTTCTATCCCTATACGTGGTGGGCGCAGCTTGTGCCCAGTGAAAAATAGAGGGGAAAGTTTTGATAAGGTTGTAGATCAAAACTTCCCCCCTATTTTCACTGGGCAAACTACACCCTTAACAAAGCTTTCTCCCTAGAGGAGGAAAGAAGCTTAAAATAGAGGGGAAAACTTGAGTCAGAAATGGAAGAAACCTGAGCCCAAAATGGGGGGAAGTTGTGCCCGATTTTGATTCCAGATTTGGGGGGGATAGAAGCCACTGCGTTTTTGCACTGAGGAAAATATGCTGCGTACATTTCGTGCGAAGCGTAGGTGGGGCGCTCCATTCGATGCCCATCTCGCAGCAGGTCGAACAGCTTCTCGACGGGAACGGACGGATATGGATTGCCACCTAGTGAAAATATCTCCCACAGTAGCACACCGTACGACCAGCTGTGCAAACCAAAGAGTAAAAACCAGCTGTCACAATCAACAACATCACTAATAGCCATTGAATCAATTCAGATCTTCACAATGTGTCTACTCTAGCATAATATTCGTTTACTTAAACAAAACCTCATAGTCTTAAGCACGGGCTTATGCTGCCATTTAGATAATTCTCAACGATTCACTTGTGAAAGAATCAACCTAACGTGGAGTAAATCGTAGAAAAAAATCTGCAGCAACTGCAGCACAGTACTAATACGTCGTAGTAGTAATAGTACTAGGCATGGACTAGAAATATTTAAACAATTATTAATTCCTGTGTTGGTATAAATATTTTCAAAACTAACAGTCATGTCTGACATTCAAAACAAGTACAGACCAGAGGGACTGACTGACTGCGCAGAAATGGTGCTTAATTTGACAATCCTGCTGGCAGTCAAAATTCTCTTTCCCTATTAGTTGACTTCGTTTGGTGGTCAGTTAAACAAGAAAAAAATTTCAAATGATACTTCAGTATTTCAGCAAACGTGAGATGTATTAATATCAACATAGCCAACAATATATAATTTGGTTTAAAAATGAACTTACACGTCGCTTTTAACGGTGTACTTGCGGTCGAATAAGGCCTCTGGTGCCATCCACTTTACTGGCAGTCGACCCTAAGTCAGCAACACACAAACGGCCAGTTATCAACAGCTGGCTAATTAGTAACTAATTATTAGTAATTAATTATGCACTTAAGTAATCTCATGAGCAAGATATATTTTTCAAGACAAAAAAAATGGACCTAAAATAACATACATTACGCTAATATCATCGTTACCATTATTTTTGGTCACAATCGCTGTTTTTAATTTCAAGCTGTTCTCAACTTCGCACGGCTATCGTAGCAGGTTGTCAAGAACAGTGGCACCAAACCCAGTGAAGACATTTTTATGGCAAATTACGTTTATAACCATTGTTTTACTGTTACATGATGCAGGCGGGTCACAAAATAAAACGAACAACAGTGGAACAGTACTGACGTCAGTAGTTTTCTTGTAATAATCGTTGTTCGGGATGTTGCGAGTCAGCCCGAAGTCGGCAACCTTCAGTACGTAATCTTCAGCGACCAGAATGTTCCTGGCCGCCAGATCCCGGTGAATGCACTGCGCAACAAACGAGTTAATTATTCACACCAGTTGTCAACTTGGCAAGTTGTCACAACTGACTGTAGTTAATAGTAGGCTACTGACGGACTGAGTAGCTAGCTTGTTGACTAATTGATATAATACGCTACTCCCAGGCCTAATAACGTGCCCTGATTTCTTTCACAGACTTACAACGCATCTAATTCACAAACCAAGAAAACGTCAAAACTTCATAATTTGCTCACACCATAGTCATGATATACATTTAATAATTTACCACTTATCTATTTCTTCATATTAGGTTGAAAATCTCTCTCGACAAGCCTAAACGTTAGTTCTATCATGTTGCAAACAGTGTTTCGCAAAGTTGGAGTGCTGTCCCAGAAGAAGTTACTATGCAGCTGTTTAATATCTGCAGACCCGTCGACAGTCTCAACGGGGCCCGAAGAAACATTCTCGTGGGGCCCCTCTGGGGAGAAATTTTTTGAATTTTTTAAATGGTGCATTCTGGTGTACTTTATATTTTTTGAGCGACGGTGGGGCCCCCAAACGTCGCGAAGCCCGGAGTAACTTACCCTCTTACCCCCTCCCACGTCCAACTCCTCTCGATGGGTCTGCATATTTGACGGAATTATAATAACAAAATTGGTGGGCTACTTTTTTCAAACCAATCTGCAGTTGGTACGTACGAGCTTGGAGGCGAGATACTCGACCCCGCGGGCGACTTGATAGGCGAAGGAGACGAGGTGTCTGTGTGAGAGCAAGGCGTGGTTGGTGACCCCGGCTGTGACTGTAGTTGTAGTTGTAGTAGTTGTTGTAGTTGTTGTTGTGGCTGCAGAGGCTGGCATCTGCCTGTACTCTACGTCTACGCACGTGGACGGACGCCGGTCACGTAGAAAGTCGCGTAGATTACCGTACGGTGCGTACTCGACGATCACGTACAGTGGCCCTGTGCATACACGACCCCCATATCAGATTTTTACTTAGCATACAAAAAAAGTTGTCTGTCGTTTTTTGGCCTTTTCTTGGCTAGGACAAAATTTCACCAAATCTATCTGGTCAGTAGTAAGTAAGTAAGTAAGTAAGTAAAACTTGAAATTATATACGTAGCGCATAACGTTGAAGCCAAACCTGAGATAAAGTACGCAGCGACTTTGTCGAAAAACCACCTGTCAGTTAAAGACTAGCAATTAGCTATTTAGCTACTGCTGAAATCTGATTGGAGTTGGAAACCTTCAGGTTCTAAGCTGGTTTTGAGCTGGAAAAAAATGGAGGCTCGTGCACATTATCGAGTCAGAAACAACTTCAAGCTTCACATAGTTCACCAGAAGGGACTTGCTTTTAATTATGCCGAATAATTACCGGTATATAAATACGTGTAATTTCCGAGAGAACGTCACTTATCTATGCATACCGTCCTGCGTGCAGCATCCGAGAAGGCTGAGTACGTTTCTATGGCTGCCGATGATTTTCATCACTTCCATCTCCTGAATCAGGTTGGCCACGTCGCTGTCGCTGCAGTCGTCTGTAACAATGCAACTCAATATAGACTAGGGCTACAATTTCAGACAGAAATCTATCTAATCTATTCAGCATCAACACGTTCAACTTCATAGTAATAGTGGGTCACGGGTCATTGAGATTACATAGCAAAACTATGAATTACTTCTTAATAATCATAATAACATTATTGTTTTTTGATCCACGGTAAATATATTCCTAAAAGGGTTTTAAAATTGAGTAGGCCTAAGCAATACAAAAAGATAAGACTGTCAGTCCGTGCAGTCAGACAAATCTGAAGCTTAAGCACACTTCATTCCACAAATATTCAGGACGCAGCTGTTATTTCAATGAAATGTGCAGGATATGTGACCTGAATCTTCCTTTGCAAGTACTGTGAATTTGGTTAAAAAATATGCTAACTTCCAGAAATATAGATTTTTTTCCAGGGAATTGTTTTAACTGGCGCAGCCGATGCATCAGCAGCATAAAAAGCAAGACCCCGAAGTATTTTTCTTATCTTTGCCATATATACTGAGTGACTTTTTTTCAAAATTCTTCACAATTACTCTAAATAGAAAATCGGCAATAAAACCTCACTACAAATCCCACTACACTTCAATGACGCTGCTACACTACCAAGTGAAATAAGTTCATTGACTCACTTATTTTTAAATTGCATCGACTGAAGTAACGAAACGGCAAATGAAGCGTACATCACGCACCGAGTGCTTTGTCTACCTCCCACGTGACAATAAAATGATGACGACATTCTTACTCGCCGACGTGAAAATGCCAACCTTTTAGCATCTTTACGGCAACGGTTGAAATCTCGTTTCTGCCGGGAATGCCAACCGCCTGTGCTTTCACGACCGTTCCAAACGCACCCTCACCGAGCAGTTTTCCCAAAGTGAGTCTGCAAAACGCATAAGAAATATACAAAAAAAAGATCACCCTAAGCCATACTGATAAACAGAAGCGGCCAAAACGATGGTAAAAGAGACTGCGTTTTTACAGCGGTATATTGCAACTGAAAACGTTGCAAAAGGTGAGTAACTAACGAAGGGAAAGGTGTCGGCCCGCCATTCTAAGAGGTCGCCACAGTTAGGGATAGGGTTACGCAGTGGCGTAGCCAAGGGGAAGGAGCAGGCCCCCCAATCCTCCAGACAAAACATATCAAGCATATGTATAAACTGCACAAAATTTGCCAATTTGGTCAGTTTATTTTCGGGAAAATAATTAAAACTGTTACCACCAGATCTCATCTTTGACAGCTAAAATGCACCAAATTCGATTTCGGCTGGGGCTCCGCTCCAGACCCCGCTGGGGAGCTTACAGTGCTCCCCAAACCCCTAACTGGATTTTAGGGGTCTTACTTCTAAGAAAAGGGAGGGAGGAGAAAAGGGGAGGGCACGCGAAGGGAAGGGTAAAAGGGGGAGTGCAGGAAGGGAAGAAACGAAAAGGAAAAGGGGAGAGGAGGAAAGGGAGACAAGCCCCCTAAATGAAATTTCTGGTTACGCCACTGGGATTACGGATAAAGTTACGAACGGGTTAGAGTTAGCATAGCGTTTATTAAGTACGGTTTCGTCCGATTCGTCGTCATCTAAAATAGGTTATGGCGCCCGACGGACCCTAATTCGACGGAGATGCATCTGCCGATAACTTCAAACGCTACAACCTTATTAGTCAGCAGGATAGAAAAGAAATAAATCGTCCGTGCGGCTGACTGACTTGTCTCGTGGAAGCTCCCACTGAGGGTCGAGTGGGATCTCGTATTCCAGCACAGTCGACAGAAGAGACCGTCGGCGTCGACTGCTGCGACATGCGGGCAGAGTCTCGACCTTGACACGAGGGGGCATTAGCTGTTGCTGCTGCTGGGGGTACGGATGATGCTGCTGTTGAGTGTGATGATGCTTGGAGGCAGCGTCGTCGTCGTACAGCGCGTTGCTGTGCATCACCACCACTCGTCGTTTGCGTCGACGGCCGCCGAGCATCAGAAGCGGCAGCGGCGGCCAGCCCGCGCGCCGGTAGCAGCAGACGACACTGCAGATCAACGACACTGCCACGAGCACGACCACCACGACGGCAGCAATCACCGTCAACTTCACTGTTTTGTGTGGTCTTCGATCAGTTATCCTCGCCGACACCAATGTTGTCATCGGACCTACAAACGCATCTACGCACGTTGGTCGGACTGCTTTTAGCCGACCTTACTTACGTAACGGTCGAGCTTATGGTACGGTTGTCGTCCGTCCGTCTGTCCGTCTGTCACGGATGTATTGTGGCTAAAAGGTAAGTCGTAAAGGGTCGACGATGGTACCATCAGACAGGGCGCTGGCGACTTCCGATAGGCTGTCAATAGTAACCATGTCTCCATCTGCAGCGGTTTTGCCGCAATTTTCAATGGAAAGTTTCAGTCTATAAGTGGCTGCAACTCGGAAACGCTGCGAGATAAGGCCAAGGTTACTACTAATCACTAATAGAAAATCGCATACGCTCTTTCAGATGAGATGACAACCATCACCTTGTATAACCTTGAAGGTCACTGGCAGCCAGTACGGTCGGCTATCCTAGCGACAACTGCAGGGCTTCTTGTTGTTTTACGTTTCCACTTTCCTTTACCTCCAGTTCTCACGAGTCTCAGTCCTTTTTCAGTTATTTTGTGCCAGGAGTGGCGTCGTGACAGGGAGGGTAGGGGCGGGGAAATTGCCTTCCTCCACTAAATTTCAGGCTGTCGGAAAACTGTCCCAAGATGTTCTTCTTTGTGGGAAAATTATCGTCCAAAAATGCAAAATTTGGGGTTGGAAATCCCATGTTGGGAAAATTTGGAGGCAAAGTAGAAATTTTCAGCGCCAATGATGTCCTCTGTCGGAAATTTGAAGATGTCTGTGGGAAAACTGCAGCTTCCTGCCCCCGCCCACTTTTTTGGCCAACGACGCCGCTAGTGCCGGATTCTCAATCTCATTTCTGCCATTTGACCTGAATTTTTCTCGATGTTCTGATGATTTTTTCCCCGTGCCCGTTCGTCCTTTTTTGTATCAGTTCCATTTAAAACGGTTTTCGTTCTACGTACGCGCTAGATTAAACTGACCGCCTGTCGACCCGTTTTTGAGTGCAGATAGACTATCATATCGTATATCGCATCGTGCCTCGATATTTTCTAAACCAAAAACATCTTTACACAGTAGGGATTCTATCGTCATTGCTGATGACGAAAATCGTAGTAGGCTATCATCAGCAAACTGCAGCATTTAACCAGCTATTAGCCGATGAACTCAGACCAAAATGCAAACATGGGAAACTGTAAATTGATAACACAAAATCATAGGTTTCAAAAAAACACGCATCAGCTATTTGTGGAGAATACTGACGTTCGAGGACAGTAAGCCACGCGCTCTCGTAGCTGATTCCACGCGAGTTGCCGGTGACGCACGTGTATCGGCCAGCATCGCTCAGATTCACGTGTTTCAGCGTCAGTACTTCAGGCGAGTTCTCCGCATCATCATCGCCATGCTGCAGCGCAACAAACGCACGCGGAAACGATGCAGGTAGTTTTCGGTATTATTCATGTTTTTTTCATCACAAATTCAGTAACAGTCAAATCAAAACAAAGCACTGCTGCAGTGCTGTATGCAGACTATTTCACTAAGGTCAAAACCGTTTTTGTTACTTACATATTTATTATGTGAGTGTGACAGTGAGCGCAATAGAGGTTAATTTAACGATTTGAGCTATATAACTTCACATTTTACTTACTTACATACTTACGCTTAGCTTATGTAACTAATCTATAGTCGGCAACTATCACACATAATAAATTTGCTATGTAAAAGAAAGAGTCTCAACTTCAGTAAAAAGTTCTGCATACGTTCAATTTTATATTACTGCGTAAACAAAACTTAGTTACTACAGTACTGGAGGGTGCGTGTACTAAACAGGTAACATTCAGTCCTCAGAAAGGGGTAAAAACTAGCGCCACACGCCACAGATTGCATTTGTCCGGGTGGCTTCTGGCAGGAGAACGCTCATACCAGTGGCTTCTATCCCTATACCTGGTGAGCGCAGCTTGCGCCCAGTGAAAAAAGGGGGATGGGAGTTTTGTTAAAGGTGTAGATCAAAACTCCCCCTATTTTTCACACTTGCGCCCGATTTTGACTCCAAATTTGGGGAAAGCCGGGGAACAGAAGCCACTGCGCTCATGTATATAGAGAGATTGTACAATCATATATTAGAAAGACTGACCGTAGATATGACGGTGAGGTACCAGGAACCGTTGACGTCTGTATAGGAGCCGTTGACGTCGTAGTGTTTGACCCACTGGATGTGCGGCTGCAGATCACTCAGAATGCTGCAGCGGAACGTCACCGTGGCACCGACGTACGCCGTCTGATTGCCCGGAGTGTCCCGGATGATGGGCGGGTGAGGCAGCACCGCTGAAAACAAGAAAACCCAGCTGTCGCTAGGGAAGACGCGCTACAGCCTATACAGTTCTGTTGCAGTACTGACCTTCAAGGTCATCCAAGGTCGACGATTTTTCTCTCATCTGAAAGGGCGCATGCGATTTCCTATTAGTGATCAATAGCAACCTAGGCTATATCTCGCACCGTTTAGCCACAATACATGCGTGACCCACAGACACAAAACAACTCGTGCCATAGACGCCGTACAGTAAACGTACAGCAAACGTTCCCCAGCGTCGGAGTAAACTTTGAGTTTAGTTACTTACTCACTCCCTCAGCGACCCTGCAGCCGATGCATGAATGTTAAATATCATAGGGCGAACTGTTCCGAGCGGAGAAGTCGGAGTTCAAAAGAAACAGAATAGCAGAAGAAGAAGAACAACCTGTTAAACTGAGCAAGATGAATCGTGATTTCTGTCCGCAGTCAGCTAGTGCGTCGGGTGCAGCAGCAGACACGGGCAAACACCTGGGTAGCACACCTTGACCGGACCAGGTGCGCCGGCCCCGCCGTCCGTCAGACTTCGGGGCCGAGGCCAGGGCAGTACGAGTTCCGCGGCCTGTCTGCGACAATCACAGCTGGATCGCATCAACCGCCTCTCGTCTGTCGTCCATCTGTCCGCCAGCCACACGGGGCTCCGTGGCCGCGAACGCCCTTCTCGGCCGCTGCCGCACCGCGCATGCTCCGTTATGTTCCAGAAAGACTTCAGCGGCGCATCGCTCGGGGTCGGTCGCCGTCACTCAGTGTTCCCGTCGGCAATTACTCGGCACCCGTCAACGCTCAGAGCCCGCGGTCTTCGAATTACCACCACCCAGGACTGGAGATCCCCTTACTTGCCCCTGTGTTTCAACGAAAGCCACCGGCACTAGGCGGTGAATGCTAGTCTTGGGCTCAGCGCGGCCAGGTAACCTTTCTTGGAATAATTCGTTGGGCAGGTGATAGTAACGAAGATCAAACACTGCCAATCGACGGACATTAAGGTCCACACTAATTTTACAAGACGTAAGAGAGGAGCGTGATAATAGCCTGAACATTACCGACGATGTTGACGGTGAAAGTGCGGCTGATCGTTCCCAGCTCGTTGCTGACCAAACACGTGTAGTTCCCGTCGTCCGCAAGGTTCGTATCGACCAGTCGAACCGAATATTTGGCGTCGTTTCGCTGAATCTGCAACATCACTAACTGACGTCATAACCTCCAAAGTCATAGCCTTTTTCTGCTTATATTGCCCTGATAGCAGACGACAAATACCGCGTTTTTGTATGTCAGTTGCGAGATAACTCTCCTGTCGTCTACCTTATACTCTGACTTTTGTGTAAACAGCGAAAATGACTTTCTCCAATATATGCATATTTTGTCTTTAACCACGCAGCAAATAAAGGAATATTTTTCAATCTTATGCTGCGCTGTTTTAACCGAAGCTCTCGTCTCTCTTTCCATCGTGTAGCATAAAATAATACCAAAAAGGCGTTACTGTTATTATGTTGCGAAATATAGGCTTAACGTTAAGCACAAGCGCATGTGACGTAGGCTACAAGAACCCAATGTTGTTAACTCACCCGTCCGACGAGGCGTTGATCAAAACGTCGTCCGTCTTTCATCCAGGTGATATTAGGGGATGGGGATCCAGCGGCTGGACAGCGCAGTACCAGCTCCTGGCCGGCGGGCATTGCAACATAGACACGGTCATCAAGCTGGTCGTCTGTCCAGTACGGAGACCCGACTGAAATGCATACCACAGTACGTTCAATTATGGACAAAAACGGACAACAATGAGTCAGCCACTGTTTCTGTTTCCTTTCGCGAAATGCGGACATTTTGTAAATGTTGCCACATCAGTGGTGCAATGGTGCATGCACGATTTTCCGGTAGGCGATGACGTCATTTTGAGCTTTAAAAGAGATCACATTACGCTGCATAGCTTTTTTTATTCACACGAAACGGTAATAATGAAAACAATATAACGTAACGCGTGTGTACTAGGCATAAAATGTTGTTCTGGACAGGGAGATCTGATCTTTCATTCTATCCTCAAGGGGAGTTAAATCCCTCAGCAGAGTAGGAGTATAGGAGTAGTATAGGAGTAGTGTACGTAAACTATATACTCGCCCCCCGACTGATACGAAATTCTAGGAAAACACGTTATGTAACCGAAGCTTTTTTTCGAATAGCAGGTTTACTCAACAGTTTTTAGACAATATTTTTTATTGTTTGACTGGCGGACAACTTCATCAATCTGTCATGCATTTTATCTGTAGGCCTATAGTTAACTGTACATGCTATCGACTGAAACTGCTATATCGTGTGTGATAAAAACATGTTTTAATTCGCTTATTTAGGACATTTTAGCCTCTTTTCGGGTTTAGTATTATTTTGTGTAGGGGCCTATATTATCTAGTTTTTTTCTTATTATTATTGGCATTCGTTCAGACACGGCAATGCGAATACAGCGGGTAGACGACTGACGAATTGTGAGTGGATTTCCGATCGAACTTGGGCATCATTTTTATCGTGCTGCTGCAGCTGCGTCAGTTGGAAGCTGGGAGACGATCGCAGAGCACGCATGCCGAGTGACTCCCAATCCCAGAAGGTTCATATAGACCAGTTCTAGCAGAGATCTAGGGCTCTGACAACGTTTCGACCACAGATGACGGCGTGCTTTGCTGATCTGCCTCGGGCATCACGCAAACTGCACCAAGCACGCGCTTCAACGGCAGAGAGAGAGAAAGGGATCCGCCATTAACACCGGCGCCAGACGGTCTACATCATTTCCACCAGCATTCCAGCGTGCATGGAACTATCATCCATTAATTTATGATTAGTCCGATGCATCAGCGCGACAACGCCTGTGCTTTTTTACCAACTGACACGTCTGTGAATTGACGACTTGTGGTTAGAGTGACGAACAGGAAATCCAGTTCTCACTGCGCAGAAACCGCGTAGGCCTCCATTCCGACGATTTGCAAACTTTTCATTATATCCATCGTATCGGAAATCAGGTCTGCGCGACAGGTCTTTTCAACTTGTCGGAGATCTTCTCAAAACCCATCTAAAACCTGATTTAAACAATTTTTGACTTTTCAGCAGGATGGAAGCAATGAAAGCGCCCTATGTGGTCACCTTAGTACTCGTCAACGCAGCCTGTTATGGCGTGTTTTGACTGCTGTCATCAAACGTCTGCGACAATAACTGTCAACTGATGCAAACGGGCTCAGGCGCTCCGCTCAGTGTCAGCAGCAATTTGCAACGAAGCTAGTTGGAAAGAAAGTGGAAAAAAGTACGGAGTTTGGAGGGTAAAGTTACGGAAAACTAATCCAAATCCGGTGGAAACATAACCCTCTTCGAGAGTAAGCGCGCGTTTTCGACGACGACATGATCCGTTTGACGCCGATATATATCCAACAAGTGCTTGTGACAAGCGAACAGACGAAAAGAATATTGCCGTAGCGCATAATCATATTGCTTGCGCGTAAAGCCTCGGCCCTGGAGTGCTGGCTGCAAACAATGCGACCACTGCATTGCTAGAAAACTTTTAAACTGAAAAAGACAAGAATTTCACATAGGCAATTAGGTCCATAAGCAAAAAACGCTATACATACGAATCTATATATCACACGGCAGAAAATAACTAAAGAATAGGCCTAAAGCATTCACTAAAGAATAGCCTAATGCTGAAGAAAACGAGTTATCTGAGCTGAGAAAAATCCCCCAAAGTCCTCGATAACAGTCGGATAGTATTTAAAATCGTTGGTGGAAAAAGGTTAAACATTTCAATGGCAAGCAACTACTAGCAGTTCGTAGCTGAGTGTTTGATAATGACAAAAAAAACATAACGATCTGCTTCCCTGCTTGATGCGCATGCGCGTGCCGCTGTCGAATGCGCGACGAGCGGCGACGTTTTGCGAAATAATAAAAAAGAGCAGACGTGTGCAGCAGCAGCAGCAGCAGGAGGAACGTCATTATAGCAGCAGAGTTACCACTAGTGGCTTCTATCCCGCGAATCTGGAATCGAAATCGGGCGTAACTCCCTTCACCTTTGGGCTCTTTTTCCTTTCTATGGGGTAGTTTTGTTAAGGGTGTAGACTGCCCAGTGAAAAAAAGAAAAGTGTTGATCTACACAGTGGCGGCGATTTCTTCTAGACAGTGGGGGGACGACATGGCTAAAAGTGGCAATTGTTGGGGGGATGCTTGCATTTGCGTCCCCCCAACCAAAATTTTTGGGGGGGACGCGTCCC
>Ga0056128_1008064_pt1 | contig 13313 bp, 7 predicted proteins | sample WorMetLIZISLAND2_FD_71113 | JGI IMG/M metagenome (GOLD analysis project Ga0056128, IMG submission 71113) | Marine gutless worms symbiont microbial communities from Max Planck institute for Marine Microbiology, Germany - Olavius geniculatus... ... | reverse complement strand
GATTGGGATTTGGGCAGATGTTTATTTTATGAGATATCTTTGCAGTATTTTTAATTATGTTAGTTAGTTAGTTGCCTACCTATGTTAATATTGTAGTTTAATATATTTCAGTTGTGTATGCCAAAGAAGCCAGTAAGCAGCAGTAAGTTATTGTATTTAACCGAACACGACGGGCGATGCGGTCGTCGACGGCTGCTTAGTCCCCGCCACCAACCCAGAAAATTTATCACGTGGATGCCCTCGGACACGTGTCTTTTTATTTTTCTTAGCAGACTGTTCAAAGAATTGAATTAACTAAGTAAATCGTCAAACGATTTTGTAACCATAACTCTAATCATTTGTGATAACGAACTAATCTTCAGAGTTGAGTAACGCCGTGCATATAGGGAGCCTACGTTATAATATAGGTCTACAATGCAAATATGCCAATATTGCTAACAACAAAAATGATTTAACACAGTAGATCTGTGCAAAAATAGATACACAGAAGCTTAATTTCATTTGGTACTGATTTTCTATGACTTTGTCTGGCATGAGTTCACTCGCTAAGTTATTTTTACTGGCCATCTGTGAAACCCCTGGCAGATGCTCGCGGAACCCTTGGGTTCCGCGGAACCCTGGTTGAAAATTACTGAACTAGGTGCTAATATAGTACATTACGTATGAGTATCATTGTGTATTTCTGTAACTTGTATTGTTTGGTTTTACTCAACTTAGCAAGATGATCGGCAAGGTTTATGGACATATTACATAAGGATGTTACATGCTGGCTGAGATTTAAACCTCAGACTTTTTGATTATTAGTCTGATGCCTTAGCTGTTGATCATTCACACCTTAGAAAATTAACGAATTAAAAAACTGTAGACACTGAAATGGGGACATTATTTTTTATTTTTATCAGAGTTATTTCAGGTTTGTCCAGTTTTCTTGTTTGTGGTTTTTACGTGGTAATTGCTGGTACATGACTGTCACAAACCAGATGCCCTTCCTTACACCAAATTTAGAACATTAAAGCACTTTCAGACTGCAGTGCATATTTGTTCAGTATTCAATGTATATTATTGAAGATATTGCATAACAAGCAAAAACTGATTCCTATAAGTACTTGTTGTTGACAGTAAGGAGTATCGGAAGGATATCTTGTTTCCAGTCATGCAGTTCATTTCACGACAGCATGGACAACCGGAACTCTACGATGGTTTGATCTCCGACCTGGATCCCCTTGCTGTGCCGCGTGGAGCCACGGAAATGGAAGTGAAAATGAGACAGGTTTGTGTTGAAAACTTCCCAGTAAATGTTGCTTTCTGGTATATTGTAGAATGTCATGTACGTGTCTAAGCTAATTGTTATGAACTGTGTAATGTTATGTTTTTGAGTTTTTCTTTTATGTCGAGGCCTCAAACGACAGTGAAGTCGTCGAAAATGCACCCTTTAGTCATTTCAGGTGCACATAATAATCACATTTTTGACCTTGGATAAAAGGTGCGATAATCATGTGCCTTCAATGCCTTTTTACGCGCAACAGCAGATATACTGCTGCAGCACGTCTTAGCCATCGCAATTCTGTCCGTCTGTCTGCCTGTTCGTTCGTCTGTCACATGGGTGGATCAGTCAAAAACGGTGCAAGCTAGGATCACCAAATCTTCACCATCAGCTGCCTGGAAGACTCTAGTTTTAGGATTCGTAAAGCTTTTCCATAAATTCAAAAGGGGTCACCCCCAACAAGGGCTCTAAATGAGAGGGGGTTAGGGAAAATTTGCGATTTTCAGCCGATATGGCATTGGCAGAGTGAGACAGGTCACGCTCTCTGGTGAGTACAAGTAAAACACTATAGATAATAAGCCACTGGTTGTCTGGCACCCTCTGGTGACTGATTTTGTTTTACTGGGCTTTCAAACATGCACTGCTGTTGCGTGTTTCCCTTTGCATTAGCTAGGCTTTTTTCTTGTTGTCTTTAGTTGCATGCTTACTTATCTAACGCTATTATTTACGTCTGATTCATTTGCAACATATAGCAGCGTACGAAATGCTATTTTCTCATTGATTGATTTGTCGATTGATGGTTATTTCAACTTATGAGATTCATGATGGCCAGGTGCTAAAGTTGCTGGAGTTATTGGAAGTGAAGATGATATCAGACGTCCAGCGCAAGATTCAGAAGGAAGTGACGTTAGCACTGGCTGAACGTGCCCGAGATGAAACTTCCGCTCTGCCAACTGATCTGTGGAAGCGTGTGGTCGGTGCTTTTTTTACACCAGAAATAGACACTTTTTGACTTTTTGCATTTCATTCTTCAGTGTTTTTGCAACATTTAGGGTATTCACTGTAAAAGTCATAAAATTGGTTGTGATGAATTTGTGAGATACCGTTGCCAGTTTTTAAGTACTGATATTTTACAAGGTAGTGTAGCAGTGCATTTGAGGTGTGATTGGATCTTTAATAATCCATGAATTTGGAAGTATAAAGTGGGTGCATCATTATAATAAAATTTGAAAATCTGTCAATATTGATGAGGTTATCAAATTTTATGGCTGGCTTACTTATTTATTGATAGCTCTTACATGTCTTAAAGTGAACAGAGTTGATGTTGAAGGCAGGAGTGTGTGTTCATTATTTTATACTACTGAACTATTGGAATTTCACTCTTAGTCAGTTGCAGCTGCTTTGTGCATTTGTTAATTGAGTTAGATTTGCTTATGCTTTATAGAATAAATGCCACAGGATATGTGCATACCATTTTAATGGTTGTATTCCATAATCTTTTGTAGAAATAGAATGAATGCTGTTTGCACATGGATGTATTTTTCAGTTATTTCGTGATATAATTAGCACGCTGACTGTATGTTTAAGAGTCATAATTATGCAAGAATTGTCTGTATTTTTTTTGCTTGATTTCAGCCTGTGCATGCATTCTTTGAGGAGGAGCCAAAGTATATCTTTGTGAACTACGTACAAATAGGAGGCAGTGCACTTTTCCACAAGTGATATGCATAATTTTACTACTAAAGTTTATTTGGTTTATTTCAGCAATATTAATTATACAACATGTTGGTTTATTTGGTCAGAATATTAAAGAGACATTTACGACAAGTCGGCCACATATTGCTGAGAGCTTTGTGAACCGGTTGATGTCTACGCACATTGAGGATGCCACGTCGATAACATTCAGCATTGAACATCTGACAGCATGCGTTAATCAGCTCGCCAGTGATATCATGTCCCGAGAAAAGCTTGTCTTTGAGAAGTATGCTGTATCACAATTTTACATCTTTTATGAGCTATTATTTATTTAATAATTTGTTTGCTGTTTACTTTTATTTGCCTACTGATTTGTCATTTGTTGGTGCCATTCTAAGTTAAGTATGTACTTTGGTTTTTTATGATAAGATGATTTTCTGTGGTTGAATTTCTGGTAACATTGCTACTTTGTCGCTAGTTTAAAGACTCTTAACGTGGTGAGTATTGAAAAGTTTTAAATATTTATTTTTACTGTCAAAATATTTGGTAAATTTTGATTTGTACTCACATTAATTATTTATGTTGCAGTTATTCGACATATTATGAAAGTCTTCTGCGTACGAACCACAGCCTTTTATATCAAAGAGAACAGGTATTTTTGCATTAGTGTTGTGGTGACACTGTTATCTAATACTGCGTTTAATGTGTTTACTAAATACAACTTTAAAAACGATATCGATATTGCGATATTTTCAAAATATCGTATCGAAATTGAAATCCTGATATCGAATCATCACTAGTATTTATAAACTTGTGATTATTTTGATTGCAGTTCAAAATTATGTTAATTATGCAGAAGATTTTGCGCTAAATAGTTACTTACTTGATGCAATAGTTGAAGCTGGAACTGATGCTAATCTTTGACACTTATCCTGCATGTGACATGGCCATGCTATGCCATAGACTGGCATTACATTCCAACTGCAGATTTGAATTGATCGTGAATTGTTAATGCAGTTGATGTTAAGATGGTGTATAGCTCTTTATAGGAAACCCATCACAGAGTTGCGGAGCGTCACCTGCCATATGGGATCACGCAGTGTTACTTGCTACCCTTTACAGGTGATGCGCCCTGCTTAAAGTCCAGCCAGATAGGCCGGTGCTTGATTTGCCTACCCTAGGGGGATGGAAGGCTGAGTTGAATTTTTTTGGTGTTGTTTATATATCAAGATGGTTTACTTGTCCGCCGACAGTCACCCATCCATGTAGTGACCACCTGATAGCGGTCTGATTGGGAGTCAAACCCATGATCTTTTGATAGTAAGTCCGTCACTTTGCTGTTACTCCACCAAGCTGCCAATATGTTGGTTTTTGATAGGAGCTGAAGTGTTTGAAGGACCAGCTCTGGTCCCATCAGACCTCAGCGGTCGTTGAGATGGAATGTCGTCTAGCGGATGCAAGTCAACAGATGCTGCTGGAGGTTGGTGCTTTGAGAGCCAAACTGGCTGAAATGTATGAAGACAAGGCACACGCTGAGCAGATCGTTCGGGCACAGCTCAAGGACGATTATGACAAGCTTGTGCAAGGCTTGTTCGATGCCGTCTTTCAAGTCAACCACAGATTCGATGAGTTCAGGTATTGATCTCACGTTGACTTTCATTGTTTTTGTTTTTTAAGATCATCTGTTCTCATACATTTTGTTTCAACATTGTATAAAGCCAGCATTAAAGCATGATATTATGTGTGAACTGGATAAGAAATGTGCACTTTAGCTGGCTGCTGCAAAAAATAAATTCTCGCAATTGTTAGACGTCGATTTTAAATATTGTCAGAGAAGCGATGGGTAAACGATCAGTATTTTGATATATCAGTTTTTCAGTCGTATATTGCTGGTTTTTTATTTATTTTGATATTTGCCAAACTTGTCGTTTATTCTGTAGTTTATGTACATTTGGTAGTTAATGACTACATGCTAATTTGGAGATAACAAGTGTCTATGATACATTCGTACACTGACACAGATGATTGTGGTGTGCTGTACATTGGTTGTGGTCTGTGCTCTTGTGGTGTAGGAAGGAAGTGTGTGACAGTGTGTTTGAGAAGATTGCGGAGACTCGCTCAGAGGCCGTTGATGCCATGACACGCCTTGCCCAGCGGTCTGGTGCCATCACAGGTCTGTACCAGTCCATCGATGCTTGCTATTTTTCATCTCATGGCAACTTTTACATGCAAAGACATTGGAGAGAAGACAGCTGAACATTTGCTTCTCTTCTGTCCTATGTGGGCAGCAGAATGCCAACAGTACTTTCGTGACTCCATTGACATATCAGATGTGTTCCAGGATAGTAACAACCTGGTGGAATTTCTCATCTCTTCGGGACATCTGCCCCTTCCTTTTACCCCTTTTCCTCTTCCCCATATAGGCAGCACATGACAGGCTTGCTATGACAACAACAACAACATGTGAAGCGCTGGTCCATCTGCTTGGAGTGCTCTTTTGAACTATCTTGGAAGAAAACAGCACACACTTTCTGTTTACTTGTCGATGTTAGCTTAACATTTTTACTTGTTGTTCCAATATCACACTGGATGTGTTTGAGGTTATTTACAAATAGTGTGTTGTATGCACTGTAAATTATGTGCCTTATTAAGCATTGCCATTCAGATCACATTTGGATTAGTTGCAAGCAAATTTGTGCAAGCTGCTAGCGTATTGTGTGCTCAGGCCAACTCAGCCCTCTGCTTGCAATAGGAGGAAAAATGAGTAGCAGCTTTTGGGTCTAGGTTTAGTGTGGCTAATTGGCATGGTGGTATGTCTGCTGGCTGCACCGCCAATCCAGTTGTTTGCTAGCATGAGCAGTGCAATAGATGGCTGCATAAAGCAGTGCTATATAGCAAATATGCCTGCCTTATGATTGCTTTTATCTGACCTCGATTGGTGGCATAATTGTTTGGATATTGGACATCAAAAGGTTATAAGTTCAACTCCCGGTTGGGTTGCTATTAAGTGGTCACTGCTAGGATGGGTGACCATTAGTGCACAGGTAAACCATCACGGTATATAATTAGCTACCCAGGTCATCTCAATCTTTCATCTATTTAGGGTACGTAAATCGAGTACCTTGTTGCCTGGCTGGGATTAAGGGGTGGCACGATCATTTGTATTGGGTGCAGGTAACGCCATGTGATCTCGGTGCTCCATAGCTCTGAGCTGGGTTTCCATATACATGCTCGTTTAACTATGATTAGATTCGGAGGAGTCACAACGGGCCATGGCAACAGCACAGAAGATCCGTGACCTTCAGCATGAGAACCATCTGCTAAACATCCTGGTACTCAAGCAGCAGACGATCACCAAGTGGAGACTCGGTTACCACCGACTCAGCCACCACAAACAGGTTTGTGTTGTTCCACTGCTCGCTGGAACTTTCACTTTTCTTTCTTGCATCTCTCGTGCATGCACTGAAAAATGTAAGAGTTTTTTGTTCTATACGCATTGTGTGCAGTTTTCTGGTAGATATTTCTAAAAAATTTTGTATAATTGTAGTGAATTTGTGCTATGTGTATATTGCGTATTATGTTTTATTGTGCGCTGAACGTTATATAATCAGTGTTTTTGTATTCAGCATCTGCTTCCAAACATTTTAAGTGAATCAGTCCTTTCTGTTAGTAACAGGGTCTGCCATTCAACCCTGAAATGTTATCTGATGTGGTTACCATTTAGTGTTTCATTATTTCATGCAACTTTTTACCGTACTGATTGAAGGTATGAAGCAAGCTGTTGGTGAAGTTTACTGACATTTTGTGTTCTTTTCTGGCATGCACATTTTTCGATTGGCATAAAAGGTAGAGATAGATAGTCCTCATCTCTGCGTCGGTATTTGGAATTTTAAAACAGTAATAGCAAAAATGTAATAATAGCTGTGTTGAAATTGCAAGTCAAAGTATTGTTTAATATGTTCATGTTACTAAAAGGTTATGGAGCTGAGGAAGAAAGCGGAGAGATCGAAAAAGTCAAAGGTGCAGGATGAGATGTATTTTGACCAGGAGAAGCAGATGTACTGTGACCATTTGAAAGCTGTACGAAATGCGCTGAAGTCCTCACAGGTCGAGTGCGATATGGTCAAAAAAGAACTGGACAAAGAGGTTGCTGTTTCGTTTTTAAAATTTTTGTGATAAATGCTTATAAAATTAACTTACTGTAGCTAGTAGATGGTTTACGTCATTGTTGATGTCTTGTGAAATTGCTGATAGAATCAGAGTTGTGATGAATTTGAATGAGTGAGTGCTGATGAAGGGGACGTGCATTGTCAGTGATTTGATAGAAGAAGTGTTAAAGGTCCGTGGACGCCAAAATTAACATATACATTTTATCCATTTTCCTGAAAGTGCAGAATTTTCTGATAACTTTAACAGTAATATCGGCGCCCAGCGTTTTGTCAGCACGGAAAAATTTATTTTTGAAGTCGACAATTTACGAAAACGACGTAGAAAACGTGCCGCCATGATGGTCTGCGGTGACGTCATGAGTTTAGCCTATAGATGTCATGAATATTAATGGCCTAGCCTAGAATGATGACGTCGTCGGCTAGGCCATTAATATTCATGATCTATATCGGCTAGGGTCATGACGTCACCGCGGGCACTGATAGATTAGAATATTTTGCATAACGTAACGTAATGCCGCATTTCGTTTGAATTTACGCATTAATTTCATATATTTATGAAGCTCAAATTGACATATTATATATGCGAGGTTAAGTGTCTAATTTAAATCTACAGAAATTGCGCAAGTGAGTTTGACTGTGGCCATGGACCTTTAATGTCTACTTTTAAGCAAGCGTGGGGTAGTCTGCTTTCGATATGTCGGCTGCGCAGGCATCAACTGCAGATTAACTGCTGAAGTGGTTAGCGATTGCTTAGAAACTATAATGTGAATTGTTATTTGGATAATCTGGAAAAGTGCCATGAATGTTAATCTTGTAGATCACTTTTTGCGCATTTTTGATACATTTGTTAAAAAATTTTGATAAATTGTTTTATACTGCACCAGAACTACCAGCAAGTGTCTGTTAGTCCACGGGTATAATTGCTGATATTTTTAGTCTCCAGTCCAGTGTTAATATGATAGTTTTTCTCTGTATTCTTTTATCATTGGAAATAAAATTATAACCTCTTGATTATGGAGCTTTTTATGTTGTTTTGATAAACTGTGAGGAATCTTGTTGTTGTGTTGTCCTGGTGCACACTTTCAGATACAGGTATTATTTGATATTTAGGATATTTGTTGCAGTGTTTTGCCTTAGGTTATGTGGAGTTAGCTTATTGTTTTTAACTGACAAATTTATTTAACTGGTTTGTTATTTGAACACTTGTATGATTGCTTTTTGTGATTCTTTTTAAAAATAGAATTTTGCATTGAGAATATTTTAAAATTTTGCTTGTTTGTTATTTGTTAAGCTTTACATTTTGTTCACAAACTTGTTGTTTGATTAAGATTATTTCAGTATTCACTATCACTAACATGAGTGTTAGTGTTATGTTCTCATAGAATTATCGCAGTTATCACACTTTACTTTAGCAGTTGTAGTTTTTTACGTTGTCACAAATCAGTTACCAGTAACACAAAATTACAAAAATAAAATCTGTAGAGGTTTGATGTGTTTGTAGTAAACTTGCAGTTAAATATTTTCTGCTTACTTCACTGCATTATGACAATTACATTTTGTTTATGTAGCTTTACTGCATTTATTCTTGTTTTTTTGCATTTACTTTTACATTTGTTTTGCACATTAAAAGATGTACTCGCTTACTTATCTCACTCCAGGCAAAGAGATTGAAAACTAGTTGCAATGTAGTTAACTACTTCTTAGTAGTTGAATGCAAAAAAAAATTAACTACTGTTTTGAAAAAGTAGTCAACTTTTTTGTTTTACTACTGTAACAGTCCAAAATGATTGAAAAAATAATTGCCATGAAACTACTTTTTCAGTAATCAGTGTTCATCGCTGCTTATGATGTTTAAAGACAATTCCATGTTGCTTATCCATAGAAATGTTGGTTTAATCTGTATTTTATATAGGCAAAATGGTACTGAGATATCATTGGCAGTATATCATGAAAGTAAGCTTTTCAAGGTGAAGATGTTAAATTTCATTGTTTCACTGTAATATATTTGTATTTTGTACAAACCAAAATCTATTACCACTGATAGCAATGAAGATTTTGTTAAGCAAAGCACACAGTTTTATAATAAATACAGCAGTAACATTTAAAGATACAAGTAAGCCACGTAAATAAAATATTGCAATATGTAATGCAAAAATGCAGCATTAGGAAATTAAGTGTTCTACTAGTAAATTTAAATACCTATTTAGCATATTAATTTTAATGAGCGTTTTCTGGTTATACATAATTTTGCAAACTGTCATCAGCACATAGCGAGTAAATATTGCACATTGAGTATTTTGTGTTGTGTTTTTGTAATTTTTTATTAGCTGAAAGAGAAGATTGATCAGTCACATGTATCACAGCAGCAAGCTCTCAGTCTCAAGAAGCTTGAAGAGGCTCGGCAAGACAAGATCAAGAAGCTGGTATAAACTGTTGTATTTGTATAACCGACTGCATTAACTACTTGTTGGATTTTTCATCTCACCTCATCCATTTTTTTTTTCATGTGTCTTTATTGGCTTATTTTCTATTTAGGTTCATGCTGTAGAAGATAAAGATCGCTACCGGTACTGTTTTCCATAACAACTTGTTGCAACTGGTGCAAGATGATCTCTGCTGGTATAATCTCACACACGATTCAAGCTCACGGTGCTCATGTATTGATGCTTTCATGGAACTGCCTTGCCGTACTTGATGGACAATTGTACGCTAACAGCAAACGTCATTGGTCGTCAACATTTGCTGTCTGCCACTTAGTGGAAGTTTGTTGTACTGCGCTATCGACTGAACAGTTTCGGTCGTTGGCGCTTTGCTGTTGCGGGCTCGTTGACTTAGAATTTGCTGCCTGACAGTGTTTATAGCTCAGAACTGAGTTTCAACACTTTCAAACGTCAGCTGAAGACACACTTTTTTTGCAAAATGTTGATGTTGAAATCTACTGAGCACGTTAGAGATTTTTTTTTGCTAAGCACTGTATAAATTGACACTTTTCTTATTTTGCTTGCATCTACAAAATCTGAAGCCATGAAATACATCATTGGTCTGTTTGTTAAAAGCTTATATGTGTATATTGCTGTTTATGGAAAGCCATCTGTTGGTTGTTTAGCATGCTGATCTGGAAGCGAAGAACGACCAATTGCAGCAGATAACGGAGGAACAGGAAAGAGCTCGTCAGCTGCAGCTGATTGCCCAGGAGAAGATCAAGAAAGATGTGGAAATGGTGAAGAAGCAGCTGCAGCATGAGAGGAACCTCAAGAGAGATGCCTTCCAACGTGTTGAGGAACTTCAGACTGAGGTGAGGTGGATGTGTTTTTGTATCACTTTGCTGGTTTGTTTGACTGTGTGTCTCAGAGTATGATTAGTGAGAAATTTACCCGTTTCTTCAGGGAGAAAAAGAAAAAAACGATCATTTTTAAATGTTGACTAAGAACATAAAACTTTTTTTACTTCATTTTCTTGTGATTATTTTTTATGCCTTTTGTTATTTTTTTACATTCAGAAGAGAGCAGGTTCAGTAATCCATGAAATACACCACTTTGTATGCATTTTTATTTTCAAAAAATAGTAGCATACATAACGCTGTGCTCTCATCTGGCCTGGTCAGTGGTCAGCTTTCGTGCATTAAGTAATCAGGCAAGCACTGTTTCTTCTAGTATTCGTATAACATGTTGTTGATGCGGTTTGTCAGGCATGTGACCGAGAACTTGTGCATCCGAGTACAAGACCACAGACAGCATACAGCTGTGAGTGGAAGTGCAGTTTATTGCTCACTAGCTGACTTCTTTGGTCAAAGAAGAAAATGTTCTACTTTTATTCGCTCCTCGATGTTTTGATATTGTTGTTTGGTGACCTAATTACTAAAATGCTTTGTAAAAGAAGTCTAGTTGCAACAGTTGCCAAAACTTTTCATATCGGGACTGACAGTACCTACAGTGATCTGGAGGTATAAGCTGGTTGGGCATAGGCAGAAAGAACTGTTTTATGTTAGGGGCAAGACCCATAATGTGACCTAGGATGATGACTTCACAATTATATATCTACACCGTGGTCCATAAAAACGTGCCACTTTAATTTTTTGAATAGCTTCGTGCCGCATTGGCCAATTTGAATAATTTTTGGCATGCAACATTAGGAAGAAACTTGACGCAAATGACTAGTTTTGGTTACCTGACTTTAATACTGTCACTACACTACCTTGTGAAATGCAGGTTGTTGAGCCTGCTGTTTGTGAGTGGTATCAATGTTTGCCGCTTGCATTCGCGATGGAGAAGAACATTTTGAGCACATGCTGTAATAAAGCGGATGTGATGTGACATGTGTGACTTTTTGAGATACGGTGGTTGCTAATTGTGTTTGTCGCTTTTTAGTTAATCATTTCTGAGCTGACATGTGCGCTATCCAGTATGAATTCATTGTTGTAAATGGCCAAACTATAACTTTTGCATTTCGCAAGGTAGTGTAGCGACAGTATTAAAGTGATATGGCCAGAATTACAGTCATTTGCATCAAGTTCTTATGGCCAAAATTACAGTCATTTGCTTTAAGTTTTTTCCTGATGTCGCATGCCAAAAATTATTAAAATCAGCCAATGTTTCACAGAGGTATTCCAAAAATAAAAGTGACGCGTTTTTTAGTGGACTGCATTGTATTTTAAATTATCTTTTCCAGTCTGGCAAAGACATTGCGACTTCAGCACTGTGGGTTTGAGTTCAAATGGTCTAGTTTAACAATGCAGTGTTTGTGTCGTGTTGTAACGCGTGGCTGTTGCAGCAGTGCGGTCGTCGGTGATGGGTTCAGCAAGTGCCGGTAGAAGTCGCCAGCGTGTGAAGAGCGCATGTGGGTGGCCTCGCACTGTGCCAATGCCTCGCTGTCAGACTGCTGGTGCCGGTGACGCAACCTCCCGCAGTCTTATCAGTGAGAACTTCAAGAAAATACAACGACCGAAAACTGTGAGTAGATTGCAGATTATAGAAATGCCTTTCAGTGCAAGGTGTGGCTTGGTGATGTAACGGTAACATGTCGAACTAGTGATTGCAAGATTGCTGGTTCGACTCTCGCTCGACGCACTGCCAGGGTAACAACCTTGGGTAAGTTGTTCACACACACATATGCCTCTGTTCAAGAAGCAATATAATTTGGTATCAGTCAAAGTGCAGTGACGCTCTGCAGCTGGGAAGGTAGCCAGTACTGGCCATGCATTACAAGCTCAGGTGTCTGCCCACCTATGGACTCAATGGCTGCAGAAAGGGAGATGAGCACTTCGCCTATGCTCCAGATGGGGCACGGCTTGCTTTGCTTTACCTTACTTTTTTAATGCATACATAGCATTTTCTTATATGTTATCATTATCTGTCCCATTGCTATAGCATAGCATGGGACAGATTATTAAATCACTTTTGTCATTCTGTCATTCCTCTGTAAACACTCCTACGACCGCAATTTTGACTTGATTTTGATGAAATTTTGCACAGTCATTCGGGGCCCAAAAAGTAAGATCGAGTTTGTTTGGGATAAAAATCTGATAACTCCTTCCCCTATTTTACGCCAATTTTTAACCCCTGTAATACATTTTCAATGGGAAGGTTATTGCACCACAGTAGAAAATCCTGTGGGCTTATAGTGGTGCTTAATATCTCAAAAAGTGTGTCATGGCAGCTGCTATTGGCACAAAAAAAGAAAAAATGATCTAATCTCCATATATGAGCTCTCAGCCTCCGAAATTGTGATCACTGCTTTTTCAATGGAAAAAAGCTCACCAGTTACAGCTGTGCCACAAACAATCAACGTTTTGCAATATAAAGTCGCCTCTGTGCAGATTATTTCAAGAAAACGGCTGAACTAGTATTCATTACAGTATTTGCTTCATGTATGTGTATAAAAAGGTAACAAAATGCCAGAAATTTGGAAAAATAAACAATCTCTCTGACAGGTAAATGAAATGTCAATCGCAAATTATATTTGTGTTCGCCAGAGGGTGCATTATTATTATTTTTTATATTAAATTTGTTAATATACTGCATGTGCTGTTATTTTACATAAATGTACAAAACATCAGTTTATACACGTGTTAACGGCAATATTTAAGGACTTGCACATCGAAAACAGCAAAAATTACAAAAGGTGATATTGCCCGCATCACACTGACTGTGTGTCAATGTGCTGCTGAATAATATCACCTTTTGTAA
>Ga0056128_1008062_pt1 | contig 13314 bp, 7 predicted proteins | sample WorMetLIZISLAND2_FD_71113 | JGI IMG/M metagenome (GOLD analysis project Ga0056128, IMG submission 71113) | Marine gutless worms symbiont microbial communities from Max Planck institute for Marine Microbiology, Germany - Olavius geniculatus... ... | reverse complement strand
CTCGCACTGTCTCTCCAGCCATTTCGCTTTGTCTGCTCTGGCCGCTTTTCGTACCTCATTGCATTTTTGTCGATATTCCCTGTCTGCCAGTTCGCTACTGTCTCTTTTCTTCTTCAAGATCCTCTTTTCTTGAACTAGACTTAGTGTCTCTGGTGTAATCCATTTCTTAGTTATCATCTCAACAATTATTATCGCAATCCTCAAATATTACTCCACTGCGATGCAAGCAGTTCTACTGACAGACGTCATTGCACATGCCGACGGGCTGCTGCTGCTGCTGTCCAATATCAATTGCTGGAGCGGCGGAGTTGACGTTAATTTGGTAACGATGAAGCAAGGTGCCGGTGTGGAGACATCTGCAAATTATCTTCCGCGTCTATTGATCAGTCTTGTCTGTCACATTGGCTAGTTTGTACGGCGAGAATACAACTTACGGACAGTGCTAACTGAAGTTGTATAAAATAGAGAAACACACAGATAAATACGCAGATATAGACAGTTTTGGACAAAGAGATAATTTTACACTGACACGCAAACAGCTGAAACAACAAAATGCAACAAGTAGGGGCCTAAGCCATAACAGCAAAGTCACGCAATTTTTCTATTTTTTTAAAAATAAATATGCATTAACAAGAAAAGTAGTCCTTGAGAACGTTAAAATTTTTTTAAAATACAGTACGTTTTCTCGGCTCGTATCATTCCTGATGAAATTTTTATATAGACACACACAAACACAGACGCAAAAAAACAGACGCGCAGGTCGCCAGAAAAACTAAGATAACACATAAATTAGCGAAACTAATTACAGCCTCTGATAGTACAGAAGCCGATGGTTTTGGCCATCCATCTATAGCCTGACGACTAAAGTGGTGGTCAGAATTGTTTGACCACATCATTTTGCATGTCTTGACATTTTACAATATCTCGTACATCAATTTGTAAAAAAAAATCGTGAAAACTATTCCTGCAGCTTTCATCGACGTTGCGCAATCCTGTGAGCGATTTTGCCGTTTGATCAGATAAATGAAAGCTTAGAACGACCAAGTATCATCATTATCATGCAGCAGCAGCAGCAAAATAATTACAATGATGCTGTGATGATTATGATGATGATGATGACGTTGATGATCAAAGACGCGCTGTTTCGAACATGCACGGACTCTTGTTTATCGTTCTTGAAGCAGACATCGCAGTCATCTTGACTTCCGGTTCCCGTTTATCGCTCAAGAGCACGTGCATGACGCACCACGCCGTAGCGATTGTGCTTAAATCGAAAAGAAAACCTTTTTTGGTTTTATAATTAATTACCGGGCATTAATTAATTGTCTTTCTATGTCTCAAGTTTTTTGCGTTTATGCCATAAGATGTTTTGGTTTTATCGCACATCGTAACTTCGATATTTTGTTTCGCGGTGACTGTTTAGGTCTATCCGGCAGCCGTACACATAAATTAAGGTTACGGTTAGGGTTATTGTTCTGGCAAGGGTTATTCCTATGCTTAGGCTTAGGAGGAATAGCGGCGAAAGATGACATCATTGTAACTTGAGCTCCGTATATACTAGGCCATATGCAAAGATACATTGCCACTCAAATAATACCGTCAAATGCATTATGACTCTGTCACAACCGACGGTCGCAAGTTACAATCATCGTGCTGGCCAAAAATGTCAGTGAGAGTGATACCTTACTTCGGTAGGGTTTTTTGCGACAGCCTGCTGTACCGGCGCAGTCGGTGTCCAGCTTAGGCCGCTTAAAACGGTCGCCGAAGAAATAAGCGGGCCTACTAGAAACTACTAGCAGCTATTCGTCCGGCTGCTTGATAAATAGGCCTATCCTGTCCTGCCTACTTTCGCACGTTCATTTACCCGGCGCTTTAACATAATTTATACGGACTGACATAGGCCTAGATAATGAACGCATGGGAAGCCACCCACGATGACGTCATAATGATAACGAGGATAATTACGATGATAATAATAATGATGATGATGATGTAGAAATCGTTATACAGCCTGATGGTCGGGTGCTCATCCACCCATCACAGGCCTGTACATTACAGTACACCTGCAGCTCCATTGATGGCAAATCACTCGCTAAATGCCAGTGATGTTTCGAGTACTCGAGTACAGGAGTTACTCGAATCCGAAACTAAACTCCAGTAATACTTTCGAACTTGAGTACTCGCATAAGATATGGCAATTTTTGCCAAAAAAATAATAAACATTTTACGACACAACTTTAAAAAACAAATAAAACGCGTAAAATACAAAATTTAACATTGTGTATTCGCAGTGTACAAAGTAACGAATTCCGTGTTTTTTTTGTTGCTACCACACTTTCAAAATCTAGCTTTAACGCAACATGTAGTTGACGCATAATTTACTTACTTAACGATGTATTAAACTAGTACTGGATTACTGGTTATGCTAATCGCGGATTAGGTTTAATCGAGTAATAAATAATTCGCTTAGCACATCCCTATGGTGAATAGGTCGTGTTTAAACGGCTGCAGGCGCAGAGAGGCAGACGACAGCCGTAGCCATAGCGACCGTCGTGAACAAGTCACTAACTGGCAACCACATGTTGACTAGCTTATCATCCATCATCTGTATACATCATCGCAGCAAGGCAGTCGTATTCTGTGCTATTGCGTTGTTGAGGTTCTAGGGTACGTGCAGCTAGAAGCGATCAAAGCTCTCAAATCTCGACCGAGAATCGTGTTACCACCTGCCGAATACAAAGGACTTTATACAGCAGCAAATCTCCTGAAATATCCAGATCGTTACTAAAAATCTGACTACTTTCTCTTTCGGCTATGCTCAAGTTCAACCCCTCTACAAAAGTTCGTCAAAATCCGTTTGCAATTTTTTTTCTCAAAAATCTACAGCTGAAATACAATCAACTGACCAAAAATGTATCCCCGTTTGTCGCTTTGCTTTGGCAGAAACTAATAATGAAAGTTGTTTGGAACGAAATTGTCGTGATGATATGTTCTATCCGCGAACAAAAACCCTGCTCGGCCGACAAAATTTTCCAGTTTCAGCGCCACTCATCTGGAAAAGTCTACCTGTACCTGGCACCTGCGCTCTCCAACTATGACGATGATGATGATGATGATCATGAACGAATAAACTTTAGCGTGGCGTTAAGTCCAAAGTCTAAATGACAAGTAACAATAAGCTTAAACAGTGAAGTCACGTAATAGTAGTCAGTGCAATGAGACGTTCTGGCTGTAAGACCGGGCCAAATGTTCGGTTTTCAGTCTGCTGCGGAAAACTTGCAACGACGGCGATGACCGGACTGACTGCGGCAAACTGTTCCAGACCGATGCAGCAGTCGCCGGAAAGGTGCGGTCGCCAATGGTAGAACGCACAGTGCGTGGAGCGACCAGCGCTGATGTAGTATCTACTATCTACTATCATGCAGTCGTCGACAATTATTCAGAACTCGGCTGAAAACTCATCTTTTCAACTAGGCTTATGCAATGAACTGACTGAAATTTTTTTGAAGCGTGTAATAACTGAACTTAACCAAATGTTTTCGTAGATCAACAACCTTCCCCACTGTCGTATGAAACACCGCGCTATGCGGCTATGTATGTTTAATGTTTACAACACGTTACCTTAGTGAAAAAATAACTGATTTACGCCCCGGGAGATAAATCTTAGGCGTACCAAAATTTAGCGACGTTTTTATCGGACTGGAGATTCTGTAACATACTGTGTCGAGAAACAGTTTCAGTGTTTACAGTTTTCATATTGAACATTTGCACCTATATGTCAGTGATTAATAGCATAATATCTGCTCTGTTGTAACATTTCAACTATTAACGATGGCATTCGGTGACAAATATCTAATCTCATCCTACGTTCAGCTAAGACAAGCGCTGGTGTTTTACTATAGCCCGATGAATTTTACGCAATCGTTACAGCATCGCTCTGGGTCTGCGGACAACGCTTTCGGCCACCGGAAGAACGCAACTTAATTATCAGGCGCGCCTAATAGCTTATCCACGCTCCGCTTCGTCGGTACGTTATATCCGCAGTCGCGGCCCGAGTTTTCGATAATTAAATCGACAGAGATCTGCACGTGTCCATAGCCGAGAGGCGCGAGCGACTCTGACAGCCATGGTCCAAGATATTATGAGAATGATCGTACCGTTTCTCTCCCTCTCCCTCTCTCTTTCTTTTTCCATCCCATTTTGTCTCTGATCAGCAACGCAATTAATTGCCAGCTAGACGGTCGACATTTTCTGAACGATTATTCTCGCTCATTGCCTGTGATGTAGGTTACAAGCTGGCTGGCTGCGCTAAGACGTTCAGAGTACGCTTCAAAATAGAATTCAGAAGTATCATTTTGTCTAAACATTTGCTAAGTCGCTGCATGGCTGTGCATTTCGTCAGCGGCTCAAAACTCTCCTCTTCAGAAAATTGTTGTCCGAGCAGGCACGTCGAGAGCCACAGCGGAGCCCGGAAAACATTCTCGGTGGGCGCCCAAACATTTTCACGGGGCCCCTCTGGGGAGAAAATTTTAAATTTTTTTTTCAAAATGGTACATTTTGGCGTACTTTATATTTATGGCCGACGGCGGGGCCCCCAAACGTCGCGAGGCCCGGGGTAGCTAACCCCCCTACACCACCCTCTTGACTGGCCTGTGTCCGACTATCTCCTGAGCAGTAACTGACCTTATAACAGTAGTAGATCTAGCAGTAGTCACATACCACGTGTACTTAAGCCGCTAAAGAAATTTAGAATGATTGCTCAATTGTCCTAAATGACTGACATGTTATCTCAGTCGGCTGGTAAATCTTTAACCATTTGGTGAAAAGCCAAACCTGCATTGTCATGCAACTGTGCAACATGTGACGTCTGCTGTCCTCACTGACATACCAGCTGGATGTTCTCCAGTCGCAGTGCGCAGCTGTTGGTGACCGAGCCTTTGCCGTCGCTGGTGCACGGCTATGGGACAGTTTGCCACCGGACATTGTCGCGTCCAATACACTGTCACAGTTCCGCCGTCAACTGAAAACATTTCTGTTTAGACAATCCTATATGGGTTTTTACCTGAGGTCCTAGCAGTTTTTACTCAGATTACGTTAAAATTTGTAATGTAATGTAATGTTAGTCTCAATCAACAAAGTTACTCAACGTTAGTTTAGGTTAACGCTGTGATTGCTATTGGTTTAACCGTGTTCGTGCAAAAAAACATTTCGCTATTAGCAAGTAAACTAATTCAATTTAGCCTGGCCGTCCCTTTTTTCCAATGGTACATTATTTTACTGCATTGATTAGTGATCAAGTAAAAATCAAACATTATGTAAAATATTCTAAAAGAAACTTTAAAATAAATGCAAAATATTTTACCTACTACTTATAATATTTTTTTTCTTATTTTTTACACACTCTCGCGTGGCGGCGGCTACAGACAGCTTGTGATGTTTTTCAAAAAAACGTGAACTAAGTTCTAATATCGTTGAATGGCGATAGATAATACGAAGCTTAGCCAGCAGATATAATATACTTTATCCGTCTGATGTTAGTGCACACTCCCGTTACATAAATAGCAGTGCTCTGATTAAGATTAGTAGCGTTAAGCTGTCGCATGTAGGAAGCACAAATGTACAGTCCGCCACAGGTCCGCGGTTCCAATCGAAAAGCCGCATATCGTAAATCGTAAAATCCTGAGTGCAAACGTGTAGGCACTGCCGCGAAAAATTTTAGTGCATTGTTGGACCAAAAACGACTTTTTTGACGCTAAAATGTATTTTTGCTTACGGTACGTAAAGCAAACAGCATTATTATACCTCAAGGCGAAATACTTGCACGCGATTGGTAGAAATCGCGTCACGTGACGTTAACAAATACGCACTGTTGTCCGCACACTGTTGCCCGGACAACATTGAACTCGTCACAGCTTTTTCGTAATTGTTTATTTGTTGAATTGTAGAATTGTTTGGTTTTGAGGTATAACAAAGCAAATAGTGACTGTCGTGTCGATCATCATTGAAATTTTTTCTCTCAGTTCGTAAAATGTTTTCCTTGATCTTCGATCTTGGGCAACATTGTAGGCTACGAACTTCGGGTAAAAAAATTTCAATGATGACTTCAAAGCCAGTAATGTTATGAAGTGTGCGCAATGAAAAACCTTTATACAAAAACCTTAATACCAGCGACTAGCCTACTAAACATTTTGCTACAGAGCACATGCTACAGAGCGCATCGGAACAAGTTCGTACATTAGCGGTCTATTATGAAAATTTGCGTAAATGACAACGTTTCCGTCTCTCAATGATTCCAAGTCACCAATTCTAAAGCATGGTGGGACAAAATCTTTGGTGTCCCCCGCCCAAAACTTTGACGGATGTCCTCTTGTCTCTGATGAATTGACGCTATAGTAATAGAACACAGCGGATGTTCAGATCTCAGCGGATCGCGAGTCTTCAAGCACACCTCGTGCATGGCGTCAGGTCGTTGCTAAGCAGTAGGTGCGTTAAGCTATCTAATAACCGAGCAGAACCGACCTGTTGAGCAGCCCTTTTGCTCATTAGCGCGTTCAGCGGCTGCGCCAGCGACCTAAGAACAATATGGCCGCCGGCCTGGTGACGTCATCAGCTACACGCGTTCGCGCGACTATTAGTAATGAGCAGACGACACACGCGCTAGTGCGTCTTCCCGATTCCTGGCTAAGAACGCTTTGGTACTATAGTCAGCGGGAAACATTGTAAAATTCTTTGGATTTTAAACTCTCGTTTTTGTTAGTGAATAATAAAAATAGAAGTGTACATAATCGTTGTTTCAGGCTATATTTTTGATGTATATGTATTCATGGTTGGCGAGTTTTATAGATTTTGCTCAGGGAGTTTTTTATATTACAGGGTTATTATCATTTTATTTACTCAGCAATAACCAGACAACCACAAAATCAGAAACAGAACGCTAAAAAATAAATTAGACATTAGAAGAAATCTGCACCGTAGACACCAAGTTTCAAGTACATCTGGAGAAAGATAGAGGCGAAACATAACACAGAGCTGGATAAAGAAAAGTGGTCTGTATAGCCTATGTTCCACCGGAAGCGACAAAGTGTAAGTCGAGTCAAGCTGCACCTCGTGCACAAAGACCAAGTGCGATGGTGCAGAGCGGAAGTGATGTTCGAAGAAACCTAGTTCACAGTTCACAGATTCAATCGTGTCAGTAAGCAAGCAATCAAGTTGCGTCTATTTGACAAATGACAATCGCACAAGCATTACATGAAAACAGTAATACACATAAACCTGTAGTGCGGAAACCAGTGATAAAAGTAACTAAGAAAAAGTAACGCGTTTTATTATTGAAGTAAAATTCTTAGTACTTTCTTATGTAACGAAGTAATTATAGCAAAGAAAATAAAATTTTAGAGAAACTCAACTTTTACTTCGTTGCTTTCGCAATTCAGCCCTTCGCTACAAAACTAGTAGCCAGGTGGAATCGGCCGTGTACCACGACAAATATATAACTTTTCGCGGATTACTTGTACGTTTACTTAAGTACATTTTGAGTACTTTTACATCACCGCCGGAAACTATGTAAAGGCACCGATACGTGGCCGGCTGTGAGTCTGTAATAACGTCACACCGCTGCTAATACACGGCCGTGTAGGTTGTCTCTGATCTAAGTGGCTATAGCCTCGCGGCGCCGAGAGCACACCTCCCTAGTTCCTACGACTAGACTACGACAGTCGCAAGTCAGTCGCTAGTCGCTCGTCAGTCACCATCACTAGTCTTTGCTCGTACGCTCTGACCTAGTCACCCGCCGTACAGTCTTCTGATCATAAGCGGCGCAGAATGAACCACATAAGGCACAGTCTATATAAAGAATTTTAATGCCAACTTCATGATTTACTACCTTCTTTAAAAAGTTGTGTTTTCTCGGTAGGATCTCTGTGTTTTTTAACGTTTGTCTGCTTATTTGTCGGATAAATTTCGCAAAATGTTATAAAATTGATTTCAAATGATGAAAATTTTGGAACCGATTGTTTGATTCCTGGTCAAAGAAAAACACTTTCAATAGTATAGGAGCTATACTTAGTCTGTTATATTCACTCGGTGGCAGCAATAGTTTCAGGGCAGAAGTTTGGGATCTCTCATTGCTTTTAGTTTCGCTGTTTTCATTGGGTCATCCTGTCCATCCATAACGCGTGATCGTTTTCGCTGAACGGTCAAACGTCATCATCAAACAATCAGTCATAAAGCGACTGACAGACTAGCTATAATCGGGTCTGCGTCGCTGGATGGCACGCTTGCGCCGTCGGCAGACTGTTGCCCGCTTACTTACTTATCGGTAGCTTCACATGTGCCGGCACGCCAGCCAACGCGCTTTCTCAATGACGCCTCAGGTCTAAATTTTACTACTTCGATTTTTCGTGGACTTGTGGACTTGTTGGACAAGAAATCGCACAACAAGCTATTAGCAGCATTTTGATACTTTTATACCCCGTATACACAATCAAGCTGGCTCGACAAGCTGGCTATATGTTAGCTGGACGAGCCAGCTCGATGTTTGCTCGACGTTTGCTCGATATTTGCTCGAGTTTGCTCGATTTCTGCTCGATTTTTGCTGTGCTTTATGCATGCTTCATATTTGCTCAATGTTTGCTCGATGTTTGCTTTACGTTTGCTCGACGTTTGCTTGATGTCTGCTCGATGTTTGCTCGATCGTGTAAACGAGGTATTAAAGGTCAGGGATTGTCCGAACTGAGAAACAGCGACCTCAGTAGACAGTGATTCAAATTACGCTGTAGCCTTCGTCGTTGTGGCATGGATTTTCGATCGTGCCTATAAGCTTACCACTGGCGTAATCATAGGGGACACGTGTCTTGGGGCACGTGCCATTTTTCCTAGAAAACCACAAAAGCCCACTGAGTCACTCAAAATAGTGTCAAAATGCACCAGAACCCTATTTTTACACAAATAATTGACAGGCACAGCCCAGTTTTTCCGCTGTTGGAGAGGAGACAATTCTTTCCACGCCCATACTGTACTTCAAGTGCCCCCTCCTCCTACATCCACACTCTGGCCACGTCAGTAGTACCTACATTCGCGTGATATGCGCTTCTGGGAATTCCGTTAAGGGGCGCTTTACAAATTTACAGATTGTGCGCTTGCGATTTCTTTGTGGATTCGTTGTGCAACTTGTTGTAAAGCATATCCGCAACAAGTCAAAATACCGGTAAGTAGAGTTCGGGCATCAACTCGCAGTCGTTGAATCAGTTCTCGGTCGCATCGGTCACGGCAAAACGTGGTACTAGCGATGACGATGCCCTTAGTAGGTTGAATGGTAGCGGGATGGAATGGCAAATGAGAAATTACGGCGTTCTTATCTTGAAAAGTTTAGCTTTTTTAACACATAAATTAAATGTTTTCAGCCATTCGTGACACTTTGTGTTCATGTGCCGTTAAGAACCACGCAGCCTACTTACTCACTCATGCTCTGCTTATACAGCGAAATAAGACGGTGATCCGCGATCACGTGACCCATAGCATCGCACCCGGTGCGCCTTCCGACCCAGTGACGGATGGCCAGGCTAAGTTCACCTGGACGTCCTTAGTCAGTCCGGGCTACCACAGCGTCGCAGAGACTAGGCGGTTCAATAGTGACTGGGATAGGAGAAGGTCATCAGTTGACGGCGGACGGGCGCGCTTCACAAAGCGAACTAGCGCCGTAGCCGTAGCACCGGCGCCTTGCACTGGACTAGACACTAGCGGCGCCGCGCAGAGCCGACGGGTGTGCGGTGAGATTTGCTCAGCTCGACGAACGCTCAATGAGACGACACGATCGACTGAGTGAATGACTGACTGACTGTCGGACCGATAGACACGCCGTCCGCAAGGATGCGCGATGACGTCAGGCGCTGTGACGTCGTCTTCGTTTATTCCGTGACGTCACAACAGCAGCAGCAGCAGCAGCGTCGACGAGTCAGCTGCTGCGCTGGTAGCGGCTGGCGCTGCGGTATAATAGCGATTTGATTGAAGATCGTCGGTCGTCGCCGTGTGTGCGCGAGGCGGGCGTCAGACTACTTCCTTCAGCACAGACTACAACGACGAGTGACGACGTCGGAATTACAGACTGAACTGAGGTGTTCCCGGATAGCCTTACTTTTAAGTGCAATCAGAGCTGATCACGAGAAACAAGAACAAAAACAAGAAAAAGGACGAAAACGCAGAAAGAGAAAACGGAGCAAAAAAGAGCAAAAAGAAGTTAAAATTACAGACTGAGCTAAAATGTTCGTGACCGGTCTGAGCCGCAATCCGTGTTGATCACGAGATCGGAATTACAGAGCGACGACACAACGACGCGTTATTACAGGACTGAGCGCCGTCAAGTCAGTTCCGGTCAGGGCGCAGCCTTCGAGACCACACAGACGCTGCCAGAGGCTGGGCTACTGTCTGCCACAACGGGCCGGGGGGTAATTCTGCAATGATAAGGTTAGTACTTGTGGTGCTTGGGTTGGGATAATAAGAGCTAGGGTAAAGTACGTGATTTAGTCTATTATAATGTTCAGTGTTGGGGTTAGGCGGAATCGCGTCTGACACAACGGGCCAAGTCCATTCTGACCAAGAGAAACTCTAATTGCATCGTTTGCTTTAGGGTTGGGGTTATGGTTTTCTGGGCTACAGTCTGTCACAACGGGCGAAGGCAGGATCTCGTTATTTTGATGACACGCCACCCACTACACGGAGGTCGCCGGCGTCGGTTCACAGTTAATATAAGAAAGCTCGACGTCGTTGTTTACTGACTGGACTTTTGGACGAATTATCTTAAACAGTAGGCTACCACGGTACGCCATTATACCGGTCGCTAGTCGGCGTCGAGTTAGAATGGAATAAAACTGTAATTTATTTTTTCAGTCGTCGCCGTAAACTTTCGCAAATAACGGACGAATTCCGACATCATTTTGTCGACGTTGTTCGTTCGGCGTTTGCTTTCTGAAAATGTTCGTGGACAACACGTTCTGCATCTACGTAGATGAGTTCGTTCTTTGTGCGAATGGTTTTTAGGTGTCAACACGGCAAAACGATATCTGCAGAAGTTGTTTTTATGTAAACCAACTCGATTTGGTTGTTATGATCTGACGAGTGTTAACATGCGCGTCTTAGATGTCTGACGTGCTTGCAAGAACGACAGGACAATCGAAATTTGCAAGGCCGTAAAATAAAGATGTCACATGCTTCAAGGCGCTGATCGGGGCTTGGATTTTGGCGGAAGTGGGTGGCCCGCTAGCTAATAGTTAATAGCTACGATGCCGCGCTCGTTTCTGGTGCGGACCACATCATGTCGGCGAAACTGGATGCCTACTGGATCGGCGGAGAAAATTCCACCGAATGAAACGGAAGCAATGTCGCTGGGCTACCCGATCACAACACCATGCCTGGCGTTCGTGGACCATTTGCCCATCGACTTCACGATAAAGACCAGCGAAAAACAGACAACCAACATTTCAGGATTCGCCGTTTCCGGTCTGTATCGGGATACTCTAAAATATTTAATTTTAAATTGATACATTATGCAGTATGTAAAATATATCTACACTGTCGTCAGAAATGAATGCCATTCTTTTTACAGTCGTAGGTGGGCCTACTTTTCTGTAGGTTAATGTTCATAATTTTTGATCGACGTAAGCCTAGATGTGTACACTGCACATTAGCCATTTTACAGAAAATATTGTGTGCGTAACTACACTGTCAGTGATTGTGCACTTTAGAACGTTGCGTTTTAGTTTGACAATACTTGTCAATTGTGCAGAAATATCGTACTCTGCAAAAAACATATCTTTTGATTATTTTGCCAATAATGTTTATTAGGTTTAGTTAGATCATGGAGATTATTGTATGGTGTAGAAACCCATCACTATGTCGCTTTAAATAAAAGTTTCAAGCGAAGCGTGATGATTACTTCCTAACCTAAATCGCATTTTAAATAGGGAAAAAGTTATTAAAATTATAAAAAAAACATTTGTGGATTACGGTAAAATGCATATTTTAGTATATTTATTTAGCTATATGCGTAACAATCTAATCCAGTACATATATTCTGGATCTTAATTTGGATCCCGATCTGAATCTGGATGATAATTGCCTAACTCTTGAACCTACTTGCGGCAATAGAGTGTGCACGCCTTATATGGGCACGACATAGCAGACAGCTAACTTTCAAAGCCGAATTTAATAATTCGGATTTTGTACTATTTTTTGTACTATTTAGCGGTTTATTGTTTGAAAAAACAAACATCCAATACCTATAACAATTACCATTAAATTAATGCAATATGTCTAAAGCTTCTCCGTGCTGTGACTGTGATACTACGTTTTAGACTCGCGTTTCGCGGCGGCGAGGCTTAGCGAAACCGCTCAGGATCTGAGAATTTGCGTTCCGCTCGATTTACACACCCGTCGGTCGTCAACTTCGGTCGGCGATGACTTCAAGGAACGCAACTCAAGTGGTGATGATTGTGGTGAATGGAAAAATTCGTTGTTAACCTCTACAGTCTGTGTTAATCACGAGAAGAGAATGACAGAAAAATACGAAAAAGGCAAAAACAAAAAAGTCCAAGAACGAAAAGAACTGAAAGAACAAGAAAACGAAGTAGAATAATACGAAACAGAATGTGCTTGTTGTGTTTCGTAACTCAAGTGTTGATGAAGTGACGCAGCAACGGCAGTTAGTGGTGCCACAACTTAACGTCTGGAGCATGGAGACTGACGTTCGTGATAGAAGTCCTCCTCACAGTGGTGGCGTGCCGTCAGTCGACGAATCATCCACGTCATCGTCGTCAGAGTCTGACCAGACCTCGGAGCACCATCTGCACTGCAGCCTAGCGGCGCCCATATTGCCACCAAGATAAAGACAAAAGAACGCGAAATAACAACGAAGAACAAATATGACAACCAAAAAAGAAACAAAACGCAGAACAAGGATAAGAAAGACGAAGACGAAAAAAGAGAAAGAAAGATACAAGAAAAGCAAATGAATGATAAAGGAAGAACAGCGTAAACAAAAACAACAACAAGAAAGACGAAGACGACACTGTTCGTCCTCTTCATCTTTCTTGTCATCATATTGTCGTTGTGAGGCGGAGGAAGGAGCACTTGCTGCACTGCAGCATAGCGGCGCCCGTACTGTCCAGCTGCTCGTTGCTAACTGACGGCCGCTATCGACGTCGGCGGAAAGTTCGTTCGTCGTCGACGTCGTCTGGTTCTTCGTCGTCCGTCAGTCCTCCGCCCTCGGCAGCGGCAGCACCAGCAGTTGGGACGACGGGTTCGAGGGCGGCAAAGTACGCG
>Ga0056128_1008061_pt1 | contig 13316 bp, 9 predicted proteins | sample WorMetLIZISLAND2_FD_71113 | JGI IMG/M metagenome (GOLD analysis project Ga0056128, IMG submission 71113) | Marine gutless worms symbiont microbial communities from Max Planck institute for Marine Microbiology, Germany - Olavius geniculatus... ... | reverse complement strand
TTCCTCTTCTCTTCGGCTGCTTCCTGAGTCCTGTTAGCTGCACTGCATCCTCACGGTCGACGAGTCTGCTGTGGCGTGCTGGTGTGACTACTGTGGATACAAACGGAGTTTCGTCTACTTTCGCCGGGTACTTTTGTATTTTCCTGCCCTCTTTAGTCATTTTTTCAAGGTCACTAGTTATTTCTTTTCCTTCCTCTAAAATTTGGGTTAGTTTTTCCGGGATCTCTTTTTAACCAAATTTTATAGGAAAGTTCTCAGTTTCGACAGCGGGCGAGGGTCTATTGCAGGCCCGGCCTGGAAATCAACTACAGATTTAAACTTTGACTCCCTCACACCATGGAAACGCGGAAGAAGCGGGCGGCTCAGCTCCACTCGCAGTCAGAAGCACCACAGGTCCCCACAGGTAACCAGGAAGAGGACCAGGGGAAGGTTTCTTCCCCTCAGTGTGCTTTGGACCCGGGTCGCTCGTTCTTTCACGACAAAACAAACTCGTCGAATGACCTTCAGCAATCAGATGGAAAATATGCACACAATAACCAGAAAAGCAAAACAGTTGAAAGTTCAAACAGAGTACACCGGAAGCAAATAAACATCACTTACCACGTACATACCGTAGATATTGTGTAAATCGCGATGCTCCCATCCTCCATGGTGAATGCAGTCTTTATGCATTGTGATCTCAGGGCCATTGAACACAGATGGCTCATTCATATCATTCCACGTGTACAGATCAGGCGTTGATCCTACGTAGTCTGACAAAAGGAACTTCGACGCCCAAAACTCGCGGACTTCTGGACTGATAAAATCAAGCCATGTTGACGTACCTGGAGAACAGAATTACGACTGCAGTAATTTACTACCAACATATGTACAGAAGGGGGCCAAAAAACCGGCATAATTTTTGTATGCCTTATGACTTCAGCAAATAGTAACCGATTTCCAAAAAATTTATTTCACTGTCAGAATCAGGAGACAATTTGTAATAACACTATCACTTAGACGCCACCAAACCTCAAGTGTGTCGCTACACTACCTTATTTCTTATACAGGCACCACAATGTGGAGTTCGGCTTTCAAGGCCAAGTTCTGCCTTTGCACCCAATGATGCCACATAGCCCACAGCCGCAGCCAGACTATCGAAATTTATTCCAATTTCTGCTACTTCTTTCAACATCAAAAATTATATGCAACTGTTTGGCTTAACAGCAACTATGTGAAAATTTTCTAACCTGCAGAGGTAAATAAAGCATTTACAAAATGGCGAGTAAAAACTGCAATAAATGCACGCATGTAAAGTACCTGGCCAGCACCATCCTTCGTACACAGCCCCATCTTTGTTCCTCACCAGACGACCTGCAGCCAGCGCTTGCTTGTACACATAATAGTCGTCATCTCGGCGTATGTGAGGATCTATGATTGTTACCATCTTACGACCGACCGCTGACAAATTGCCTATCATCTCCGACGGATTCGGAAACAAATTCTTGTCCCACGTGAAGTACCTGGCAGAAAATATACACAGCAATAAAAAAGCGAAAAACGAATTCAGTCTAGAACTTTCTCTATTCATTTGATTAGTAAAGGTGTAAAGAATTTCAAATTACATGGGAACTGGGATTGCTATAGCAACCAACGGCTTCATAGCAAGCACTGAAGAAAAACACTAATCCAAATGACCACATCACGTCACACACTATTTGCGCCCTGATTCTTTCTGAGACTTTGGCGCTTTATAAATCATTTACTTACTTACTTACTTACTTACTTACTATTGTTACTTCCAATACTAAAATCACATGCTGTTGCTTATACTTCTTAATTTATTTCTAACTGGTCAATTATTTCGGACTTTTACTAGATTAATATCATTGGTCAACAAAAGTGATCTTTTGGGAATTAATAATCTGAACTGCGCAACCTTCTCAGCCAGTAAGCATTAAAAGCCTCCAGTTAAATTATACTTATGACAAACAAACAGACAACAACTTAAGAGACGAAAGCACAACCTCTCTATCATAAAGCTAGGGCCTTGAAAATATTTACGACAATAAGCCACAGAAAACACCCCCTATGTAGCCATTGAAAACAGGCTCGGTTACCTACAGTAAGAATGCACTATGCCATAATAAACATTAAATAACATTATGGATACTGTGAAAATGTGCAATAAATGTCAAAATTAACTCATAAGGTGAATTACCGCTTGCCATCAGTGTGCTCGATATCAAGCCATATGACATCAACAGGTATATTGTGCTCATCAAAACCAGCATTCACCCTGGGCAAGATAACAAAGCAATCAATGTATTTATTCAATCATATGAGAAAGTAACTTACAGTTTATAGAATACGAAAAAAGCCAATGTGCAACAAATTAAACCGATGAGAAAAATCCCATGTGGTTAACACTCGATGTGTGTCTCTACCCAAAAGCAAAATCAATCCACAAATATGGCAATATCACCTAAACCTTGAACTTTGATCTTAATCAACATAAGTTTGGTAATGCCATACCATACCTGGCAAAAATATTATGAAATCAACCTAATAAACAAAAAACGGGAAACACACACATCATGTGACACGTCAAGTCATGGACACATGCAAACATGAAAGACGGTTGCAGAAAAACACAAATTTAAAAAATTACAGCTATAAGAATCAACAATTAATCACATAATCAGTATTTAAAAATTTTAGTTATTAAAAAATTTAATCGTTACAAGAAATCTGAGCCAATGCTTACGAGATGCACGAACAGAAACTGAACCCTGAACTTTAAAAACTTTCAGGGAAAGTTCAGTTCCTGTTCACAAGTTGTCTTAGCCTATCACCATCCATTTCATCGCAATTCACTCTTGAAGTGAGCGCTGCAGCTGAAGGTCGCAAAAAACAATAAAACTCCTTATTTTAAAAGTTCAGGGTCTTTCAAAGTCATCGATGTTGATAGACTGAAAAGCTCATCACTAGTGCTTGTTGTGACAGGCAGCATGCCCATGCCTATCTGCAAGCGTTTTGCATGAAAGACTGGCCAAGTGGCAAAATAACGACTTTTATTGGGTACCGCTTTTGATGCCCGCGTGCACAGATTTCCTCGAACCTCAAAGGTCGAAACTTAGACCATTGAAATCTACATTCAACGCTGAAAATTTTATATGCAGCTTGTTTTTGTCTATCTCTAGCGATTTCGGCGCAATTCGCTCTTGAAATGTGTCTTGCAGCCCAAAACCACCAAAAATCCATAAAACCTCTATTTGGGTGTTCAAGGTCATCCAAGGTCATTGCTGTCAGTGCAAATCGTAAGCCCATGTACAACTTTCTATTAGTGATTAATAGTAACCTAGGCCCTATCTCACACCGTTTCTGAGATACAGCAACTTATTGGCTAAAAATCACAAATTTTCTCTACCCCATCTCACTTAGTGCTCTCGAATCTATGGAAAAGCTTAAGGAATCCTGAAACTAGAGTCTTCCAGGCAGCTGACAGTGAAAATTTGGTGATCCTAGCTTGCACCATTTTTGACTGATCCACTTGTGTGATGGACAGACAGACAGACAGACAAACAAAATTGCGATGGCTAAGATGCGCTATAACAGTATCTGCTTTCGTGCGTAAAAATGTTGATTAAAGTCACGTTGATAAAACTTCGCAAAGTAAACATAATGACATCATCATGAACTCATGACATTTGAAATCATCTCAACTATCTGTGGTATTTTGAACAAGAAATTTGAGCTAAAGCTCACGAGACGCGCGAAAGCCTATAGCAGTTCCGGTTCAGTAGTTTAGCTGAAAATTGGGGTGTTCATACTAAGTTCATATACAAATACCAAATTCTCTATCTGGATCGCATAACAGTAGTTCTGTGGCGCCACCTCGTGAATGATATAGACTTGTGTCGCAGCCCAAAATCAGCAAAAAATTCATAAAACCCCCTATTTTGGCGTTCAAGATCATTCAAGGTCTTTGAATTTGGCGCCAATTGAGAGACAGTGTACGACTTCCTATTAGTGATTAATAGTTACCTAAGCCCTATCTTGCACCGTTACTGAGATACAGCGACTTATTGGCCAAAAATCGCAAATTTTGCCCACCCCCTCTTATTTAGTGCCCTCGTTCAGTGTGACCCCCTTCGAATTTACGGAAAAGCTCTACGGTTCCTAAAACTAGAGTTTTCCAGGCAGCCAACGATGAAGATTTGGTGATTCTAGCTTGCAACGCTTTTGACTGATCCACCCGTGTGACAGACAGACAGACAGAATTGCGATGGCTAAGACACGCTGAAAGCAGTAGCTGCTTCCGCACGTAAAAAGTCAACCAATATCAGTTGAAAACACGCAATTCTATGCCATCTCCTTAATGTATATGACACAAAACCTGCATACATACTCAGCAACGTCTTTATCATTGATGTAGTTCCAGCGTGACTGGTGATAGGCCAATGCAAACAGCTACAATTTCACCACAACAATTATTGTCATTCTATACATCTACTACAATCACAGCTATATTCACTCACTCTGCCAGGACGGCCACTGAAGACAAACACAACAAACGACAAATAATAACAACATGAATTTATACACAATGCACAGAAACAAAATGTCAATCACTAAACATCGTAATTTCCACCAAACAACAGTGTTTTCAGAAGTCTCATAAAATGTTCAATCGTTCACACAGGGTTGGCCAAAAAATGGTTCTGCTTGAGCGTTGATAACTCAGCGATGGTTAGTGGTAGACGTGTGCTACGTCAAAAGTTTTAGAATGCTGTAAAGAATAAACGACAAATTTGGATAGTGAAGCATTTAAATATTCTTTGCCTAATTTGCATAAATATTCGTCGTAGCCAAAATTCTGCCAAATTCGACTGTAACACATGGATTTAACATGAACATTTGAGCTTTTATAACGTACTGATGTTTATCGATGGAAAGGCGCGTAATATGCCAAAAGTTTTGAAATTGTGTACAGAAGAAGTGTACAACCTGCATGTCTCAGCATTTAGATATTCTTTGCCTGATTTGCACAAATCTGCTCCACCCCTAAAATCATGCTAAATTGGCAGTAACGCATGAATTTAAGTTGATTTTCATTCAGCATACAGTGAAATATCAACAATCATTAATACATACGTTGAGTTTAGATGAAATTTGACATAGGCAGTTGCCCAGCTTTTGCATTCATAACAGTCATCAGTTTTTTTAGGCAGCTGATCGATCGCTAAAGTCAACGTGTTCAGGATCAGCTGAGCCCACCTTTCGATTAGCACATGTTTTAGCTGGTCAGTTACTGAAACTTTGTGACCATGCTATCTGTTGCAATGCCCCCACACTGAGTAATTCACAAAATTTAAATCTGGACTTTTTGGCAGTGAATTTTTGAGTTCAATGAACTCGGGCACACGGGAGTGCAAGCAAATGCCTAATTTCAGGGGTAATAAAGATTTATGCAAATTAGGCAAAAATATTTAAATGATTTGCTATGCAAGTTCGGCCCTTTTTGTCTACAACATTCTAAAACTTATGACATATCACACGTCTTTCTACGGGTAACCATCGCTGGGTTATCAACGCTCAAACAGGTCGGGTTTTTTTTGGCCCACCCTGTAGTTGTCTAAAGTCTACTCTACAGCTCACAGCAAAGCCGGTAAAGAGTTTCAGACTCATAGGTTGATGATGGCGAATGATCTACTGCCAGACTGTAACCCTGTCCACTTAGTCTGGTGACCTCTAGTGCTTTTTTCCATATGCATTATACAATTTAATATTAAATAAGCAAATATATAAAACGTACCGGTGGTAATGGGGTAGAGCCAGTGAGCTGTCGGTATTGATGGAACACATTGTTGATGATGGGACCGAGCAGAAGAAATAAGTCAATGATCCCGCTTTCTGAGAACCAGTGAGTTTCAACCTGAGGCTGACTTGTAAAGCCAGCACCCAGTAGATCTGCAACATGCGCTTCATTCTCCTAAAACAATAAACCAAATAATAATAACAATAACACAACAACAAGAAATTCTCTCTCTTGTGCATGTTTGCATAGTTGTGCAGTAGTTGACTCAATTTCTTGTTATACCCTGGTCTTGCTCTCTTTGTGTCCCAGCCCGCCTCACCATTTATGCTTCAGAATCAATAGGCTTCTCACCTAGTAATTTGCAGCATAAAAAACTAGACAGTTGCAACAACGTGAGAAGTGTAAAAGACAAGATTGATTCAAAATGGTTGAAATTGTGATTTCACAACTATTCAACAGTTATGTAACAATAATATCTTTCACCAACTTGCAACAAACCATGATATAACAAAGCAGAAAGTGAACTTACGCGTCGTGAAGATGTTCTGTGTTCAATGTCGATCCATGTCTCAGCAGCATTGTGCCAAAACATTCCCGCGCTTCTACGCTCACTGCACATACATCAACTAGCAACAACATAATATACACCACATATCCTAGAATTGGAAGCTATTAGCCAAGTAGTTGACTTTTAAAAAATTAACGATTAAGTAATCGTGAACTGCGACTAAAGATAACAGTGGTAATTGTTGAGGAAAATGCAGTCTTCTTTACCGGTTTTTCACTTATTAAGTTCCCACATATAGCCAAGACACAATTATTAAGTGCTGTAGACAGACTGAAGTGATGATTTCTTCTGGAAAAAAACAGAGGACTAAGAAAAAAAACCCTTTATGAGATGTGCGTTGAAGGATCCAATCTACGTTCTTACTGGTATGAGATTAACTGACATTTTACAATCAACATTTTATTAATTGTCAAAATTACTATTTTATTTATTGAAGTTACTATGCATCTTAGCCATTGCAATTGTCCGTTTGTTTATCCATTGGCGTCTGTCTGTCTGTCCATCACACGGGTGGATCAGTCAAAAACAGTGCAAGCTAAAATCACCAAATCTTCACCGTCGGCTGCCCAGAAGACTCTAGTTTCAGGAACAGTAAAGGGTCGAAAGGCGTCACCACGAACGAGGGCGCTAAATGAGATGGGGGTGAGCATTTTTAGCCAATAAGTCACTGTATCTCAGTAACGGTACGAGATAGGGCCTAAGTTACTATTGATCACTAATAGGAAGTCGTATACTGGCTCTCGATTGCCACCGAGATCAATGACCTTGGATGACCTTCAATGCAAAAATAAGGTTTTTTAATGGATTTTTCGGCAATTCTGGGCTACAACACACATTTCTAAAGCGGCAGCATTCACGCGACATGGTGGCGCCATCTGGCGTATGTAAATACATCGTACCCATTGTCAGTTGCTGGACTGATGAGCTTAGATTTCTCCGCAGTGGGCCTTCAAACATGCACCGCTGTCACGCGTTTCCCTTTGCATTAGCTGGGCTTTTCTTGTTTTTATTCTCTGATACAATATCACTAACAGTAATAAATACACGAACAACCCATATCAAGTTAAACTGGCTGTCACTGTTTGGTGTACAGGCAACAAAATCAAGATTAGTTTCAGTCACCTGTGAGCTATCAGATAAGGCACAGAGCCATAGAGTGCCATTGGATTGTGCAGTTCATATTCAAAGACATCAAGATTGTACAGCCGATAAGGATCTGATGTCCTGCAACAAAAGATTCAGGCCATAACTAGAAAATATAAATGTAGAATAAAGCAGTTTTTATGCATCAGAATGGTGATTAACACATCAAAAACAGCAAAAATCATAGAAAAACAAGAAAAACAAAAAAAAATAAACCACTGCTAAATTGTTGCTCTATCTTCTAATCCCAAAGAATCCTGAATCGCTACCGAAATCCAAATCTAAATTTCACTTTTTTCTAGGGCCACTCATCAATGCCTAAAAATCTTCACAAAAGTTTACTCAAAATTTTTCGAGTTATCTTGCATACAAATGGTCAGACCTGATAATGTAAACTACTTCTTCATCAAAGGTAATGACAGAAAATAACTTTTTTTTTACAAAAAAAGTCCGTACGCAGTTGATTTCAGTGCAAGAGAGTCAGCATGTTCAGGAATCCCATAGACAAACTCCACATCATGAAATGTCACGTCAACACCAACCGACGTCAATCCTATGCAGTGACAAAAACAATGCAACTTCAAACAACAAAAATGCAGAAAATCCATAGGGCAGCACTGATCACCCTTTTCCTTAGCCCACAGGCAGACACCAGCTTACATTGCCAGTCCACAGATATGAGGCCAGTGCAATAGTGCATCATACAATCAAAATGTGCGTGTTCATGCAGCAGCTTTTGCCGGTACTCACTGCACCTATGCACGAAGGACTGGCCAGGCTGAGTTGACCCACGAATGGTCACCCATCTCAGTACCAATCTGGCTCGATGCAGAATAACTCTGCTGATGCGAACACAAAAATGTTATCGCTAGACACAGCCAACAAGCAAAGTAACAGCTCAGATATGTATAACATTAATCGGCTGTGATGTAGAAAGGAAATAAACTTCCTGCTGAAACTGGGACTGTATATAAAACAAAGAGAGTGGAGAAATTAACAGACAGTGAATTAACTGCAAATCTTAACCCCAATCCCATTTGCTATGCTAGCAGAATGAGAAGTAGAAATGTTTGAGCTGGTGTCAAAAAGTAGACAAAAGTGGGTGTAGCATTTGAGAGAGTTTCTTTGCCCCAACTGCTTTTAGCATGCATGAATGTTGATGCAGTGACCCGGACATCTGATCTTAAACTTCCGACCCTAAAACCTTATCACTTCAGCGATGACCGAGGATGCATTACTGAAAGTTCTGTTAATGCATCATTATCCCAAATGATGGTGTGAAAACATAAGAAAAAAATGTGTGTGCACTGTGCAAAAAAATGATGCAAAACACACTGACACAGGAAAAAACAAAAAAAAACCTGAACCAACTATATGGCTTTGAATCAGTGTGTGTTTTAAATGTTTCTTCTTCACCGCACTCACTTTCAGCCTGAAAACACAATCAGCATATTCATGGCTCATCCTGCACAAGTAGCCTTAAGTACTAATATGATACACCGTAGGCCATAAAAAAAATGTGCCACTTCACTTTTGTCCATATCTTCACCAATTATAAACTCAAAATTCTTTCACTGGCACACTCTGCAGACAATTTGCAGTAACGTGATAATTATATATCCCACCACACGGTAAATATGTTTCTACACTACCTTGTGAAATATAAATGTAAGCAAAAACTAAAAATAATAACAAAAATTTAGGTAAATGAAAAAAACACTTTAGATCAACATTGTGATGAATGATCCATATGACGCTTGACTGTATTAGACCCACACAGTTTAGTATCATAGTACAGGCCATTCACTGCAATGTTGGTCTAAGATGTTTTTTTTCCAATTTTACCAAAATGCATCAATAATATTGCTGATGTTGTGGCTGAACTACTTCGAAAGCGTGAGCTGAATGAAGCTCACAAAGTCGTGCCTGTGTCACAGGACCGTGACAGTAGTAATGGAACGACAAGAAGACAAGTTTTAATTACTCGAATATTATTCAATCGTCAAAATGAATGTAGTTTAATGAAATAGTGAAACTCCTGCTGCACAGAATTAAGTAAATTTATGTATGCACGTTAAAAATTAATGTGCGTTAATTCTTTAACGCATTAGTTTAATGCGTAAATTCGACAGCTCCATTAAAAATGTCAAGATTTAATCTGCCATAAACAGAAGCCTTCTAGGACATGGTACACTATACATGTATGCTAAAAACACATAAACATGCCTTGCTTAAAGCATCTGGGCCATCACTGCCTTGATTAGATACAAACCAGCCTGAGAACCATGACACTGCTGAATTGACAAAGCCACTATAAACACACACACACACATACTGCACAGTACACTTCTAATTTGATTAGCTGGCTACAGTCTGTTCTATCTCACTACAAAGTCAGGCCTCCCAACACACTGGCAAAGAAACATTGGAGTGATAAATTCCAAATGCCCATCTTAATATTATACCAAAAAATGTTGTCAAAACACCAAAGGCAAAAAGTCCATCATTCCTCAAATACCAGTTTCACCCGTAATTATGGAAAAAATCTTTAAAAAAATCTCAAGCAATGAATGTGAGGATACAGAATGTACAAATTTCTATATCTTTCAGCTAATTAAAAATTATTATCTTTCATGCAACATTACTAAATATGTGTGCACTTACACAGTACTTAAATCATACCAGCCAGCAAGGTAATTGTAGTATATTTAACGTAAACAGGTAAAAAAGATTACATAAATTTTGACCAAAAGACTGAAAAATATAAGGTGAATGCAGTCATTTGCGGGCTGACAAAAAGTCACACAAAGACTGTGATGATACCGAGAGTTTGCATGTCCAATGTTGAATCGTAGAAGAGAGCGGCTGTTTACACTGACAACTAGCTGATCAGAACAGAAAACATCGACAACGAATGGTGACACATTAACCACCACACTGCACTTCTCATCAGATGTTGCTGCAACTATCCTCCTGCTGTCTCTCTGCTTTATTTCAATCCTGAACATTTGATGAAAACAAAAAAAAATTATTAAACAAACAGTAAGAGCAGACAGCATCTGATAAAATTCCATATGCACTTAAATACTGAAAGAGAGAGAGAAACATCATAATCATTTGTTGGCACAAAAACAGGAACAAAAAGCAATGTACATAATGAACTAGAGAAAAACCAACATAAAAAATACTCAGCACTAATTGCAAATATTGCTAACAGTAGCTTGTAATATCAGTGAAACTCTGTATGTCTACTACTCGATGATATATTGTAGTAATTTGGGATACTAGTATTTAATTTAATAAAACCGTCAATCAAATATGGCTATATTTTAGCCAAAAATATATAACTTATTTGTAGGCCAACTCATTCTCTCATTAACTCCTATCACGTCTATACAATGTACATATTGTCATCGTGCTAAGTTGACAAAACTTTCAGCCAACAGTGTAAAAAGCACTCCAAATCACACAATTCAAATTACCTCTGTGCTACTGGTTCAGACACTAAGACATCCCCAACTGGTATTTCGTATCTCTGACGATCTGTCTCAGCTGGCTTCAGTTTCATTCGCAGAATGTTGTCAGCCAACAAAAATATCTCAGCCGACAGAATATCCGAGTGACCTCTACGGCTTAACCTCAGCCTGAGTGCAGAGCTGTCTATGCTAACGGATTCTGGTATAATATCGTAGACGACTTCACCCTCTGTCTGCTCACGATGAAATCTATGACAACATACATTTACATAATAACAAAAATAATGGTGATGATAATGCACACAATAATGTTTATGGTGATGTCATTATCGCTAATAGTGTGAGAGTTGGAATGGTTCATTTTAGTGCAGAACAGCTGCCTGTAAACCTTCAGACCAAGCTCATCTGATTCACCCACAAATCTGCTAATATGCAGCTGCAAACTTTTATAAAATTTTTGTAGCAGTACTTATACAGATGGGATGCCCTACTTAGCACCGAAATAACAGCATCAGAGCATTGACAGATCTATAATTAGTAAATATCAAACTTTACTTCAACTGACTTATGAGGCCATTGCACAGAATTTGAAGACTACAAATCATCTAGGCCTAAGCCATTTATGCTATAACACAGAAAAAATGTTTTAGTTGTGCAATTATTCACAGAAATCTTACCGACAAAAAGAACTTTGGCTGCAAGTCTTAAAATTTCCACGATCAACAGACGTTACGAGCGTAAGAAATAATGCCAGTAGTACGAGAAGTATTTTCATTGCCAACTGTACTTCCTGCAAACATAACCAGCAGAAACAAGCTGGAAATCTCAATCTCAGCATGGTAATTAACAATATTCCAAATTAAATCTAAACAGTCCAACTACTGACTTCACTGCATAAGTAAACTGAACTTATCTCTCAAAGAAAATCACTGCTATGATCTGCACACACGCTGTTCTCATCTGGACTTTGGTACAGCCTACCAATGTGCTTTCTAACCAATCAGTTCAGTGTATGAAACAGTCCCCAATTTTCAAGTTATCCAATGTTCGCATAGGAAACAACACTTAATTTCCACATCACAAATATTAACACAGAGCAGACGATACCACGGTTATAATTAACGGTAACAATCTAATATAATCACATATTTGTCCCTGGTGCGGTGTTTCTTGACACCCTCGTTACACCTAGTGTGTGTGTGTGTGCACAGAGCAGTGCAACAAACTCGTCAAGCAGTAGCCTAACAGCACAAAAGTAACATGTAGCCATCCCAAATCAATACGTTATGACGTAATGAGTTTATAACTTGTGTAGTATACAAGTATTAAAAACATACAAGTATAAAATGAAACAAAAAATGCAGAAAAACAACACATTTCTTTACATACGACAACATACGAACTTCCGGTCAACAGTTCACTTAGGGATGGGCAAAATTAAAACTCAAAAATAGAACACCACTAACTGATTATCAGAATCATCAAACAACTATAATTCTCTGCTCAAGCATTAGTGGCTCTGCACTAACAAAACGTAGGCCGTTATTTGATTTGGCCAATATATAAATCTTAATTACAGCTAGAAGACCGAAGATCTTACATCAAGGTTATCAGTAAGTAAGTAAGTATGTAAGATTAATTAGAATTTAGAAAACGCAATTTAACAATAGCCACAATGCGCCGCGCTCTCAACGCCCGAACAAAAAGTGTCTTTAACTGCCGTTTAAACTGTTCAAAGATTCAATCCCGGGATTGCAATCACTAGGCCTAATCAGTTTGTCTCAGATGAGCTGGCAGACTGCTCCACAGCCTCGGATCTGCAGCAGCAAAGCATCCGTCTCCATAGATGTTGCAGGTCCGTCTAACGACACGTCCTTGAGTTGGCACTGGCAGAACGCAGCTGACGACGACCTTTGTCGGAGACCAGCTAACAGTCGGCGACCAGGTAAGCTGGAGCCATGCCGGACAGCGACAAATAGACCAGAGTGGCCATCTTAAAGTCCACCCGACGCCGAACCGAAAGCCAGTGCAGCTCATGTAGGCCTATAGCACCGGCCGGGGCACAGGCCCCCAGTTTTGCTCCAGCTCCCCCCCAGTTTCATGGCCACCCATGATTTTTTTAAAAAAATAACACAAACATCTGACTTCTTTGCATTTCCAAATTTTATAAAAGTAGGCAAATCTGCGGCTTACATTAAACGTCCAAAAACCATGATTAAAAGATAAAGACTGGTTGGCGCACTCCTATCTCTTTAACATTATGGTTCGTGTCTAACGGCAACAGATGGCGCCACCGTCAGTTTTTGGGGAACCGACTGCTTTGTTATAT
>Ga0056128_1008060_pt1 | contig 13316 bp, 8 predicted proteins | sample WorMetLIZISLAND2_FD_71113 | JGI IMG/M metagenome (GOLD analysis project Ga0056128, IMG submission 71113) | Marine gutless worms symbiont microbial communities from Max Planck institute for Marine Microbiology, Germany - Olavius geniculatus... ... | reverse complement strand
CATGGTCACAAAATTTCAGTAACTGACCAGCTAAAACGTGTGCTAATCGAATGCTGGGCTCAGCTGATCCTGAACACATTGACTCCAGCGATCGATCAGCTGCCTAAAAGGACTGATGACAGTTATGAATGCAAAAACTGGACCTATGTCGAATATCGTCAAAACTCAACGCATGTGTTAATGATTGTTGATATTTCACTGTATGCTGAATGAAAATCAACTTAAATTCATGTGTTACTGCCAATTTAGCATGATTTTAGGGGTGGGGCAGATTTGTGTAAATCAGGCAAAAAATATTTAAATGCTAAGACATGCAAGTTGTACACTTCTTCTGTACACAATTTCAAAACTTTTGGCATATTACACGCCTTTCCATCAATAAACATCTCTAAGTTATAAAAGCTCAAATATCCATGTTAAATCCACATGTTAAATCCACATGTTACAGTCAAATTTAGCAAAGATTTTTTTTGGGGGGGGGGTGGGGCAATATTTATGCAAATTAGGCAAAAATATTTAAATGCTTCACTATGCAAATTTGTCATTTATTCTTTACGGCATTCTGAAACTTTTGACGTATCACACGTCTTTCTACCACTAACCATCGCTGAGTTATCAATGCTCAAACAGGTCCGGTTTTTTTTGGTCCACCCTGCATTTAGTGCACTGTATCCACATCATAACTGTACGTTTTCTGAGAAATAAATAATGATAATGATGATGAGATGAATGTGTTTTCTTCTGGTCAAATAACTACAACAAACTGATATACATGTAATAAGCAGCTCACACAAAAGAACCAACCAATACCTCACTCAAGATGGGCTGATGTCCATTGATGGCATCTTTCACTTTCTTACAGAACTCCTCCTTTGCACACATGTGAAAAATCTTAATCAGGCAATAATTATCGTTACAATTAGTAGTTTAAATACAGACATTTACTAATTAACTTCAAATACTACTATGACTACTACTACAATTTTTTTTAACTCGGGCCAATTTTCTCACAATTTTGCAAATGTAAGCAGTGCATCACTTGACAATAATATCAGTAAATTGTTTGCTTACATTTATTTATATTGTTAAACAAAACAAAAATACAACATCAAAAAAATGTCATTTTTGCACAAATGCCAGCTAGCTGCATTTTCCCTAATTAATTAGAAATAAAAGAAAAATATGTATGCAATGCAGTAAAAAAATATTGATACTGACCTTATACTTAGAAATGTCATTGTAAGTCCACATTCTTCTAACCCAATGTTCATCAGTGTTCTCAGGCACATAGACACCTGTAGTAAAATGAAATATAAAATAAATAAACAAATCAAATAAACAAACAAAACTGCAGTGTACTTTTACAAAAACTCTGACAAAATAGCAAAGTTTCATGCCAGACAATGTCCAGTTGCATTAAATTTTGTCACTTTTACAAAGCATGGTATTTTACAGCCTATTCCACAGTCATACTGCCTATCTGTAACATTAATGCACAATGTCTGCATTGGTATAACTATTGGGTTGTTAACTCCACAGATGCGGTCAAGCATGATCAAATGAATAACAATGTAAGCACACAATGCCAACTGTTAACAGGTTGCAACCATGGAATAAGTGCGCTAAATAAAATCTGTTCAGATCAACTCAGCCTCCTACCATCAGCGGGATGAAAAATAAATAGTAGCTTATGGGCTATGAGGTGAAGGCCTAGTGTGACTGATTGGGGTGGTGGTATGTCTGCTAGCTACAAACCACGGGTCCAACTGTTTGCTGATGCAAGCAATGGATGGCTGCATAGTGTGCTCTGATATCATTAGTTCATGCCAATCAGCTGCCACTTTTGAGATTGTAAAGCACTTCGCACCACAATTCCGTCTCATGTAAGAAACGCTATGGTAAGTACCAAACTTTACTTTACTTTCTTAAAGCACTATCTATAGTATACAAGTTCGTTTGACACTCATGCATCCCACTCAACACAATGGATTAACATACGGTACACAAATTCACAGTAACTGCTTCATAGTCAAACTAAGAACATCATAGTTGCTTGACACTTAGACAGATGGCACGAACCTAGAAGAAGATGTCTGGGATCGCTCTCGGTCCATGCAATGTCAGCAAAAACAGAATCAACAAATACATTGACACCCTAGACAGTACACAGATACATTTTCTATAATATTATGACAAAAACTGCAAACACCAATAAACGGAGCTGTGTCAGTGCCTAACATAACTGATCAGTTAGCACCAGAAATGTGCCCTTAATGCAGGGGTCTCAAACTCGCGACCCATGGGCTGCATGCGGCCCGCAAATGCATTATTTGCGGCCCGCGACACATTATCTGAAATTCAAAATTGGGATAAATAGTAGCTTAGTCGTTTTATTCATTTTTACTCTTACAGCATTTTTAGTCAACGGTACTTAAGTAACAGTCAGTCAGCTATTCTAGCAACAGCTGGGTATCTTGTTCTGTTAGTATCCCAGCAAAACCACTGTTTTTCAGTGGCGATTACTTTATTTCTGAACTATACTGTAAAAGTAACTATATTATGTTTTTGTCATTTGTATTATTTACTGCATTTTTCACCTCTAAAACAATGCGGCCCATCGACTGAATGATATCTTGCAGTGTGGCCTGCACCCACAAATGAGTTTGAGACCCCTGCCTTAATGGCTAATACATGGTCTAAGAGAGTCACACAATAGATACTACATGAAATGAAAAAAGTATTTTTACAAGACCATACACCATAGCATTGCTTACATAAATACTACAGAAAATCATGCTACTAAAGTTGTTATGTCAAAGTTAGAAAGCAGTATTTGCATTAGTACAGCTATATCTACAACTTACTGAGTGTGGCACATAAAAAGTAAAACAATGTGTTCAAGTGTTCACTGTTCAACATCAGCAGGGCTCACAGTTTTCCGTGGGTCGTGGAATTTCGAGCCAAGCCGAGGAATTTGCCCTTTTCCGTGGAATTTTGATATTGCCGCAGAATTTCGCGGAATTTTACAGAAGTTAAGAAATGATCGATGATTAGAATGACAACTACATCTACATAGAAAAAATCAAACTGAAATGCCTAAAACTACATCCCTACTAATAATTACCATCGTATACGGCACAATCGTAAATAAGCATAATGCAACTAATTGACAAATTGCACTTTTGAAAAGAAAAAAATGATAATTTTCTTTGCATGTTGCTAGCATAACTGAGCACCATGCCAGCGTCCAAAAACTGAAGTTTTTTAAACAAAATAAAGCTTAGTTTATGCACAAATAGAAGACCATAGTAAGCCGCAAAATTTGGACAATTTTGCCGTGGTGAGCCGCAAAATTTTGCGAACTGGCCTGCGAAAATTTCCGCGGAAAACTGTGTGCCCTAAACATCAGTGCATTATAGAAGCTGGTCATTTCCATAACTGTCTGACTGTGCAATCTATGTAAACCATGCATTTTCCACTTTTTCATGCAACACCCTGTATTACTGCATGCACATAACCACAAATCTTTACAAAAAAAATTAAACAGTGCAACTGTTGTTACAGACAGGACTGTGCAAGTGTTGGACTGACCTGAGTGACATCAGGGCCAGAGACAATGAACTCCAGTCTGAAGTCCATGCTAGGCACTGATTTATAGATGCGGCCGTGAAACACGGTCTGACCAACCAAAGCCATGACTGCTTGACACTGCAAAATGTTACAACAACATTAGCAGCTTAGTCTAATCATATTAAAGCTGCATTGTTATTATTATTCAATAATTGCAATAACAAGGCAAAAGCAATGTATGGATGCTAAGCCACATTAGAAACAAATAATCAGCCACTGTGATATGATACAACACATCAATGCTGCTGAAACGTTTCAACAACAGTACACAGTCTATAAAGGGATTCAACAAATAATGCGAATCATAGCATTATATCAAAAACAAATTTTTCCAATTGTACACTCTGTACTTACTCGTGCAAACTTGTTGTGAATATTATTAGTTCAACGCATGCATTCACATTATTTACTGAATGTCCAGCAAACTGCACTTACATTCTGGCAGTCTTAGTATAAACATTTTAAAGACAGTTTTTTTGTATTCATTCTGTACATCAAGATATTAACCCCATTACAGCTGAGATTAGCCTACTGCACAAAATTCTGCAGTGACTGACCGAATATCCATGCCGTGTGGGCACAATATTTTTAGGTCTTGGAGTAACATCTTCAACAAGCCATCGATAGTTCCACAGCTGAGCAGCTGAAACTGCTTGAACAATGTTCTTCAGGCCCCAGACAAAGTCACATCCAATTGGGTGAACGAGTGATGCCAACAAACTACCACTTTCTACAGCAGACTCCACAGTACCTCCTAGAATCAACAAACAGTTCTGCTGCTAAAAACACATTATTATTACAGAAACTGCAACTACAAAAAATTATATTAACGATATACAGTTAAAAGTTTTACGACCATTTCAGGGCATGCATTCGGCGCACGCAGCTGTTAAGAGTATCTCTTATCAAATCTAGCCCAGTGTCAATAAATGTGCACTATGATATTTTCTGTCACTTCGACTGTTGTACTTTTTCTCAATGTTTTTCCAAAAGTTGACTTTAAACAAAACGTGGCAAATGCTTGGTGATCTTTTTGATTTGAATCAAGTATGCCAGTCTGTGATACTGTTGTGACAAAAATTAATTAAGCAATTTATAGAATATTTTATCAGAAAAACACACAGCTTATGTGCAATACAAATTTTACATTTTGTGCAAACTGCCTTGTATACACTGTGAGGCATAAAAACACCTACCAAAATTTATCGATCGTAACTTGAAAATGGATTATCAGATTTTGATAAGTTTTGGTATGAGTATTCCAGACACAACTGGCCATCAAACGACCATTTATTTTCCCACCTCACCAAATGTCTATTTCTGCACTATCTGGGAAAAACAAAACAAGCAATGTATTACATTTTTATTCAATACATTATGATTACTTGACTACAATAATACCTATTTAGCACATTTTCTGGCACTTTGGCTGACAGTTTAAAATGCAATTGTCCAGTTATCCAACTGCTGACAGTAAATATTTGAGATATCGGCAGTTCGTGTAAATGCAGGCACACAGATGCATTATCCACTCATCGATAGCAATGTTGATAATGTTCTGCTCCAGACTTGAACCGGTCGCTTCTTGAGTTCATTAACATTCTTAAACAGGGTCCTTAGACTCAACGATGCAAGATACTGCAAATGTTGTCAAATGGACTAGGATCGGGGCTGTTCGGGGTTACATTTTTGCAAGGATGAAATGTACCAATGTTTCTTCTTCATTTTCAACTCTTGTTTCATTTGTTCTGTTTTCCCCAAGTAGTGACAGATGTCAGGTAAGCTGAGAACTTGAATGACCATTTGATAAGCAGTTGTGTCAGAAATATTTATACCATGAACTATTAAGATCTCATTATTTTTTTCCAAGTTACAATTGATAATGTCACGGATGTATAGCATTTTTGGTTCACGTAAATGCCTATTTTTGTGTTCTAATTTCCCCGCGTAGTGCAGAAGCACATGTTGGGTGAGGGGGACTTGAATGGTCCTTTAATGTTTAGTTGTATCAAGTAGGCCTATATTCACACTAAAAATTATTAAAATCGGATAATCCACCTTCACGTTACAATCGTTTAATTTTGGAGTGTTTTTTATGCCTCACAGTGTAGTGCTGTACTACATTACCAATATTAACTTACACAAACTTAATAATACAAACATGTATTTTTTAAAAATGTAAACACACATACTGAGAAAGTTGAGAATTTCATCAGGGCTCTCAACAGTGCCATCAGTTTCATACCTCCACAGCACAAAAAATGTAGTAAAGCAGTAGCAAACACTGTTTGGTGACATCACTCGAAATGCTTTCTGAAGTGTTAAAACTATATAACGAAATGTGGAAAGCATCACACAAATAAAACTGATATTAAACTGTCAACAAGCAAAAATATGGTACAACGATGTTACCTTTGTGCAGCGGTCTGAAACTTGTTGATCAGCCAAGGGTAAGGGTTGTACGGAAGTTCATCTGCAGCAAGTAGCTCAGTGCATAACTCCTTAAACTGTTCTTCAAGATGCGTATGCTCAATCCAGTTCTCTACTCTTTGCTCCACATCATCTGCTGCTAAATCCATGTTGCTAGAAAGCAAAAAGGTAATTGATAAAAATAAACAAAATCAAAAACATATGTATCCATCACTATAATGTCTAATAGCACAGTAATAGTGATGCTGATATACGATTTAGTAACTACTGTGTAGACTAGTTTATGTGCTAAATTAAACTGGCAGCTTGCAAAGTATTACTGAAATGCACAACAAATGAAAACGAAATACAAAAAAAAAGCCCTGCTAACACAAAGGGGAACGCACAACAGCGGTGCATGTTTGAAAGCCCTGTAAAACAAAATCCAAGTTCACCCATAAAATATAAAATAAAATATGGTAATATGGTAACAATGTTTTGATTATAGTCGCCAGAGGGCGCCAGATGACCGATGGTTAATTATCTATAGTGTTTTACTAGTACTCACGAGAGGGTGTGACCTGTCTCGCTCTGCTATCGCTGTATCGGCTAGAAATCGCAAATTTTCCCTACCCCCTTTCATTTACTGCCTTCGTTCGGGGTGACGCCTTTCAAATATATGGAAAAGCTTTACGGTTCCTGAAACTAGAGTCTTCCAGGCAGCCGATAGTAAAAATTTGGTGATCTTAGCTTGCACCGTTTTTGACTGATCCACCCATGTGATGGACAGACGAACAGACTAATGAACAGACGAACAAACAGACGGACAGAATTGCAATGGCTAAGATTGGCTACAGCAGTAGCTGCTGTTGCGCGTTAAAAGTGCAGCAAATTAACTAATAAATAATGACATGCCTGCCACACTAATGATAATGTAACTCTATCATCATCTCAATTAGATGTCTTAATTAGCTCCTTTATACTGTGATACAACAAGACTACTAGCTTGTCTTGTATGCAGGCACACAAAGAAAGAAATCTGGCTTCTAGTAGTGGCCGTAAGACTACACGGAAGTGGTGGAGATGAAACAAAAACCCGCAGCTGTTAGCTACTCATTCAAAACCCTCACAACCAAAGTAAGTTAATACTTAACAAAATTCAAATTAGTATATTCCTCTCAGATTATAAGCACTTGTACCTTATCGACATCTCTGGCGATATGTAAGTGAGCAATAAAATCGGTTACTGACTATTGATTCGGTATTACTTAAGTGATGAAGCAAAAATTACAAGAAATTTGAGCTAATGCTCACAAGATGTGTAAAATCCTATAGCAGTTCCTGTTCGCAAACTGTCAGTCTATATCCAGCCATTTCATCGCAGTTTATTCTTGGAGTGTGCACTGCAGCCAAAGATTGCCAAAAACAATAAAAACTGCTTATTTTGGTAGTTCATGGTCTTTCAAAGTCATCGATGTTGTACGACTGAAAAGCTCGTCGCTAGTGCTTGTTGTGATAGGCAGCATGCCCATGCTATCTGCAACCATTTTCACGAAAGACTGGCCAACAACGGTAAAATAACAACTTTTATGTGGGTACCGCTCTTTGATGCCCTTGTGCACAGGTTTCCTTGAACGTAGAAAATCGAGACTTAGACCATTGAAATTTACATTCAATGCTGAAAATTTCACATGCAGCTTCTCAATGTCTATCTCAATTGACTTCGGCGCAATTTGCTCTTGAAATGTGTCTCACAACCAAAAATCGCCAAAAAAGATCCACAAAAACCCCTATTTTGGCATTCAAGGTCATTCAAAGTCATTGAATTCAGTGGCAATCGAGAGCCAGTGTACGACTTCCTATTAGTGATTAATAGTAACCTAGGTCCTATCTCGCACCGTTATTGAGATACAGCGACTTATTGGCTAAAAATTGCTAATTTTTCCCACCCCTCTCATTTAGTGCCCTCGCTGGGGGTTAACCCCTTTCGAATTTATGGATAAGCTTTACAGACTAGAGTCTTCCAGGCAGCCGAAGGTGAAGATTTGGTGGTCCTAGCTTGCACCGTTTTTGACTGATCCACCCGTGTGACAGACGGACGGACAGACAGACAGACGGACAGAACTGCGATGCCTAATACGCGCTGTAAGCAGTAGCTGCTTTCGCGCGTAAAAAACGATAAAGTAAAACATAAAAACTTGCATTTCAGGCACAATATGTGCAGATTTTTATCTCGACAAAAATATATCTAAGCGCTTTTCAGAACAACTGTTTACAAAACCGGAAGCGTATCTAATGTAAACAACGTTATCCAACAGTGGTCTAGAAGAAAGACATGGAACTGAATAACGTAACGTAACATCAAGGAACTACGATACGACGTCGCTAGAAGCGCTACTCGCGACCACCGCGACGATCAGACTTTTTAATGGTAATGTTTTTTGGTGCGTCGGTTTTTACATTTATACAGTAAATTGGGGCAAACTTCGACATTTTGCATTATTTATTACACCGCGCACGGTACTTTCCTAACGTAGCGAAGAGGAGTATATGAGCAGGGCCGTATTACCGCATAGGCGTAGGCCAACTAGGCCATGGCCTAAGGCCCCACTGTTTTTAAGGAAACACAAAAACGTTGAGAAAATAAAAAAACACAAAAAACAAAAAGACGTGGCAAAATTTTTTTTTAAAAACGTTAAAAAAAACTTTTGATATCTATGATTATTTCATTTATTTGTGCTTTGACTTGGCTGTATTTGCGTGATGCAAGGTTTATTTTATCAGTGTAGGCCTATGCTTAATTTGGACTGTATGCGTATTGGCCCCTCAAAAAGTTTAGGCCTAACTAGACTAACATGTGCATCATTATTTCTGACTTGACTTGACTTGACTTGATGTATTTGTATAGCCGCCTAGTTATGTCTTGACATTACCTCACTGGTAGGCATTGTTCCGTCAGTGCGCTTATGAAGTGTTCCCTTACTAGGCCTACTGGTTTGGCTCTACTGTTGTCTGTTGTAAACACATACAAAATACAATCTGTTTACATGCAGACAGTTTTAGAAATTGTTCCGACACCATTTCGGATTTCCCCTTTGTGACTTTGAGGCTCGATTGTATAAATTTTTTTTATTTAAATGCTCTGCTTTGATAAGCCAATTTTTAAACTTTTTGGTCAATTGATTTACAGAAAAATGGTGCCACCAGATGTCAGATTTTAAGGCTAAAACGCACTAAATTCGATTTCCTATAGGTCTAGACATGAACTGAGCTGACCGAGTAGGTGGGCGTGAACTCGAGTGCAGTGTAGGGCTCATATTATGTGTGTCGCTGATTCGTAACAGACGAGTATAAGGTCTATTTCGTGGCAACGTTAAATACCAACAGACCGGCGCACGACTAAACGCGTTACAAAGCTGTTGCGTTGCATCAGCGCGCCAAGTGGCGACTGCCTGCTGTCTTGCATGTTTCTGGTGCTCATAGTGCGTACACCGGCACAGCAGCTGCTACTGCGCGTGCCAGCATTCGATCGTCGACCGCCAGATAGCGGATGTTGGCGATCAGATCACCGGGTAACGTGGAAGTTAGATCGCGAGCAAGAAGATGACGCTGATTGTAGCTGCTGGACTTGTTCTATCCACGCTACAGCTGGTCGCTTCCAACAGCATGCTCGGTTCGTTAATTCTTCACTCGGAGCTTTCTAGCTTCGTTTTCAACAGGCTTCGCTACCGCTGCAATTAGCTTGATGACATTTTGCACGAACGTGTATCTTGACAACCTCTGAAGCGGTGAAGCCTATTGGATATCAAGGTCATAGCCTATTAGCCTCAGAAGTCAAAGTTACAATGTTTTTGTGTGTGCTTTTGAGTGCATATAACACTGCGGCAATCTCCGGGCAGTATTTAGCCAATTGAGAAATGCTTGACAGTTTTATCTCTACTTTACCGTTATTAACTATAGCACCATTACGGTCAACCTTGAGTGACCTCTTAACTTTACTAGGCTAGTTTACGCGTAGCAATTACTTTTCTACTTTTTTAGCCGCAGTTCATTGTTAAAGCGCGTACCGAGCGACGTAACTGAACTGAACTGACACGGTTTAGTTTTTGACGAACTGACCAATGGGCGAACAGGGCGAGCCCATTGGTCATTGGTTGACGCATACATGACGGGGTCTTGAGGTCAACGACACCGTTAGACGGTGTCTACTGTAATGCGTTACTGCTTGCCCATTGATCATTTCGTCGAAAACTAAACCACGTCAGTTCAGTTCAGTTACGTCGCCATGTACGCCTCTTTGTGCTGTTTGGCAAGTGAAAAATATAGCCACAGAACATATATACAGTGTACGCGCCTTCGGTGTATATGTGTACTGTGATGTAGCTATGCATTAGTGCGGGCGAACATTGTCGACTGAATGTTTAAGACAAAGTGATACATTATAGATCTCTCTGTTGATATTCGTGTTTTCTTCTCTGATTTATAGCTTAGTCTGACGCTTGCGAGAGAATTTGTTCCATAGTGACCGATCAGTCTCCGTATCAAGCTGCAGTTTAACATATAGCGATATCGCTTCTTTTCATCGACGGTAGAAAAACGTATTATTTGAAATAATTTTCAGTTTCAGATTTTGCACTTTGAATTCTTTTACGGTTTCTTGTACAGTTTGAAAATTGTTTACGGTGTTAAACCAAAAAGATCTGATTGTTTGTTTCGAACGATTTATTCACTTACTCGCCAAGAAGTTCGCAGTTGCACAGTGAAATAAAAAAAAGTTAAAAAGTAGATAGTGTAACGAAGATATTAGGTTTAAGCCAAAGAATATGTTAACTGCAAATGCATGTAACTTTTTAACGAAAAAAAATTAAATCCCAAACTCTTTCCACTTTTGGCTCTAATTCATAATAAAATTGAAATGAATAAATAAGCTTATACGCTTAGTTGGCTAGATTCGCGAGCTGTGGGCTAATTATCGCGTTCTTGTACAGTTATTGTACAGGCCGATACTTCCGTCACTTGTTGCGCGGCTGTCGTAACAATACTACTGCCTGTAGTCTAGTCTAGTGTGTGTTTTGGCTTTAATTCTCCAATTGCCTCATTCCGAGCTCTGTGATGCGCCGCAGTAGTGAAACGAAGTAAATCCGGCGTGATTAAGCAGCGCTGCAGCCGCTCGGCATACAATTCCATCAAATAAAGGGCGACCGACCGACCGACCGACCGACCGGCGAGCAGCGACGACTTGTTGAACGAATTCGACACACGTCGTCAGTAGCTGGCTGACTACACGGTCGGCGTCTGTCGGCAACGAGTCGGCAAGGCGTCGAGCGCTCGTCCGTTCCGTCGGTGTCACATTAAAATGTTTCTTCCATGAACAATTTGCTCGGGAAGAGATAATCACGAATTTGATGTGTCTCCCACTTATTAAAATATCGCCGGCCGCATAAAAAGTTTTCGCATTATAGGATCGCCGGTCCCCAGAAAAGTCTCCCCGGTCGTTAATTTACCGGTAAAAATCGTCCCGCCCGGGCGGCCGTTGGGCGGGGCGGATTTTGCCGGTAAATTGTAGGCCGGGGGAGACTTTTCTCGGAGCGATCCTATGATGGGACACCTATGATGGGACACCGACTTCCACGACCGTCGGTCGGTTGTTCGGTCGGCCGTACGGACGGACGATGTATATTAGCGTCGTGCGGCAATGCGTCCAGTCCGGTCTAGTCGGGTCCGGCGCTGCTACGGCGTCACTGCATGTTGATTCAGCGGACGTGATAAGGTCCGGCTGCAGCTCGCTCCCTTGTCGCCGTCTTTTTTTCTCCACCTCTACCATCACGACTGCGCCATACATCTGCTTTAAACTTCGCCGATGAATGCACTACGACAACACTTTATTCTCGACCAGCGACGCATAAAAAGCCAGGCAGCTAGCTATAGGCCTATACACCGATAGACTATATAGAGACCTAATAAACCGACATCTGAGGAATGAAACGACCATTTAGCGTAGGCCTATACGTTATACTCTCGGCCTCAAGTAGCTTATTTGTCTCAAATCATTCCGCAATCGCACACGTAGACCTACTGGTGATGTAGCACATTATTATACGCCACTGAATAATAATAAAATGCTATTGCGTGTGTTTGTAAGTCGGTCATTGAATTTTTTGCTGTGATTTTGCTATTAATGAGTGTATACAGTTCAGAGAGAACATCGAAAAAGCCTGCTGCTGGATAGGCCTACAAGTCGCTGCTGACACTGACGTATCGTAGTTGATAGCCGTCCAACACGCGTCGCAGCCTACATAAAGCCAATAAGCTGCTTCGATCGTGACGTCAGATCCTGTGAAAAAAAACTCGATATTTCGAACGACTGAAAACATGTCAAACTTGTTTTCCCCGCCGTTGGTTTTCCACCGACATTGTGCGCTACACAATTTTTTACTTACTTCAGACGTGTGTGTAGTACGCTTATTTTATTGTCTGTGCGCTGTTCGCTATGTTAATATGCTATCAGTTTCCAATGCAGCCGGACAACGGATTTCGCAACACTGAAAGCGTTAATGAGTTACCATTATTGTTAATCTCTAAATATCTGATTGTGTACAAGGTCATCGTATTTGCGAGTTATTGGCAGCTGAAGCCTCTCTGTATTTCACGTGTCGCTTGACGAAGTAACAGTTCCGCGAAGCCGGTCCCTGGTGTATACGTGTTCATTCGGCGGTGGCCGTTGATAAGTTATTCTGTCTGCCGAAAGAGAGACAAGCGAACGTCACGGAACCATGGCGAGCGAGCCAGCGAGCGAGTCTACCCCCGACGGACCCCACGATCGACCGCCTAGGTCGTCTGTCTGTCGCTCTGACCGCCTCCGCCTGTCGGCCTATAGTCCTATATACGTATAGTTGCCAATCTTTCCACTCATCTTCATCGTTTGTCGACTAAACGCGACACCATACAGCTTCATTCACGATGTCGCCGTTATGGTAGTGCGTGGTCGTAGAATCGTATAGCCTTAACACCCTGCAGTTATATTTTGATGCTCTGTTACCGTCAGATCGCTATCGATCAAATACTTAAAAGTAGACAAAAATTTAACCTGCAAAGTCAAAGAAATGCTATTTATGGTACCACAGCTGCAGTTGGCAGCACTGAGTTAATAATATTGCTATCATCATCATCATCATCTTTATTTGAAATCAGACCACAAGGGTCCATTAAACAATACACAGTAAACATAAAAACAGACACAGAATGAAAAGAAAACACAGTACAATAAAACTAGAAGC